>Ga0066856_10000629_pt1 | contig 13339 bp, 13 predicted proteins | sample ETNtaG_5_FD_65605 | JGI IMG/M metagenome (GOLD analysis project Ga0066856, IMG submission 65605) | Marine microbial and viral communities from oxygen minimum zone, Eastern Pacific Ocean - ETNP201406SV205 | ecosystem: Environmental > Aquatic > Marine > Oceanic | place: Pacific Ocean: Eastern...
AAATTGCGTTTTCGGTCATGAGGGGCTCCGCCTCCTCATGAAAGCGCTTCTACAACGGTACATCCAACCAACTCAGACTTTCCGCCTGAAGGTTTGGTCAATGTTGCACTGCAAACATCGCATGAGATTGCCGTGGAAGCTCGTGCGAATATGATAGATTCACTGCCACAATCTCTGCAGCTGACTTTTAGGAAACCTTCTTTCATCTTTCACACCTCACTTGTCGACCAATTCGAATTTCTTAGCGCGCTTGCATGGAGCATAGTGGGCTTTCCCAGTCTCTGTGCAGCGGTAGAGGATGTTGACTCGCTTGGTTGGTTTTTCTCTTCCGTCAGGTTTTGGACGAGGGAAACCACGGTATCCAGCCATAACTCGGCGGAAACGTCGCTGACCCCAGCGAAGTTCGGAGGCGCGTCGCTTCTTTACGCGCTCAACAGTGTGCATGGTATGCTTACCAGCAGAAGGGCTGTAGCGCTTGACTTGTCGGGGTCGCTTCACCATATGTAACACCTAAGCATTCAGCCCACAGAGGTCGGGTATTTATGGCTGCCGACATCAATTCGGTGAAGAATCGGCTGACTGCGTAAATGGTCTAGGTATTATTCATAAGGTTTTTCGGACTGGCTTGAGCATGGAAGAGAATGTTCAGGCCTTTCTTTTCTTTTGGGCACCCGGTGCCCTCATGGTTATCGGAGTGCTGATCTTCCTCTTTTCAAAATCAAATAAACTTGGAAGCATCGGCAAATTGCTGATTGGTATCGGCCTCATTTCAATTCTTCTTACGCCTTGGACCATTCCGTTTTCACCATCAAGCACTTTTGGCCACTTTATCGGAAGCATCCTCGGACCAACAGCTCTGCTTGCAGTTGGACTGTACAATCTGATTTTCTCAGGGAATGTCCCTGTTGGCCGTCTTTCACAATTTGAGCGAAGGAGCGGTACAGTCATGGTCGTTCTCGCTGTAATATGGTTTGAAGGAATGCATTGGTGGGTCTTAACGCCGACCTATCCTTCAGATGTCAACCAGTATTGGTTCATATTTTGGGCAACGACCCTCCTGGTTTCGTGTGGCCTCGCTGCTGGGGCGATTTTATTGACTCGGCAAGTCGGTGTTGGTCGAGGGCAAGAGCAACGCTTGCTCGGAATATTATTGGTAATGCTTCTTGTTTTGATCCTCCTCGGTTTTGTCACCGATGGCCCTCATGTTCATGCACAGTCGTTCGCGCATGAAATTTGGCTTGCAGGTGCGGATGTGTTCGGGTTGTTTGTAGGATTCAGTATAGCAATTCTCATGTTTGCCTTTGTCATTGCATTCTATGAGTCGCAACTCCCAGAACCAACCCGGCTCTCTCCACCAACCGATTCAGAATTAAACCATGCTGCTGGAATTGTTTCAACTCATGTTTCAGGGGGTGAGGATGATGAGTGAAGATACCCCTCAAGCAAGTATAGCATTGCTTGCAGTGAGTTTCCTTTTGTTCCCATTGGGAATTTGTGCTCTTGCTCTTGCTTTGCACGACGACATCACAGATGGAACGTTCAAGCGATTCGCCAATTCTCTCCTCACATCATACACAATTGGATCGTTTTTACTTCTCTTTTCGTTGTTCATTTACGGAGATAAGCGCAAACGTCCAGTCGCCCCTCTTATCGGTATGTTTGGTGCGGCATTGGTCGGAGTTATAATTTCGTTCATGCTTCTTTCACAAGGAGATTTGCTTATGGAAGACAACGGATCCATTCGAGCACAAGCTCTTTCGAATATTATCCGGTTTTCAACCTCGGTTATCGCCATTGGGGTAAGTGTATTGCTCGTGGGCGGGATTGCTTTTGCTTCGCTCATGAATGGGCCGGTAAAGAGTCATATTTTTGAGGAAGAATAGTCAATTTCTGCGGCAACTGTCCTGCCGTTGATTTCATAAGGAAGAGGTCGGTGGATTGCTCCATCAGGTGGTTATATGTCCAAGGGTACACCGTCAATGGGAAAGCGTCAGAAGACCACTCACATCCGCTGTCGTCGCTGCGGCCGCAATGCTTACCATAAGCAAAAAAAGGTCTGCGCTTCTTGTGGATACGGCGAAACTGCACGTATACGCAAGTATAACTGGTCGAAAAAGGCCCATCGCCCGAAAGCATGAACCTTGCGAACCAATCGCAACGATAAGAAGCAGCCATAGTTTGGTAGTGTTGAGGCGACACCATGTGCGGCATAATTGGTCTGGTCGGTCGTCAAGGATTTCATGTCAACCAATTGTTGTATGATGGATTGACCGTCCTTCAACACAGGGGGCAAGATGCTGCAGGCATACTTACCGATTTTGAAGGAAACTTTCGTCTTCGAAAGTCCAACGGATTGGTCTCTGATATCTTCTTTAAGAGGCATATGTTACGTCTCCAAGGAAACGTTGGCATTGGGCATGTTCGCTATCCAACCGCCGGCTCATCATCTCGTGCTGAAGCACAGCCATTTTACGTGAACTCACCGTATGGGATCGCTTTGGCTCACAATGGCAATCTAACCAATGCAAATGAATTGGCCGTTTTGCTGCGTGATGAATACATGCGCCACATCAATACAACAAGTGATTCAGAGTTGTTGTTGAACATGCTTGCAGTTGAAATCGGGCATCGGTCACGAGCACTCAAAATAGAAGGAAATCCTCACATTAACATCGAAACCATATTCGGTGCAGTTTCGGCTTTGCATGAACATGTCCGTGGAGGATACGCCTGTATTTCGGTGATTTCAGGTTATGGTGTTTTGGCTTTCCGCGACCCGAATGGCATCCGTCCACTCGTTTTTGGAAAGCGTACTGTTGAGGGTGAAGAAGAATACATGGTCGCAAGTGAATCGGTAGCTCTCACGGCATTGGGCTTTGAGATCGTTCGTGATGTATCTCCTGGTGAGGCGGTTTTCATCAGTTCATCAGGTCACCTTTTCACACGGCAATGTGCTCCGAAGCGCTCATACTCACCATGTATCTTTGAGTATGTTTACTTTGCACGTCCCGATTCAGTGATTGATGGTATCTCCGTTTACCAAGCACGATTGAATCAAGGCCAACGTCTTGCAGAACGCCTTCTTGAACAGTGGCCGGACCACGACATAGATGCCGTGATTCCGATTCCCGATTCAGGTCGAATTGCTGCCTTGCAGATGGCCAATGCTTTGGATTTGCCATACCGTGAAGGATTTGTCAAGAACCGATATGTTGGGAGGACATTTATCATGCCGGGACAAGCACTTCGGGAAAAATCGGTACGAAGAAAGCTCAATGCGATAGAGCACGAATTCAAAGGAAAGAATGTGCTTCTTGTTGACGACTCAATCGTGCGAGGAACAACCAGTGCTCAAATTATAGAGATGGCACGTGAAGTCGGTGCAGCTAAGGTTTACTTTGCATCAGCGGCACCTCCAGTCCGCCATCCTAATGTCTATGGAATTGACATGCCTGCTGTTAAGGAATTTATCGCAAATGACAAATCGGTTGAAGAAATTGGAAAGGTGATTGGAGCAGACCGGCTGTTTTACCAAACCCTGGAAGATTTGGTTGAAGTCACATGGAACGAAGAAGCCGGCATTGATCGCTTCGATTCAAGTTGTTTCAATGGGGAATATGTTACAGGTGATATTGATGCTGCTTATTTGGACCGGTTGGACAAAGCCCGTAATGATGCTGCAAAGCATCAATCCGATATTGATGAAGAAGGCATAGACCTCCATAATGACGAAGAAAACTGAAATGAAGTACTCGCTCAATGTGTGCGAGGCCTTTTCAACAGTCTTCACCAGCGGAATACATGGTCTTGACCCGAGAGGTATTCAAACTGGTTGAACCTGAAGGCAAGGTTAGCCATCTTGTTCATTGTCCAACCACCTCCAATTTGGCATGGGTCGAAGGTGGCAAGCATGTTTTCCTTGGTAAAGCAGATAACAATTCATGCCAAACCATCGCAACTCTCCCCCAAGAAAATGATGTTTCATTGTTGATCTTTCATCAACAGCAATTGGTTGTTGGGAACGAGATTGAAGGTCTTATTTTTTACGACCTTAGTGGAGTATTTTCAGCACAATTAAAGATCGATGCAGGTGTTGTTCGATGCATCTCATGGGGCCATGACATCGTTCTTTTGGACGGACTGGGACAGTTACAACTGGTCGGTCCGAAACTTGAATGTTCATCCCTCTCTACGAGGTACAATCTTGAGGACATCGTTGACGTTATCGTTGCGAGCGACAGAATCTATGTTGCTCTTCAAGACGGTTCAGTTCATTCATTTGACCAAGAATCAATCCTATGGTCAAGGCCTATGAGAGGCACGATTGGTGAACGAATAACTGGGATGGGGCTGACTCATAAGGAAGACTTTTTCTTGACCAGAGAAGGCCATGCTCTTGTTGCTGGTGAAGAAGAAGCGATTGAGTTTGAACTTTGGTCTAATAATGATTTAATTGCACGTAGTGACTTGAGTATGAGATTACTTACTTACTGTAAAGAGCCGAGGGGGGCCCTTCTTGGATTTGACAATGGCGAGGTTCACCGGCTGCAAACCGATGGAACGATGGAGTTGGTTTTGGAAACACAACATCCGATATTTTCTATCGTTCATTCAGGCGATAATGTCGCAGCGAGTTCATGGTTTTTCATTCATGGAACAGATGGCAATGGCAATGCATGGAAGGTAGAACATCAAGGTATGGCATTATGGCTTAACATCGATGAAAAACAGCAACATCTGTTTTTCGCTGGTGACGACCAAAACGATTTCACGGAACCTGAACCAATAGGTTGCATTGATCTTAGAGGCGATCCGCATGAACTTGATTCCTCAGAACTTTCAATATGGTTCACTTCCACATTACAAGATTCTGTTTTAACCGCTGAAGAACTGTATCACGGAGATGATACAGATGTTCTTGAACTGCTAACGGAATCCGAACGTGATTCAATGAATTCTCAATCATCCCATTCCAACGATTTAGAAATGCTTCTTGACGCTATGGGGGATGTTGATGCTTCCAAAAGGGATGAACACCTTGATGATTCACCAGAAGATGAGCAATTGCTGGAAACACTCAACAATCCGTCAGAATCAATGTTGATGGAACAAGAAGAGGATGATTTGTTTGAGGCACTGTCGTCAACCAATGATGAGGTCTTGAAACCTCAAGCATCAGCAGGTGACGATCAGCGTTTATCTGCTGACGAGGATGGAACCTGTATTGTTTTACTCAATGGTAATGGAACGTTTGACCCGCATGAACAAGTCAAGTCGTGGTCATGGATTGAAGAATCCGGTCGGGAGATTGCTACAACACCTCAAGTTCGATTGAAACTACCGTTGGGGGTCCATTCATTTGAACTGCGTGTCGTTGATGAGCAAGGCGGATGGTCCTCCGACCGCCTAACAATCACCATCTTCCAAGGCTCAACCTCATGAAGGTCCTCTTCGTGCGCAAAGCAATGCCGCTCTCTAACCCATGGATTGAGAACTTCTTTGTCGGCCCCCTCCAAATGAGATGTTCAGTGGTCACTGACCGAGAAACAGGCGACACTATCATCATTGATGGAGGAGATGAGCCTCAACGTTTGATTGGTTGGATTGACTCCTTTGCAGGCCAAGGACCAGATTGGTCTACCGGGCCTTCATGCATTGAAGAAGCAAAACAAAACAATCTTCCAAAGCGACGAGTGGTTGCTCTTGTCAACACTCATGCACATTTTGACCATAGTGGGTTCATTCCAGTCTTGAAGGAACATTATGATGTCGATTGGTTTCTCCACCCCGATGACACGATGCTTCAAACTCTAGCACAAAAATCCGGGCTTCGATACGGTCTTCAGTTGCCAAACCCGGCAGAGGCGGACAAAGCTCTGGAGGCATCAAAATGGCATGATTTTGGATCAATATCTCTTCAAGTTCTCCATACTCCGGGACATACCTTGGGCGGTTGTTGTTTGCTCATTGAAGTTGAAGACGCACCCAACCACGTCTTTGTTGGTGACACCCTTTTTGCAGGTTCAGTCGGAAGAACGGATATCCCTCATTCGGGAGGAGACTTCGAGTTGCTTGCATCGTCCATCCATACGCAATTATGGCCACTTGAACTTGATACTGTAGTTCATCCAGGGCACGGGCCATTGACAACAATTGGTCACGAAAGGGCCTCAAATCCCTTTGTCGGGGATGCAGCGGGGAGTGGAGTCTATGGTTTTGGAAAATACGCCTGATTATTCCATCATCGTCTGAAGTTTGTTGTGCAAGACGGGGAGTGCTTCTTCCCAGGTCGCCACGATTCCATAGTCTGCGTGCTTGAAAATTGGAGCATCAGCGTCTTTGTTGATGGCGACAATGTAGCGAGATGAGCGCATTCCTGCCAAATGTTGTATGGCTCCTGAAATTCCGACAGCAATGTAGAGATTTGGGTTGACGGTTTTACCGGTTTGACCGACCTGCATTGAATGAGGAATGGCCTCCCAAGTGTCGACCGCAGCCCGAGATGCGCCTACTGCTGCACCAATTGTGTCAGCGACGGCTTCAAGATGGCTGAAGTTCTCTGGTGAACCCATTCCACGACCTCCAGAAATAATGATGTTCGCCTCCGATACATCAAGACGCTTTGATGCACGTTCCATGAATTCTTGGACCGATGTGGCTATGTTTCCAGTAGTGTCTACAACTGAAACATTGTTTTCTCCGCCTTCTTGAACAGGAGAGAATACGTTTGAGCGAACTGAAATTACGCTTGCTCCACCTAAGGATACAGTTTGCATTGCTTTTCCTGAATAGACGGGAGATGTCACTTGATTTCCATCAATTTTTACCACGTCTTGAACGACGGGCATACCCCTGTGGCCGGCGATACGGGCTGCGAGGTCTTTTGATTGAGGAGAAGTACCTGTGATGATTGTTCCCTGAGGCATAACTGCGTCAAGTGCAGAAGCCCATCCCGCAGCATCGTAGTTCTCAAAAGCACTGGATTTAGCTGCAATGATGTTTGAAATACCGTTCCACGATGTTGCACCATCGGCTGCCGAAGCATCTGTACATGGTACGATCAATGTGGGTTCACTTCCAAGTGCGCCCGCTGCTGCGACAAGTTCTGCCGTGCTTGGGTGGATCGCGTTGTTGTTCATTTCTGCAATTACAATTGTTTCACTCATGGTATCACTTCACAGTAGGTTTGCCTCATCCCTCAAAAGTTGAGCCACTTCAGCGGCTGCATCTCCACCTTGGTAGGATTTGCCTGCAGGCTTTGCCGGCGGGAGAGATTGATTGACGACGGTAACAGTCGATATGGGTGATTCAATAGTGTGAACATCAACGGTTGCCTTTTTCGCTTGCATGATTCCTTTGATGTTTGCCTTTCGTACCTTCAGGTTACCCTTGTCGCATGAAATGACAGCAGGAAGAGGGACGCTGAGTTTGACATTGCCTCCATTGCCAGGAGTCATTACTGAAACTCCACCATCAAATGTAGCAGCGGTGATGTTGGATGCAGAAGCCCAACCTAGGCGTGCGGCAACTCCTGGGCCGGTCGATCCTGCACCGGTATCTGCGGCAGATTTCCCACAGTAGACCACCTCAGCCCCCAAATTCGTGATCGCTTGCTTGAGAACTGTTTGGAGGGCATTGGTATCCATTGAGGAGGATGTTTCAACACGAACAATGTGGTCGACACCCATTGCTTTGGCGTCTTTGAGTATTTTCTCTGCACCTGCTCCACCAACCGTGAGTGCAGTCACTTCCCCACCTGCTGCTTCTTTGTGTTGCAGTGCAGTTTCAAGAGCGAACTCGTCGTAAGGGCTCATGACCATTTTTACTGCAGATAAATCCACAGATTCTCCACTGACTAAGATTTTTGCATTTGTGTCTGGGACTTGCTTCACAAGGACGATGATATTAGGCATATGGGTCTCTCCTCCGACTACGGATGGATGAACCATTGGCATTCAATTCATGAACCTTGTCACCGGTTCATATGGGGGTTTTTAGGGCACCCTAATATAGCAAAAAAGTGTTGGAGGCCATCAAGATTATGTACCCTCAAGAAGGAGAGCCGAATCCATGCCCCCAAGTGACCCTATTGACCTCGGAGAAAAAGACAAAAATGTTCTTGCAGCATGGCGATTGATGTTTGAAAAAGAGTATCTTGCCGAAATCATTGATCTCAAGGGGTTGGAGATGAGTGTTTTCGGATTTGAGGTCCAGCATGAAGTACTCGCCCGAGATAACTTCCTTAACACTGAATTTCACCTCGATCCTGCCCGAACCCTTTCAATCGGAAACAAAGTGTTGAAGGAGCAATTTGATCAAAATGGAGTTCTTGCACGACCAGTCATACGGGTTGTAAACTTAAGTGAAAACTACCATCGCACCATGGAAGAACTTCGAATGAGAGATAGGGATCAGTTGCTTACAGTGGACGTGAAGATGGCTCATGTTTTTCACCCCTATGGTTGGCTGAAAACAGCCGTATATCAGTGTAAAGACTGTGATCTCGTCAAAGAAGTTCAACAACGAAGGGCGCGCCAAAGAGAGAGTCCAAGGGTGTGCAAAGTTTGTCTTCAAAAGTCCCTTGAAGGTATTGAAACCTTGAATTTGCCCCTAACAAACTTCTATCCGAGGCCGAATTTCCGTATGTTGACTGATGAGTGCTATTACGAAGATGTACAAGATGTGTCAATGCATCAAATAACCTACAATAACGACCATCATCTCATTCAATGCAATTCAAGCTTTGAATTGATTGGAACCCTCTCTGATGATTTGGTTGGTGAGGTTGAACCTTCAACGTTCATGAGGGTGAATGGAATACTTAGAGTCCAACCGATTCCGACACGAACGTTTGCTAAAGACACCCGCCGTTTACTCTCGATCGATGTGCTCAGTATTGAGCCGTTGCCAATAAAGGAGAACAAGTAAGGAGGCCCTTACATAAGGGCTGTGACAGCATCTAGGGCATCAGGGTGTTCCGCAAAGTGCGCTTCAACCGATTCCAGGCCTCTTGCAAGCCCATCTGCAACTCCAAATTTTGCATCCAAAGGATGGATTGTCCCGTCCATTACCGCTCGTTTGAAGGAGTCAATCGTCGTCCAAGTGGACGGTTCACCGAATTTCGGATTAGGGGTGACGTTAATCTCTCCAAACTCGGGTAGGACGATGAATTCTGCCAACTCATATACCGCAGAAAGCGGGTCTTCGGGGTCGAGGTACGCATGTTTTGACATCTTCTTGCGAATTTTCTTCTTCGTATCATGCAAAAGCAATGAGCCATTGGGGTCCGATTTTGACATTTTATGGTCAAATGATTCCATGCGACTTCCTGCGGCCTGAAGTGATGAAACGATGGGAGTATGGAGGCAAGTTGCCTTCTCCCAGCCATATTTTGTAGCAACATCTCTCATGAACATATGCGCTTTGCGTTGATCCATACCGCCAATTGCAACATCGATGTCCATTTCGAAAATATCTGCTGCTTGCATGGCGGGGTAATAGAACTTAGAGAGGTCATGGTCTGAAGAAGCTTCATCTCTGCCCATAATCGTGAATGTTTTACGAACCATAGCAAGGGTCGCACCTTTGGAACAGCGTAGCACTCTTGCCCAATAATCACTTGATTCCATGACCTCGCTTGCCCATTTGAATTGGAGTTCTCCGGGGCCTTTTCCTTCCGGTGGATAGCCCAGGAGCGCTCTGAAGGTTTCTTCCATGTATCGAGCAGTTGTTTGAATCGCTTCCATATCCCCGCCAAACTTGTCGTTGACCCAAGCGTGCCAGTCTGCAAGAAATACCATCACATTTGCATTGGCCTCAAGCATCCTACGTAATTGCAGTGAAAGGACTTTCCAGCCAATATGGGCCTTGCCGCTTGGTTCAAAACCCACATAGCACTGAATGACTTCATCTCCAGAACGTGATGTATCCTCATTTAGGCACTTGACCAAGTGCTCTAATCCGATGACTTCGTCAACATTTCCTATCATAAGTTCCAAACGGTTACGCTTCTCTGGTGAGAGTTCACTAATTGCAGGAATCCGTTCGATAAACGCATCGAATGGATGTTGATTTTCCATGTTATCACCTCAAAACAGGTCGTTTAATTTCTTGACCTGACCTTCGGAAGGAGGTGTTCCTGCATCGATCATGCCTTGCAGTTTTTCAATGAGTTCATCGGCCTTAGTTTGGGTTTCTGATGAAACATCCATGAGTTCCATGGCTTTGTAAGCCATTTTTATTGCAGACTTTGCCTTCGAGAATTTCTTTGCCTCTTCTTTGGCTTTATCTCCTCGTTGTTTCGCATTGTAGCCTGTTGCTTCGTCCAAAAATCCGGACCAGCGACGCCGTGACTCCATTGCCATTTCACGACCGTTCTCTCCGTCCAAAAATTCACCGAGTTTCTCTCCTTTGAGTTGCTGTACGTCAACTGCAAGTTTTCCGGTGGAATCAAAGGAACCTTGGACCATCACAAGAAGTCCAAATGAACCTGTGAATACACCCTCTGCATCTACATTGATGTTCTCAAAATATTGAGTTGCAAGTTTTGCTAAACCTGCATTTCCACCCATCGTCTTTTGCACGCCTCTCTTTACAGCAAATCGCTCCATGAACCCCCGACGCGTCCTTTTGACATAAGGCTCACCGTTCAAGTTGTTGAAATTGATGAATACTTGACACCTTCTAAGTAGGAGGGATTTTGATACAGTGGCCACTGGATTGGAACATGGGCGTTCGTAATTTTGCACTTTTTGTGTTTTTTTTGTTCATCGTTCCGTTGATTGCTTCCGCTGAAACGGTAACTCGGATCGAACTCAGCAATGCAGGTTCACTTGGCGAAACCGACCTTGGATTGAAAGTTGGTGAGGTTTCCCCAGATGGCTCTTCAGTGCTCGTTGCCGGTAGTGACGGGTATGCTAGAATTCTCTCTGCATCCGAGGCCGATGACCGTTCAAAGGATATTGAATTGCTGACCGGGAAAAAAGCGACCGTTAACGATGTTGATTGGCATCCCCGGGGAATGACAGCGATCATGGTTGGTGATCAAGGGCTCGCTCTTAGGTACGATACATACGACCACGGTGTAACGACTGTTAATGGGTCGTTCTCTGTTTTGGGATACAATCTCAAGTCAATCGATTGGAGGCCAAGTGGTGATTTTGCTTATGTCGGAGCAGATGATGGGTCAATTTGGAAATTTGCTGAACACACAGGATTTGAACCCATCAATTCATCGGGTACGAGTCAGATTAGCGACATAACGTGCCACCGTGATTACAATATTTGCTTCCTTACGAGTCTTGAGGATGGCATCGCGGTTATTGACCAAGATCACAGGTTGACTTGGATTTCAGGGACCTCTTCTGAAACATGGGTTGCTGTTGAGTGCGCAGAAGCCGCGCTCAATGAGTGCGTCGCCTTCGGTAGTGGCTTGCGAAGCAAAACCTTACGGATCAACACCATCGATGCCAGTAAATCATACGGAGAACAGACCATGATGTTTGACCTGTTATCGGGTGAACAAACGGATGTTACCTCAGCTCACGATGGAACAAGTTTGATTCATATTGCACCGTTTTCTCTCGTTCGTTATTACCCTCAATCAAGTGAGGCATTTACCGTGCTTCTTGCTGAAGATGCAGCCGAGTGGGACTCGGTAATATCAGGTAGGGCGCTGAGTATTGTCTGGGAGACGGATTTCAACGAAGGATTCATCGTCACTGAATTTGGCAACGTAGTAGCGTTTTCTCCATTGTTAGAGGAGACGGACTCTGCAATCCTAACCGTTCTTGTGCTTGGAGCTGTTGCAGTCTCGGTCCCAGGAGTGATACTCGGTTTGATTTACATGAACAGTACTTGGCTTCAACGCAAGTACAAAGAGTGGCGTTTTAGAAAGAAATGAATCCAACAATTCCTTACGGCTCAAGGGTTATGTTGATGAAGCACGCGCGTGGCCATCTCACTGAGGGAACCTACTATGGAGCCGTTTGAAGGATTGGATTTCTACAACATCGAAAGCCTACTGACCGAGGAAGAAATCATGATTCGTGACCTTGTAAGGGAATGGGTTGACGAAGAGGTTATTCCAAAAATTGAGCATGCATGTGAAGAGGGCATCTTCCCAGATGAATGGCGTGTTGCTCTCGGTGAGATGGGAGTTCTTGGAGCTCCGCTCAAAGGATACGGATGCCCTGGTCTTTCCTATGTTGCTTATGGATTAATTTGTCAAGAACTTGAGCGAGGCGACAGTGGCTTGCGTTCATTTGCTTCAGTGCAAGGATCTCTTGCCATGTATCCGATATGGGATTTTGGTTCCGAACAACAGAAGGAATACTATCTTCCAAAAATGGCTTCTGGTGAATGGGTCGGATGTTTTGGTTTGACTGAACCTGATTACGGCTCAAACCCCGGTGATATGATCACAAAGGCAGAAGACAAAGGAGATCATTTCCTCCTCAATGGTGCGAAAATGTGGATCACCAACGGAACCATTGCAGACGTCGCCGTTGTATGGGCTAAACTTGACGGTGTCATCCGCGGATTTATTGTGGAGAAAGATGACGAAGGATTCTCAGCACCTGAAATGAAAGGAAAGCATTCCTTGAAAGCCAGTGTAACCAGCGAACTTGTATTCCAAGATTGTAAGATTCCAAAAGACCGTATTCTTCCAGATGTGAAAGGCCTCCGTGGGCCATTCTCTTGCCTAAACAATGCACGTTATGGTATTTCTTGGGGTGCATTAGGTTCTGCAATGGCCTGCTTCCACAGTTCCAAAACTTATGCGCTTTCTCGGATCCAATTCGATCACCCAATCGCCTCCTATCAACTGGTTCAGAACAAACTCGCTTGGATGTTGAGAGAAATTACCAAAGGTCAACTTTTGGCGTACCATCTTGGAAAGAAAAAAGACGACGGTACCTGGTTCCCTGAACAAATTTCCCTTGCGAAGATGAATAACGTAGATATCGCATTGGAAATTGCTCGTGTCTCCCGAGACATTCACGGTGCAAACGGAATCTTGGATGAATATCCAATCATGAGGCACATGGCCAATCTTGAATCAGTAAAAACTTACGAAGGAACGCACGATATTCACAATTTGATTCTCGGCCGCTACATCACGGGCATTCAAGCCTTCACACGAAACGCTTGATTTTAGCAACACCAATCAGCTCGAACATGAGAGCATTGAGCAACCAACACGGTTTCTTGCCCATTCCGGTCGTTTTTGAAACCATTTCCCCTCATGTTCTGTTTGCTCATCGTATGGTTTCTTGAGCAATTGGTGCAATTCTTCTGCAACCGAAAAATCACCTTTCTCTGCCTCATCAATGGCAAG
>Ga0066856_10000631_pt1 | contig 13324 bp, 10 predicted proteins | sample ETNtaG_5_FD_65605 | JGI IMG/M metagenome (GOLD analysis project Ga0066856, IMG submission 65605) | Marine microbial and viral communities from oxygen minimum zone, Eastern Pacific Ocean - ETNP201406SV205 | ecosystem: Environmental > Aquatic > Marine > Oceanic | place: Pacific Ocean: Eastern...
GGGGATCAGTCGATTTGATGTTGAAGTGTACTCCAATGTCCAGCACCTCGTTAGCCACATTACCGGCCAATTCCGCCCCGAACAGAATGGGAAAACCGCATTTCAATCCATGTTCCCTGGCGGCTCCATCACAGGTTGCCCACGAACGATGGTATGTGCCGTCATCGATGAATTGGAGCAGTATCCTCGTTCGTTTTGGACAGGTTCGGCCGGTTGGGTTGATGTCCACAGTGGTGCATCTTCTTGGAACATCTTGATACGAACTCTCGAGGCTCACAAAACCTCAGCAGGATGGAGAGGGAGTATTGGGGCGGGAGGTGGCATAACCATCGCCTCAAATGCAAAAAAGGAAGTTTCTGAAGCCGCTTGGAAAGGTGCTGCACTCCGAATCGCCACTGGATGGATGGAGGATAATGAGGGCGATGTCCCACGCGGCGAACTTGAAATCCATCCGATTGCCCATCAGGAACAGGTGCCTGTTTCTGCGAGAGGGGCCACGATACAAACTCTTCAACAATGCATCGAAACAGAAAGCGCGTGTGGGGTTCTCTTCGTCGACAACTTGGACTCATTCTCCCTCAATGTTGCTGATGTAATTGCTCAATGTGGGCATGACGTTACCGTTCTTTCTGGGCGTGGGAAAAAGGCAGATCTGTTGGCTGACCCATCTGCGCTGTTTGACCTCATGGACCGGCTTCAACCAACACACATTGTTCTTGGACCTGGACCGGGCACTCCCGAGGACGTCCCGTTGACAATGGCGTTTGCCCACCATGCACTGGCAGGACAACTTGCTGTACCGGTTCTAGGAGTTTGTTTGGGCCATCAAGCACTGGCACTTGCCGATGGCATGGAAGTGATTCCTTCCCCTCATGGCCCAGTTCATGGCGTTCCGGTTCGTATTGAACATGAAAATACAGGCGTCTTCCGTGGTTCGCAGTCCCCTGGAACATACACGCGATACAATTCTCTGATTGTGAACGAGCTTTCGGACCATGCACTCATTGTCAACGCTCGAGAAGTCGATTCATCCTTGGTGATGGGGCTTGAACATCCGTCTTATCCAATCCACGGAACCCAATTCCATCCCGAATCGATCGGTTCACCCGAAGGAAGTGCACTCATTCAAGAATTCCTTCGGATTTCATCGGATGGTTGAAGAATCCCTTGACATTGGACAACATGAGGGAACACCATGCCAACATGCCGACTCTGTGGAAGCACCTACCCCCGTGAATTTTTCATTCATGGAAATGGGCCACGAACCCAAGTCTGTGCTCGTTGTGGATTAGAGCAGGGATTGGTGACGAAGGAGGAAGTGCCGATCCTCTTCAGCCAAGAAATTTTGAATGCCCGTTTTTCTACCATAGCACGACGATACAGTATCTTTCTCTACATTCCATTCCTGTGGGCTCTTTGGGGGTTCGCACTTTCTGATGTCAAACCTTGGGGCCTCTTCTTCCTTGGCCTGTTGATTGTACTTACACTTCTAGCACCGGTGATTTTCATCTACCGTGGCGGTCAATACTCAGCAGATATGGCACGGTTAACCCCTGAATACGACCGTCCTGAAGGCCATTGATTCACGATTTGGCGTGGATTTTGAGAACGTCGCCGTCAGCCAGCTCATGGTCAGCCCCGACAACTCTACGGGTCTTTCCATCCACGCCGCGAATGAAACCATCTCCCAAATCACTGTGCACATGATATGCCAAGGCCTTTGCTTGGATGCCTGAGGCAACAACAAAAGCGTCGGGGAGAACTTTTCCCTCTCCGTCAACCCAATGTGTTTCGTCCTGTACTGGGTAGACGACAATACGCTCCAACATATCGAACAAGACTCGGTCAAGCAACCGAGCTACACCCGTACCATTGGCCGATTTAATTCGCTCAAGCATGTGAGTGAGTGCTTTGGTTTGGGCCTCATTCAATTTGGCAGCATCGTTAATTGAAAATGTGGATTCGCCGGGGTGATAGGAAATGATGTCAGCATTGGCCGCTCTGCGCAAGGCCAATTCAACATCAGCCATACAGGGTTCAATTGAGTACAATGAGAGTTCATCGATCACTCCGCTTGGAGCAATGTCCCACTTGTTTGCAGCGTATGCGACAGGGAACAATCCTCGGCGCAGAGTGGAGGCGAGCGTGTTGAGGATGTTGATGTCCCAATCCCAAGGTTGCCCTTCAGGTTGTTGTTCTTGATTGAATTGCAACATGGACTGCTGTACAAGTTGATGCGTTGCTCCTAAGCCACTCAATCGTTCTTGAATGAACGAAACCAATCCTTTTTCCCCTTCTGCTTGAACACGGCGTACTCCACGAACCCATCCATCATGAAGAATACCAGCAATCCATGCATCAAGCTCATCTTCCAAGAATGCGATTTCGTCTTTCATCGAGGCAAGTGCGTCTTCTTTTGAGGAAGCATTTCCCAGAAATTGACCTTCCAAATCGGTTGTTCCTGCAGCATCAACAACCTGAATCAATACGTCTGAATTTGCGAGATCGGAAAGGAAGGCGTTGCCTCGCCCCCGCCCTTCGCTTGCGCCTGGAACCAATCCCGCCACATCGACCATAGCAACGGGTACAAAACGACGGTGCGCCACACACGAACCCGTGCGTGGCTGACAAAGACTTCCCTGTCGCGGGTCGTCTGGTGAAGTTGGCTCAAGGCGACCCTCATGCTCTAATTTCGCTCGTAATTCCTTACATGGGCAAGCAAGGCGTGCTTCTACGAAAGCAACCCCAATGTTTGGATCAATGGTACAAAAGGGATAGTTCGCAATATCAACTTGAGCAAGCGTTGCGGCACTGAAAAATGTGGATTTACCAACATTGGGTTTGCCAACGAGCCCGATGCGCAATGTTGTCACGCCCGAAAACGGCCCTCATTCTTCCTCAGAGCCAGCCGCTGGTACAATGTCGTAGTCTCGCTTGATTTGAGCGATGGCGATATCAAGTTCTGGAAGGTTCAATTCACCGTCTCCGTCAAGGTCCATACTTTCCATCAGTTCATCTGCTTCTACCGAAGTGAGAGCGGCGATTTCTGTGGAGCTTAGTGCAGCAAGGAATTCCTCACTGTCTACCTTCCCTGATGCATCCAGATCCATGGAGCGGAAGAGGTCAAAAACCGATTGTCCGCTATCGGTGAGGTACTGGACCAATTGAATCATTGCTTCAGTAGGAGGTTGAGGGGGGAATTCTGTAATCTCATCGTTGTGAAGTGACGATTCAACGGCGATGATGGTCGTACCTCCTTCCTGCTCTTCACTTTGGCTGGCAACCAATTCTGTATCGACGCCGACCCCGCGTCCGATGAGGGTGCGAATGGTGGTAGAAGACCCTGCAACAAGCGTGTAGGTGCTAACATCTGAAACGGTTTCAGTGACGACTGAACGTCCAGATGGGGCAATGCCCGTACGAATCAGGACAAGTGTCGCAAGAATGGTTCCGATTCCAAGAAGATAGAAGATGGCTGCCCCGGTAAGGAAAAATCCTCCCGAAGGCACTACTGTATCTTCAATTCCGGAATTTGTAATGGCATTGGTTGTGAAATCTCCAACCAAGAAGGTCACGGTTGAGGTGACGCCGCCAACAAGAACCATCCAAACAGCAAGGTTGGCCGTTGATGGAGCAGCCAGTGGTTTACTGATGGCCATCGGGTAATTTGTGAACACTGCCGAGAGGATAAGCAATCCTCCAACGGTAAACATCATTCCCATGTTTACGGTGTGAGCCATAGCTCCCAACTCGCCGGTTCCTACGAAAATATCCATTGATGTGAAATAGCCACCAATCGCAAAGAAGGGGAGCATGATGAAGGCGAACAATCCTGCCATCGCTCCTGGGTTTTTGACAACTGAATCAAGCCCGCCATTTGCGGTCATCATGATGTTAATCGAAGCCGCAAAGATGGGGAGCATCCCCAAGGTAAGAAGGATGGCTCCGAGGTTAACCAGTGCATTGGTTCCCTCGGCAGAAGTCATGAAGAACGGTGGCAGTGTTACGAACAACAACAACATGCTTGCCGACCTCATGGAGCCCGACCAAATCGGTTGCTTGGAAACCATCGGCACGGTATAATATCCAACTGAGAACATCAAAGCGAGAGGAACCCATCCGTTTGAAACACGCTCTCCAAGCCATACTGTTTGTGTATCCGAGGCAAGTTCTCCAAAGAAAATGTAAACCATTGAGATGATTTTAGCGACGAGTGCCATGATGAGGAACCATGAGCTTGTTGAGAGGTCCTGCTCGCCGCGTGTGGACACGGTCAGCAAGACGTTGATGAGTACAGGAACGAGGAGCAATCCAACGGCCAATGTTTCCAAACTCATCAAGAGTGTGGAGATGACAGTGGAGTCGGTATCGATATTCGCAAAGCCGAAAATGAATGGTAGGAGAGCACTTAGGATGAAAACAACGGTCAGAAGCAAGGCTACCATGGATGCGTTACCTTCACTCGCAAGTCGGCCATCACCGTTACGAGAAGCAGCCACAAGGCCGCCGCCTACCAATCCGTAGATAAGAGCAAGTCCAAGTACAGTCATGGTCGCTTCTCGAAGAGAGGAGCCATCATCGTAAGACCAACCAATGCTTGCAAGGGAATCAAGAGCGGTTGGATCGTAATTGTGCCAAGCACTTAGGAAACCAAGAATCCCTGCAAACACGAGCCAGAGCATACCGAAATTCATCCAAGTTCGGGAGCCACTTCCATCTTTGTCATCAAAAATATCAACAAGGCCCGGTGGATTCTTCTTGAGAATAAACAGTCCGATTTGGCGAAGAGCACCGCCCATATCACCAATACCTCGTGCAAGGGATTGAGAGAGGAAATAAAGGGTGGCGATAAGAATTGTTCCAGTAATAAAAATTGTCTCCATGCATCACACCTCCATCATTCAGCGAGCACCTCGCCCACAAGCGTAGCGACAATCGCACCAACTCCAACCAAGAATCCAATGAGATAGTACCAGATTCCACTGCCACCTAAATTTTGAACCAAAGGTACGATTTCTCCAAGAAGTGGGAGGTTATCCCACCCAAAGACATTTGCAAACAAGGAATAAAGCCCCAAAAGGCCAACGGAGAGCAATGTGAGAATCACACGGCTTGATGTTGGTTCTCCTGTTCCGACGGTTGTATCTGGAAGAGTTGTGGAATTTGACACGGGCCTCACCTCAAATTGACCCCATAGGGGTCATTCCTCCGACTTGTCCGGCGGTCATAAACGTTCACCAACCGAGGTGACGAAAATAAGGTACCTAAAGCCCAACAGTTCAGGGTGACCTCAATGTTTCAAGGGTTGGGGCTCTCCGGGGCTTGGATAATCCCAACGGAAGCGGAAGTTGGCGCTCCAACATCAGTTCAGTCTCCCATTTCTCCTTACATTTACATTCCAGGCCTTCAAACTCCAGAAGACTTCCTGAGACTGCATAACGCTCGATGGCTGCAACAACCTCGCCATCGCATGAACCACAATTGTGAGAGCCTCTAATTTTCCCGCCTGCAGTGGGGTGAACGATGAGCCGAGAAACCTGTCCTTCATCTCCATTCATTCCGCCTTTTGGATAAATAAATGGGTGCGCTCTCTTAATCATTTCAACCAGCGACCATAGCCAAGGTGGGCGGTATTCATTGTGACGATGCAATCGGTCGATCACTGTGCCGCGCTGAATGTTCATCGGATTCACAGAAATCTCATCCGAACGATGGGCAACTGCCTCAATCCACTTCACACTGTGATCAAGAGCGTCTGCTTCGCTCATGAACGGGGGTTTGAACATCAAATAGGTCTTAACCCTTAGATTGAAGGCCTCAAGATTGGTTACGGCCCGGTCCCATGAAGATGTCGAAAATCCTTTGTTCACATGAAAACGAAGTACTTCATCATCATAGGCTTCGAGACCAATGGCTACAGTGAACGATGGATTGATTGAAGTGGCCCATTCAAGTTTGGGAACCGTCAATTGTTCACAGCGACTCTCGACAATCAATTCTTTTTCCAATTCTGCACAATCCCGCAACACGGTTTCTTGGAATTCCACAGGTATCTCGCGATCCTCAAGCAATGAGCCTGAAGTGTAGACCTTAACCATGGCATGCCCGTCAAAGTTGTTGAGTTTCTCCTTGGCATACGCCCATTGTGCATGAAGATCGTCGTTGGTGACATCGTCTCTAGTGTCGTTAAAGTAACCGCAAAAAGTACATCCCGAAGACCACCACCAATGGCATCCTTTTGTTCGTAGAATTACCGTTGCAGCAGTGCATGGAGATCCATCAGGCAAGGCTTCTGGAGTGGTGTAAACCGTTGCTGGTTCACTTGCATCCCACGATTGTTGCCGTGCCTTTGCCCATGGGGTATTCGCTGGAGCCTTGACCAAATCATGAATCCTCAAGCCCTTTTTACCCTGCCCAAGGAGATGCAAATTGGACTGGCCTGACATGTGCTCCCCTGCTCTGCGGTCGACACTTGAGGTTTCAAACCACCGCAGCCGGTTCAGTCAAACTTTGTTCAAAGAACGAAACCAAATGTCCACGGTAGGTCTCGGTTTGGGTCAACATCAAGGTCACGTGAGAAAGAACACCCGGTTCTTCGCCATCATGATGGGAAACTGAGGAGTGATCAAACCAACACTCAACGAAACCTCCTTCCTTCACATTCGCCTTGGCTCCTTCACACATTGAATTCCCATGATGGATTTTGATACGATAATCGTCATTGGATTGAGTGATAAACATCGAACGGTTGCCGATATTTTCTGCTCCAGAAAGGGGTTCAAATTTAACGAGATTGTCACCGCTTTGAATCTTGCCAGCGAACACTGCAGCATCCTTTAGAAAACTCGGAAAACCCCCAAATTCCAATTCTTCGGAAATAATACGGTCCATTGATGAGAACGGTGAATCCAAGAAGACCGCTTGGATCTCAGGTTCTTGGTCAAAAGCAATGGCGGTCGTTCCTGCACCCAGGGAAATCCCCATGATGCCAATCGATGATGCAGGTACGTCTTTTTCATCTTGCAACCATGACCAAACTGCAAGCACATCCCGATATTCGCGCTGCCCCGCGGAAACAAGCCCGTCCTCAACGGTACTGTCTCCATGGTCTCTGAGGTCAAAGAGAATCACGTTGAAATCCGCTTGATGCAGCATAGCTGCTGGAATCAAAACTTCATGATTCGCTTTACAAGAACGGATCCCATGGACGAGAATGACCCAAGGCCGAGAATCGTTGCGTTCCATCACCCATGCAGCAAGCGTGATGGGTTCATTGGGAACATCGATTGAAGCATTGTCCCAACTGTCAAACCAGTACGACTCCATGTCCGAAGCAATGGTCTCATTCTTTTCCATGATGCCTTCATCCAATCCTTCGTCCCACAAGTGCGGGGTAAAATCGTCGGGTGTATTGTACGGTGCATGGTCCGAACACTCAAGATTGCTTGCTGCTGCTTGCGTGTAGACTAAACTGCCGAGTTGATAATAGATAATCGGCATACTGCAAATGAGGAAGATCATGATGGCAGGTATGCTTCGTTTTAATTGGCTCATTCTTCTTCATCTCCATTGCTGCGAAACATTACGGTTGAACCGGCTTGAACAAAGGCGCCTTTAGGGAAGGCTGGGTCATTTGATTCAGCGGAAATCAAATCGCATGTATAGCGATGTGCAGGTACTCTAACATCAACTCTTGAACCGAGGCGTATCATTCCAATACGTTGCCCTCTACGAACTTCCGTTCCTTTCCCAATCCATGGAACAATCGTACGAGCCAATGCTCCAGAAATCTGCGTTAATTCAATCAATGTGTCGTCGCCCAAACGATATACGGAACGAACTCGTTCATTGTATTGACTCTCTTTTTTGTATGCAGGAGCGAAAGGTCCCCGTTTCATTCCTTTTCCGGCACGATGTTCGAGACGCTCCAAAACTCCTTTCTCCGGTGCTCGATTAACATGAACATCAAGAGGAGACATGAAAACGGCAACTCTGAGCACATCAAACGGGCCTTCTTCTCCTTTGGCAACAGGCTCATAACGCTGCTCGGTTGCAAATGATAATGGCTCAGCAAGCGGTTCGGGAAACCAATCTCCTGTGAGGGCGTCAGAATCAATTTCTTGTTGCTCCATCTCTACTTTTGATGGTCGGCGCCCTGTAGCCCGTTCACGACGCACGAACATGACATGGCCATCTGCTGGAGATACGAGGATGCCCTGTTCCCGAGGGATCGCGCGGTCGGGGTCTCTCCAAAAATTGACAAGAAACGCTGCCATCATCAAACATGAAATCCCAAAGAGTGGGACCAATCCGAGTACAGGGTCTATCAGTGCACCAACAAAGAGTGCGCTAACACCCATTGCTGTCATCATGAATACAGGGGCGTGGCCTCCGTGGGCCAAACCAGCCATCGTTCAACACCTACTGTCCAGACCAAGGGTCTTCGCCATCGGCCCAAGAAGAGGCAGGTGCTTCATCGGTGGATTCTTCTTCGGCGTCCTCAGTAGCCTCTTCCGCTTCTTCAGCGGCTTCTTCAGCGGCTTCAACAACTTCAACGGACGCTGTTGCTTCGGTAGCTGCTTCCGCTTCTGCTTCTTCAGCAGCCATCTCTTCTGAACGAGCTTGAACCATTTCATCCATGCGCTCAGTAAATGCACGGGACATGTGTTGAGATTTGCGTTCTGTTTCCACAGCACGCTCAATCATCTCATAACGTTCTTTGATTGCTTTGTTGAGGTCCTCAAAAATTTGCATGTGAGCAACATACCAATCGTCTCGGGATCTCATCTCCGTGACCGCAAGTCTCAGATCGTTGTCAAGTTCTTCCGCAATACCGAAAACCTTACCCAAACGGTCTTTCTCACGAGAGTATTTTTCTTCCATCTTGTCAAGTTCTGGTTCCAAATGCTCCACTCGCTTGGATGCCTTTGTCGCTTTCATCTCAAGTTCACGAACACGAACTTCCTTTTGGGAGATGATTGACTCCAAGGATTCCTTTTCAATTTCACGATCGATAATTTCCTTTTCAAGAACTTCAATTTCTGCTTTTGCATCAACCAAGTCTTTCTCTTGGGTCTCGTATGCAGCAAACAATTTCTGTAGGCGGTCTGTTTCGGTTGCAAGTGCGTCTTGCAACTGCTGAATTTCTACTTCTGGCGTGATGGTTCCTTCGGTCATCTTCTCACCCGGAGGCAAGCCTCCATACTCACCGAGTCCACTCCTCCCTATCAAGCCGACGCTTGTACGGGTCCAAAAATACGGGCTTAGGGGAATTTGCTTTAACGCAGGGCATCGGTTGCTGCAACCAATTCTCGAGCGATGCTAACTTCGCCCATTGAATGGCCTGCATCGGGGACGATCGTGAGTTTGCTGTTGGGCAATGCTTGGTGCAATTCCCATGCACTGCGCGCGGGGCAAACAACATCATAGCGCCCTTGAACGATAACGGTTGGAATGGATTGGATTGCCTCAGTATGGTTCAAGATATGGGCTTCCTCCAAGAAAATTGCATTGATGAAATAATGGCATTCAATTCGTGCAAAGGCAACTGCAAAATCAAGATCCTCTGCTTTTTCAAGATAACTCGGGTCGGGGAACAGTCGACTGGTGGCCATTTCCCAACGCGTCCATTCCTTCGCTGCCGCTCTACGAACCTCGGCATCTTGGCTTGTCAAGCGGCGATAATATGCTTTGATGAGGTCGTCTTGTTCCGCAAGAGGGATGTGTTCTCTGTACGGCGCGAAGGCGTCGGGGAAGATGTGGCTTGCCCCGTCTTGATAGAACCAACGAAGTTCGCTTTTTCTGCACATGAAAATGCCCCTGAGAATCAAACTAAGAACTCTTGATGGGTGTTCTTGAGCATAAACAAGAGAGAGTGTCGAGCCCCAAGAACCCCCAAAGACATGCCACGACTCAATACCTAGATGCGTCCTAAGGGTTTCAATATCACCGACCAGTGCTTGAGTCGTATTGTCCTCCAATTCAGCATGAGGGGTTGATTGGCCACATCCTCGCTGGTCAAACTGGACGATGTTGTATGCATCTGGATCGAAATATTGTCGGTACGAAGGTTGGCCGCCCCCACCTGGCCCTCCATGAATTACAACAACTGGAATGCCACTTGCATTACCGCTTGCCTCCCAAGCAATTGTGTGGACATCACTTACAGAAAGCGTTCCTGTTTGGTAAGGCTCACAAGGGGCATAAAGGACATCGTCAAGGGTCGTCACTGTATCAAGCATGAACTTCCGAATGCAAGGCATTGAATGTTCTTTTCGTCATGCGTACATTCAAAGACAGGCTCTCCCAGACACCGGCATGGACCAACGGAAAGCGACCGAAGTGTTCCACGAATGGGCTGAAAAGGGCAAGGATGTGGGTATGGAGCGCGGTCATGCGCCCAGCGTGGATGTCATGCTAAACCTTCTTCTGGAAGGTGTTGACAAACCGTTTTCCGCAATTGACATCGGATGTGGGAACGGGTGGGTGGTTCGCAAGTTCGCTGAACACCCATTGTGCAACAACGCCTCGGGAATTGATGGCGCTGTGGCGATGGTTGAAAAGGCGAGGGAAATTGACCCAAATGGCACTTATTGTCTTGGGCAACTCCCCGAATGGAGCCCCGAGCAACCCGTTGACCTCATTCATAGCATGGAATGTTTGTATTACCTTAAACAACCAATAGATTTCTTGCGCAACATACACGATAATTGGATGAAATCTGGAGGGAAAATGGTCATCGGCATGGACCATTACAAGGAGAATCCAGAAAGTCATGATTGGCCGCAATCGCTCAATGTCCACATGACTACACTCTCAATTGACACTTGGGTAAAAGGTCTAGAAGACGCTGGTTTTGAAGATGTCAAGGCCATCCAAACAGGGGCGAAAGAGGGGTGGAACGGTACGCTTGTATTGTCTGCTATCAAGCCTCATCGGCCGTAATGAAGCCCAATGATTCCCCTATTGGACCGCATCTGCGAACGTCTCCTTTGTAATACGGACAGCCTTCACAAGCTGAGGACCCTGATTCCAAACGTTTTGGTTCATCTACTCCGTCTGTAAGATGCATCATGGTCCGCCAATGCAGATGAGCGTTGAGGTCACTCTTGGCTTGCTCAAATTCTTCTCTGGTCATTTGGACAATCCGGCCGTTCGCACCCAACAACAAGGCTGGGGGGAGAATTTGGCGACGTTCTTCCTCTGGTTTGAGAAGTTCAATCGCTTCAAGGGCGACCGAATAGAGGGTGAGTTGAAGGCGGTGTTCGTGAAGAATCTGGGCTTCTTCTTCGGATTGAGGGAGGGGGTCTGTTGTCTCAGGGCCAATCGCTTGCAAGGCATGTCCATTTTCAGGTTCGCGTTGATTGAACGGGGCCATGCAGCCCTTTGTTTTCAAATCTACAACTTGGAGGTACCCGCGTTGTTGTTCGTCTGCAAGAGCCAAAACGAGATCTGCTCGCCCGTTAAAATTCATATCAACACGCTCGATTTGAACAGTCTCCACGGGACCTCTTGGGGTGAAACGCGAACGAGTGAATGAATCCAAAGGAACAGGATGAGAGTGGACGAACGGAAGTTCCGTGCGTACTGCTTCAACAGAGAACCCGTGGTGATGCTCTCCTCCAACCCATCTTCCAAGAAGCCCCTTGTCGATGAGTGAACTCAGATGGAGCAGGCGCTCTCTCCACTTGAATTCAATGCTGTCTTTGGATTGTGTTTCCCCATAACCGAATTCAGCCATGACCCTGCCTACGGTTGTTTCAGAGGCCAAATCTCCTTCATTGGAGTGATGCCAATCTGGACTCAACGCTGGGGTTTTGCCTCCAAATTGCAAGGGATTGCGAAGTCCAATTTCAACGACCCGGTGCATCATTAAGCCAAATTCTGTAGGCAATGGCCATCGTTTCTTGATAGATCCCTTCTCTTCCAAGGGGAGTGAAAAGGGCTCAGAAGTCCAACCTTTGATGTGTTCAAGCCAATACCGACGAGGGCAGGTATTCGTGGCGTCCAAATGGTGAGCAGCCCCTTTGATCGATTCAAATAGCGGCTGGAGAGGGGCGTTCATTCCGTCCTCAACAACCTCAGCGGAGGCGAGATGGGTTTCCAACATCCTAAGGCGCTGTTGAGGGGAGGACGGTGTCACTTCTGAGAAACAATCGGGGTGATGATAGAGGCGAATTCCGGAAACACCATGTTCACCAAGTGCGCTGTTGGTCAGCAGTTCACTTGGATTGATGTTGAGGCTGGCTTTAGAGGGCTTGTAGACTCCAAGGTCTGCGTCCTCAATATCACCGGGAAGTAGCCACGGTGAGCCGGCGCTACCCGCGGCCCAGGCAGCCCGACGTAACCCTTCAACCCACATTCGCCCCATCGTCCTTGGGTCGGGTTGCAGTGTAAGGGAAAGCGCTCCGGTTTCATTGTCAAACATGGATTTCTTGGTCGGTGAACCGGTGATGATCAAGCGGTCTTTAACACGAGTGAGTGCGACATAGAATTTCCTTCTTAGTTCAGCCTTATCTTGAGCGGTATTCATTTGACTCGCAAAGGCCCACAAACCATCTGAAGGACGGTCATGGGCAAGCCAAGGTTGAATCCTCCCCGAGACCACTTGAGGCGTAACCAACACGTTGTCTTTGACCGATGTTGTGACATCTGCCATACCTGCTGTAAAGATACCTGAGACGATAACAACAGGTGCCTGAAGTCCTTTTGCACCATGGATGGTCATGATTTGCACGGCGTCTTTGGTTGGCTTGCTGATGGCTTGAGGGCCTTTCTTTTCAAGCCCAATCAAATCTTGGAGCCGGCGGTAGATGGCTGTGATTGAATGCCCAGTATCTTTACCGATGCTGTGAATCATACCGAGCCATGCCTCTGCATGTTGCCGCTCTGCATCGCTGCAAAAGGCAACCAGCAAATCAGAATGATCAAGAATTGCATCTATGACATCGTAAATGGCCCCCCAAGAAGCGAGTTGATGCAGGTGGGCGAGAAGTGAGGCAATCGCTTCATTTGGTGCGTGTTCAAGAAGAACCTGCCATGTTGATCGCTCATCATCCAGTTGACTGAACGCTGAATGAACTTGAGTTTCACTCATCCCAATCACTGCCGAGCGAGCAAGTTCAATTCCTGCCTTTGTGGAATATGGATGAGCCATGAGTTCCAATACAGCCATCAGCGGTTGTATGACCGGTTGCATGAGCAACAATCCCTGCCTATCGGCCATGACGGGAATATTACGCGCCCTCAGCCGCTCAAGAAGATCAGGAAGATGCCGTCGTGAATTGATGAGAATCATAACATCCTCAGGTCGAATTTCAACACC
>Ga0066856_10000633_pt1 | contig 13292 bp, 11 predicted proteins | sample ETNtaG_5_FD_65605 | JGI IMG/M metagenome (GOLD analysis project Ga0066856, IMG submission 65605) | Marine microbial and viral communities from oxygen minimum zone, Eastern Pacific Ocean - ETNP201406SV205 | ecosystem: Environmental > Aquatic > Marine > Oceanic | place: Pacific Ocean: Eastern...
AAAAAACAAATGGTGATCCATACTTCGTTGAGAACGATTATATCATCATTAACAGTGCAGTAACTGCTAGTGGACATCCTGAAATCGTTCAGGTTCTTGAACTAACCAGAACTGCTGTTGCTCCTTACTACCTCAAGGTTAAGCGTCAACCACTTGGTACATACACTGCAATTCTAGATAATCATCCTGATACTACACCTATCTACAAGGTTAATGTACAGTTTGATGCTACATGGACTGAGCAAGCAATGGATTCCACTGGTCCTCAGGACAATGTATATCTTGCTGAGTTTGGTGGTGTTCTAACTAACAACGATTACGTAATCATTGATCGTGAAGATACTAATGATAATGGCATCTTTAATCAAGGTGAAGTAATCAAGGTTGATACTCCTCTAGAGGCAGTAGAACAGAAGTTCAGAATTAATTCTGATTGTTCTGGTGGTGAAGCTAACGATGTATTTGTCGTTAACTCTGTAACTGGTGATACTACTATACTTGGTGATACTACTATTAACAATAGTCTTAAGATCAAGGGTGGTTGTGGAACAATATCTAACATTGAATTCACTGGAACTGCAACTGCTGGACAGAATCAAATTACTGCTGTCAATGTTACAAGTCTTGGTAAGACAATAAGTGATTTCGAGATTGGTGATCATATTGTTAATATCACTAATGAGTCTGCAATTGATTTCTTACCAGATGCAGTTATTATATCAATTGATACAATTAATAATGTCCTTGTTCTAAGCAGAAACACTATTGGTTCTTCCTCAGTAACTGGATTAGGATTAGCAGCTAGAAGAAATGAGAAGTTTGAAATTACTGATGGTAGTTTAGTACCAACATTTAAGGTAGATTCATGTACTGGAACCACAGATATTGGTAATCAATATGGTAGATTCGACATTGAATATGCTACTGGTGGACATGAAGGTACCTCTACTACTGCTGGTATTCCTGCACTATTTGATGCTGGAACTATCAAGAGAGCATATGGTTACATGTACGATCCTCAAGCATTCAATGCTGGAGGTCCTAGTACTACAATCGCTTCAGCAGGTATCATTGGCGGTGTTCCTGGATTAGTTCAGATTCCTCTTGAATCTCTTGGTGTTGGTTCTGGTAAATTCAAGGTTGGTGATAAGGTGTTCATTGGACCACCTGCTGTAGCATCTAGTCAGGTTGGTAATTTTGCTATTGGTTTAATAACTTCAGTTACAGATCAAGCAACTCCATACATCACAGTTGGAATGAATATTGATTATGATTATCAAGATACTTTGGCAAACACATCAGGTGGTATTTTAAATACCAGCACAGGACTTAATCCTGCTGATGGTGCATTATTTGCTAGTGGTAATATTGTTAGAAGAGTAATCGAGCATAAAGAAATTGCTAATGTTATTGATATTGAGGAAAGAACTAGAGTTAACTCTGGTGCTTCTACCACATATATTTCAATGATCCTTGATAGAGGATATATCTCTCAACAAAAACTTGATTATGCTCAATTCTTAGTTCTTGTAAATGAGGAAAATAATTCTGAGGTTTGGACTAGGGTTGTTGGAAGATTGAAAGGTGATGTTCATCAAACAGTGATGGATGAACAGATTCAAGATGGTGCAGTTGGATATAGAAGTGGTAACACTAATATCAACGGCAACTTGAATATGATTGGTGGAAGCTTTGAACTGTATGATTCTGTTAATCGTACAAGATTATTTGCTTTCGTTAATGATGATGGTCACGCTGATCACCAAGGTTTATTGACTTGGGATGCTGGTGTTAGTGCAAGAGGTGACTTCTTCCTCTTCAGTGCTCAAGATCCAGAAAACGTTGTTCTTAATCCAGATTCAAGTACACCGTCGTTCTCTGTTGATAACCTAGGTAATGTAACTGCTCAGAAATCATTGACTATCAATGGTGAAGCAAATGCGGCACCTTCTACATCATTCAAGCAGTTATCTGTAGAAAATCTTGGTGTAAATGGAACACAGGAGTATGCAATTAAGCAAGATAGTTCTATCGATGCATTCGGTATTACTAACTGGAATACTTCTACTGGTGCTAAGCATACTAGATACATTTCTTCTGCATCCCCAGAAGGAGAACTAACACTTGTACCAAATATTGTTTACATGGTAAATACTACCGCTTCTACTACGTTGGTTCTTACACTACCAACTTCTCCTCAAACAGGAGACGTTGTGAGAATTACTGATGTTGGTGGTAACCTAAGTTACAACACATCATTAGTATTAAGAACAACAGAAGCTTCTGGAACGAAGATTCAGGGAGATAATACAGGAACACTATTAGGTGGAAGATTGACACCATATCCGTCTGGAGAACTGGTAGTTCAAACTCCTAATGCTGCATTTGCTCTTGTATATCTTGGTTCTATTGATAATAATGGGCAAGTTGGAATTCCAACTTCAGTACAAGGATGGTGGTTAACCGAGGTATAATCAATGGCAAATTATAACAGAATCAAATCCGCCAAGGCAGTTCCAGTAGGAACAATTATGCCTTGGACGGGTTCATCAAGCACAGCTTCTATTGCAACGGATGCAATTCCTTTTGGATATCTTATTTGTAGAGGACAATCATTAAGAGCAATTGACTATCCTCTTCTTGCACAACTATTAGGTAACACATATGGTCCTTTTCAGGAAGAAGGTGGTCCTGCAGTTGGCATTGTAAATACATATCCAGATTATGATGAAGAAGATGTTTTCTTATTACCTAATTTGAATAATTGTAGTATGGTTGATTTGGAAGCTTCTAGACTTGATCCTACAGATACAGCAGTTGTTGGTACATATATTACTGAGAATGGAAATGATGCAACACCTCTGAATCTTATTACTTCTTACATTGATGTAAATTTTGGTATTGATGCATCAACAAATTTATCTGGTAAACTTACTGGAATTCAGTTACAAGATCCTGCATTTTTTGAGACATACAGAACTATACCTAGAAAACTAGGTATTGATCATACTCCTGCACATACTCACCCAAGACCATCAAACAGTGATGGAACTACTGGTTCTTATCCATCAGCTGAAGTACAAGGAACATATGTTTCTATTTTTATGCCTGGTACATATGACACACAGGGTAATGAGTGGACAACTGCTACACCAGAACCAATTGGTGGTGAAGAATCAGTTGATAACTTTCAAGCAGCTGAAATACAAATTACATGGTATGATCCACTTGCAGACAGTTTAGTTGACTGTAGTACATTCCGCGACTTTACTGCTTCTTCACAAACAATTCCACAAGCTAGATCAGCATCAAGTCCAAGAACTATTCAACAGTATTTTGCTGTAGAAAATGAATATGATGATGATTATTCATGTGTTCCTTTCGCAGATGTCCCTGCAGTATCTGCACCATTCCCACCAGAAGGAAGATATAACGGGTTTAAGAACGCATATACAACTGCTGGTTCTGTTACTAATGCAAGAAGACAAGGACCATATCCTACTACATTGAGTCACAATGCTGATGCATGGACATCTAAATCACTTGCATCTCATAATCATTTTACAATTGACGTTTCAATGACAAAGGGTCAGATGAGGATCCCAAGTACTACACTCATAAATAATATGACAACGGGAACTATTGCACCTGTTAGTGTTGATAAAGCTTTAAGTGTGCAAATCAATCCTAATACTCCGTCGCTTACTACTCTTGTTATAATGAGGGCATTCTAAATGGCAGTATTTTATAATAGAGAAAAATCGAAGGTTGGAACCACTAGTGGTACAATCATCAACTGGTCATATGAATTAACTTCTAATGATCCAGATAATGCTAGTACATTAGATTTACTACCAGCTGGTTATCTAAGATGTGATGGAACTATCTACTCTGCAGAAATATTTCCAGAACTAGCAACAATTTTAGGTGTTGGAGCTCAGTCAAGATATAAAAAACCAAATGTAACTTTGTTGGACAATCAATTTCAGTTACCTGATTATGGTTCTAAAAAATTGAGAGCATCATCTGGTTCTAACTTAGGATTGGAAGTTGATTTAAGAATTCAGGATGATAATAGTCAAGAGATTACAAAATCTGGTGTTGCACTAGAAGTACAGAGTAATATTGGTGAAACATATGAAATTCTTTATCAAGGTAATTTCTTTGTACCTGCTCAAACAATTCCTATTACTGGTGAACCAGGTTTCACAAGAGAGACAGGTAATTATACAGAGGAAATAGAGATTCTTTCTAATGCTTTCATACCACATGCTCACTTCCATGATGGTAATAGAACAAGAGTAAGATCATCATCTAACAATGAATTTTCTACTATTGGTAGAAACTATTATAGAAGAAAAACTACTCTATGTGTTATCCCATGGTATTATAACACAAGACAAGATCTTTGTGCTGTTGCAGCTACGAGATTTAGATTGAGTAACGTTAGTAATCCAGATGATACAGCTTCTGTCTTTGGTATTGCAGGTTTTGGTAGTTGTACCAGATATGTTTATGGTGGTTGTTTACAAGGTTGTGATTTCTATTTGGGATCCCAGACCTATTGTTTAACACCAAATCTTGCTGATACATCTGTTTTTAATAATGAAACAATGTCTAGTTACGTTGCAGGATTGGTTGGTAGTGGAGATACAGAAACAGATGGTAGATGTTTATATCCAATGTGGTCTGGGGAAAGTCAGCAATGTGGACCTAGTGGATCAGCTAGTATGGATGAGACCACATGTGGTACGATAGAATATGATGGAACAATTTTTACTAAATGTGAACCAGGTGGTCTTTTAGGTAATCTTGTTTGTAATCTCATGTGGCATGGAGCAAAAACTGGAACACGTTCTATTCCAGGTAACTACAATTTTACTAACGTTCCATTTGACGGGAACAAGGATACTGAGAGAGCAGGTTATTCTGCTATTTCAAATACTACTGTTGAAGTACAACCGTTTGGTAATGAGGGTGTACATAGACATTTTGTAAATTTCACAGCAGACCCACATACATATGAGATGAAGACAGTACCAACATTTATTCCAGCAGGTAATTTAACTTCTACAATGAGGATTCAAGTTAACGAACAGAATAAAGCAGACCAGTTTACACAACCTTACCTAGTCCAAGAGTTTCTAATCAAATACTGATGACAGTCTCATACAGAAATAAATTTACTGCATATAAGCAAGACCATGAGCAGAACTATGCTTCCATTGGATCGATCTTTCCTGTTCCAGTAGATTCTTTTTCTACTGATCCAGCACATGCGATTGGTGGTGCAGGTTCTGGTGGTGAAATTATGGAATACAGTTACAAAGGATATTTGTACTGTGATGGAAGAGAGTTAAACATCAGAGAATATCCACAACTATATTATTCTATTAGAAATAAGTATGGTGGATCTACAAGTTATGAACCAAATGCGTCAAACGATGCTGGTGGTATGCGAAGAATTTTTTGGATTGGTGATAAGTGCTTTATTAATTTCTATAGAGATCCTGATATTCCAGGTAATCAAATAAAGCTACCATATCCATATGGAACAGCATTTAGAATGGTGGATGATACTGCTGCAACACCACCAGGACCAGGTATTGGATCAATGCCTGCAGCTGATTGGGCGTATGATACATTTTACTTAACTAAATTACCAACGGAAACTCTTACTGAGACACAAGTTCCATCAGGTGAATTTGCATACGAAATAGTATTTCCTGAAACTATTGATCCAGCTACATTATCTAAAACCAATGTAGATATCACTGCTGGAACTCATCCTACAATTCAATTGAATAGAGGTTTTTCATTTGCTGATTCACCACACCAAATTGGTACATTTAAATTACCAGACTACAGGGATAGAATTATTGTAGGTCTTGGTGACGTAGATGGAGAAGGAACAGCAACCATAGAAAATGCACTAGTCAACACTGTTGGACAGACTGGTGGTACATGGTATGTTTCCAAAGATCAAATTTTAGACGCTGGTCTATTCTTTAGTATTGGAGACGTAAGAACAACTGGATATCAAAATATCACTGCTGATATCTTTACATATATTACTGGTACTGTTAATTATAGAGTAGGACCTATTAACGATGTCATTATCAATAGACCAGTAGAACATAATCATTATATCTTATCTTCAGAAGCAGATGAGGGTATTGATAATGAAAGAGATGGTGTACCAATGGATGAATTTGCTGTAAATTATAGAACTAGTAGAGCAAATATATTACCATTTGAACCAGTTGGACAAGGTGGATTAGCTTTAGGTCACTCACATGGATTGACTCGTGAAAAATTAAATGATCCATCATTAGCAACCTTTGGTAATACAACTGGTCCTGGTGGTGTTGATCCTAACCAACCTGCAGATACTTCATGGGATGTTACTGATACTAATTTAACATCTACAGCATCATATACTAATATTGCACTAGAAGATCATGGTCCTGGTACTGGTGAGTATGAGGGATTCTTGAAATCAGGAATTGCAGAGGGTAATCAGTATCTTGCTTTTGGATATAAAGCTGCTGGTAATTTAGGTGCAGGAACTTTATTAAGTCCTAGACAAGTTTCATATACTTTAGATTTTACTGGATACACACAATTTTATATCTTTGCTATGGCAGGTAATGATACTAATGGTGGTGAGCGTCCTAATAACTTAGGTGAAGGATTGTTTGTTAGTTTTAGTGATGGAACCAGTACACGTATTTTTCCTTCAGTAAATGATTACATTGCGGATAATAATTTAGATACAGATACAGGATTTGATTTATATGATGCTATTCATGCTAACTGGAGAGAATTTGTTATTGATATTCCTCTAGCATTACAAGATCAACCAAATCAAACAGTAACTATTTCTCAAACAATAACTGGTAGTGGTACTGAACAGGGAGTAAATGTTCCAGCAGGAAATGATAATGCTAATGACATGTATGGCATTCAAAGAGTAGGATTGCGTGGTGGTATTCTTGAGAATCCACCAGAACCAGATGGTTGCTATCCTATCACTGGTAGTCCGATAGTTAGTATTTTATCAGCAGTATATGATGTTGGTAACAACTGGGTTTTGTGCAGCACAGCAGAAGCACATGGATTTAGTGTAGATGATTATATCACAGTACAGGGTGCAATACCAGACGATGCAGGAATGTTTAATGGAACGTTCCAAGTTTTAGATGATCAATTTGCTAGTAATTCATTTGCATATACACCAGAAACAACTCCTTCAATTAATAATGCTAGTGGTGTTATGTCAGTTAGAATTGCTGCTGGTACATTTGAAGATGTATTATCAACACCTCAACCAAGATTATATGCTATTGATGGACAAACTGTAATTGGTGGTAAAGCAGATACATTTACACCACCAGGAACAGGTACAGTATTCCAAGATGATGAGTTAACATCACAGGGATCATTTACATTACCACCAGTCCTTGAAACACAGGGTCAAGTAAATAGAATTGATGTTGAATTAAGAGCACCTGGCGGTGGTGGTGGTGGAACTTCAAGTAATGGTAACTCTGGTGGATATGCATATGTTACGTTAGCTATTGGTGGAACAACTTACACTTGCTACGCATATGGTGGTGGAGGTGGTGAAGCAGGTGATAATGGTGGTTCTGGAGGTGATGGAGGAACATATCTAGTTCCTAGTGCATTGTTAAATATGGACATTATTGATATTTCTGGTTCACTCAATGGTGGTGATGGTGCTGATGGTGGAAACTTTGGTGCTGGACCTATTGCTGGTGGTCAAGGTTCTGGTTTTGGTGGTACTGGTGGTACTGGTTCATCTGGCATGTTCACAACAACTACTGATACTGGATTTGTACTACAAAGTGGTGGTTCGTGGACAGCACCTTCAAACAATGAAGTTACCAATAGAACAGTTACTATCAGAGCTTCTGGTGGTGGTGGAGGTGGTGGTAACGGAAATGCTAACTCTGGATGTGAAGGTACTACTGCATATGGTGGTACTGGTGGTGCTGCTGCATTAGTTACTGCTGTTTGTAATAATCCTGGTCCTGCTTCACTTACATGGACTATTGGAGAAGGTGGTGGTGTAGGTTATAACATTATCGACGGTTTTGTTAATGGTACTGGTGGTGAGCAACAAACATCTACACCTGGTGGTGGTGCATCTCCAGGTGGTGCTGGTGGTGTAGGTGCGTGGGGTAATGGTGCTTCTGGTGGTGCTGGTGGTGGATCTACTGGTTTATTCTGGGATGGTGGTACTCCTTTCCTAGGAGCTGGAGGCGGCGGAGGCGGCGGTGGATCAGGTGGTGGTTACAACGGTGGTAGTACTACTGATGGTTGCTACTCTGGTGGAAATTCTGTAGGTGCAGCAACTAACCTAAGTTCACAAACGACTGCACTCGACTTTACCTTTGGTTCAACTGGTGGATCTGGTGGATGTACTGCTGGTGCAGGTGGTGGCGGCGGCGGTGGCTGCGGTATTGGTGGACAATCCAACGGTGGTGGCGGTGGTATCAATGGTGTAGGTCACAATGGTAATGGTGGTGGCGGTGGTGGAGCTCGTGGTAGATCTGCTTATAGATCTGACTATTGCACAGCATCATGGTCAACTGCTGGTGGAGGTGGTGCTGGTGGAGGACCATTATTACAAACAAGAGATTGGTTAAAAATTGATGCAAACGTACTTTCTCCTGGTGCTGCTAGTGTATGGTCACAATATTTGTTAAACAATGCAATCTATCCAGTTGCTCCAGTAGGAGGTCAGGATCCTAACATAGGAAACTTTGTAGAAGGTGGTGTTGGTATTAACTGTGATGGATCTTTTAGTAGTGTTACAGTTACAATGGCATGTGATGGTATAGCTCAAATGGATTGGTATAATCCTGATCAAACTTTGAAGTTGGGTAACATTACTAATCAATCTGCACCACCATCTGGTGGTCAGACTGAGTGGACACCACAGGTAACAATGACTGTTAGTAATCTTACTCAAGGTTGGAATCAGTTTAAATTTAAAGTTAATAACGTTACTGCTACAAATGGTGATAATAGTTGGGCAAATAACCCAGCTGGTATTGGATTTACTGCAGTAACTAATACTGGTTTAACCATATTTACTTCCAGAGGTAACTGTACAGGTGGAACAACTACATTTACTGCACCAACAAATAATGGTGGTGGTGGTGCTCCTGGTTCTTCTGGTAATGATGGATATGTTGAAATTAGAGTTCAAGATGAAGTTGAAGCACTTGGAAGAGTAGGTGGTGGAGGTGGTCAAGGTGGTACTTTAAAGATAGCTATTGCCAATACAAATACATCTATTACATGTGGTTTACAATCTGCTGGTAATGATGGTGGTGATGGTTCTACAGATGGTGAGGTTGGATATGTTACGGCAGAATATAGAGGAACAATACCTGGTGACGAGGTAGAAGGAACTTTATCTAATCCTGCTGGTGGATATTATTTGTGTGATACAAATGGTGTTCCTTCAGGTGCTAGAATTGATGGTAATGTATGGAAAGAATCTAGTGCTAATGGTGATACAAAAGAAACTCTTCTGAAACCAGTAACTCCTGGTAATGGAAGTGGAACTAATGGTAAGTTTGCGATGACTACCAGTGCTAATGGTGAACCACCAACATATGGTGCTCGTGCTACTAGATACTTACCTTTTGGAGGTGAAGGTACTAGAGAATATGTGGTTGGTCCTTTAAATTTACTCAATGTAGAAAAGATTCAATGGTCAGTTATTCGTGGTACTGGTTTGAATGGTGGTGAATCACCTGATGAAGATCTTCTACTCTATTATAGGATTGTTGGTTCACAAACAGTAGAATTACTAGGAGTTATTAAATCTTCTACTGGTGGAAATTCAGATTGGGAAGAAGTTGATGTAAATATTCCTGCCAATAGCAATGCAAAAAATTCAGCAGTTGAAATATTAGTAAGACAAACCAGAGTTACTACTCAAGATGATAATTCTGATCCTACTATAGACAACTACGGTATTGCTGCTATGACATTATGGTATGGTGAAGAAACAACCAGAGTATTCATACCAACAGATGGTACAGAGATCTGTGATATTGATTATGTTGATAGAACTGTTAATGTTGTTGAATCGGGTATATTTTCTGATGAGGGATTATTCACAATGAGTTCTTCTACACCTATTACAGTTACAGCAGAAGCTATTCCAGAGACCAATATCCCTTTGATCACGAAATACCATAGAGTCAAGTACCTAATCAAAGCCGTCTAAATACTATGACGGATCAGATCCTTAATTTAGTAAAATGAGCGAGTATTCTTCACAAGATGTAGCACTGTATGTAAATGCCATTAATAGGACAATGGCAAGAAATGGTGTAACCAAGGTCATCACTGATGAATTTTGGAAAGATGATATTATCCCTATTCTATTTCCTCTTTGGGATTCTGATAAAGATAAATTAGAAAGTTTTATTAGATATAAAACTGGTTCTACTTTGATGAATAAGAATAAGTTCCAAAGGAATCAGAAGACAGGTGAATATAAATGGGTTTCATATGAAATGAACCTTGATGCATTTGAGCAGTCAGAGATTGATGACCTATACAATAAGTTAGAAGAGAAATTTACAGAATTTAGAGATTTAAATGATATTAACCTTGAGGGTAAACTTGCTGCACAGTTTGCTGCTGATGAATACATAAACTGGACTAAGATTACATTAGTTAGAAACTTTTTACTTATGGATAGTGACTGGACACAAGTTGCTGATTCACCATTGACTGCTGATCAGAAAGCACAGTGGGTCACATACAGACAGAAATTAAGAGATCTTCCACAAGAACATCAATCAATTCCTGCTAGTAATGTTAAATTCCCAATTAGTCCTAAGAAGTATGCAGAAATGCTAGCTGATAATTCTGAACTAGGAGAATATCTATCATCTGATGGTCAGTTCTTCATTATTGGTCAGTCGGTATATCATAAGTTTGCAAGTAGAGCAATGACCTACATGGCAATGGCAATTACTACTAAGCAAGTTGATGGAATGCCACAAAATAGAGTATACAATGAAACTGATGCTCTTGATGCTATCCTACGAGCTATTGATGACGGAGGACTTGGTTAATGTCACTTATCTCTTTAAATCCAAAAACAATTGGTGAAATGTGTGCTCGTCTAGCAGAGCTAGAAGACAAATGTGTCATGGTGGTAGATAATACTGCATATTTTTCATTGTCTGCTGATGATAAAGCATTGATGTTTGCATATTATAAGAGTGTAGATGAGGATGGTGAAGCTAGATGGATTATTCCTGAAACAGAAATTGATGAGATCTTTGCAGAAAAGCATACGTTCTACGTTTTCAAGACAGAACAGATTGCTGTTGATAACTGCCATGATTGGTTTCCACAACCACAGAATTTACCCAATGCAGCATTTAGAATACCTGCATACGTCATTAAACCAAACGGAACAATCCCTTACGTTAACGAAAATCCTACAAATCCTGGTTGACACCCTTAAAATAGTGTGATAGGGTGGTCTGATAGTCGCAATTCATCATGAAAATGCCAAGACAGTGTGATTTAACACACATGCAATTGCAAGCAATGCTCAGAGAGCATTCGATTCCTGAATCGGAATTGACATATTGTGGTGAACGTGAGTATACTACAGAATATGCTGGACATCCAGAGTATCATGGACAGTTAATGCACTGGTACATCATTGGTGGAGAGCATGAAGTCCCAGTGTGTGACATCCAATCGGTTGATCGTGTGGATGATGAATCCTAAAGACATTATGAAGAAATTTAAAACCCCCTTGCATTCCTTCCATCAATCACATAAAATAACTGAGTCATGAACAATCAGATGGATTTGAATCTCAAACATGAAAAAAGACGAGATGCACTAGGTCTCTTTTATGAGAGTGTTGTCAAACCAGATCCTGCTCTTCGTGCCTGTGCTCATAATCAACAGTGCTATAACGAATTGATGGAATGGAGAGATGAAATCGTTAATTACCTTGAGATCCGTCGTCAGGAGGAGTTCAGTGGCTAATTCTCATCATCATACAGATTATGCATTACAGCGTAAAGACCGTCTCAAACATGTTATCGAAGATTACCTCAAGGATGAGGAATTCTCGTCTAGACAATTATATGAAGAGATGTTATCTTGCATCAATGATGTAGAAGACGATCCTTCACCTTATCATCTAATCCCATCACGTTATTGACATGAACGAAGAGCAATTTAAAGAATCAGTACAGAAGATGCTGATGATGCAAAACAACAATGACCATAACTTTAAGATTCTTCAATATCAAATTGATGAATTGAGGAAACAGATCTCAGATCTGAATGAATTACGTGAGGTATTTCATTTACCACCCCCAGAGAATCTTAACCGAAAAGCATTCGATGAAGTCGATTAACGATTTTGAATTACTTCAACCAGTTGAATGGGATGGCATCAAAGGTTACATCTCTTTCATTGATAAAGCATATATAACGATTTGCTTTATCGATCAACCCCTTCCTAAGAGTGCAAACTCACGTTGGGGTCGTCACTACGTAAACATTTTAGTATACCCTAATCATTGGCATGAAATACGCAGTCGTTTGGATGAAACCGAAGAAGAAGGGATCCACGTCCCGCCAACAAGCGATCTTTTACAATTTGGAAGATGCCGTTCAGTGGGAACAACACATAAACAAAACGGTACATGCAAAGACGAACGTCATCCCCCTATTCAGTGACAGTTAATTAAGTGGCACACACCCTATTGCATGGGTCAGATTCTGATGTATAGTAAGTACATACATCACTCAAGGACTTTACCATGAAAGAAATCATGCACTTAGTAACAGACATTGAGTTTGATGTTACTCACGGTGGTGAGGCATTTGATGATCTATGGACTGATGAAGAATATCAGTGCCTTAAGAATGATGCCATTGGTTTATGGTATGCTAAGGATGAGAATCACTTATGTGATAAGATCGTCCAGAAGATGGGTTACTTGATTACTTCTATAGAATCAACTACTAACACTTTACATCCCCTTACATCATACATGTAACCCCCTCATCGGTGCCTAGAGGGGTCTACAGTCCCCTTTAGACATTATGACCACCAAATACACTAACGTTCCTTTGACACCTCTTCAAATCCGATTTCTGTTGGATACAATGATGGGTTGTCCTACACGTTATACAAAACAATATTCTGCACATTATAATTCTGATGGTGCAGAACTTTACAATCACTTACAATCTTATTT
>Ga0066856_10000634_pt1 | contig 13277 bp, 14 predicted proteins | sample ETNtaG_5_FD_65605 | JGI IMG/M metagenome (GOLD analysis project Ga0066856, IMG submission 65605) | Marine microbial and viral communities from oxygen minimum zone, Eastern Pacific Ocean - ETNP201406SV205 | ecosystem: Environmental > Aquatic > Marine > Oceanic | place: Pacific Ocean: Eastern...
TCACGAGGACGCCATTATGGCTGTCCTTGAACGCCATAACGTTGAATTTATCGTCCTTTGCGGATACATGCGGCTTTTTTCCCCCCATATTCTTTCAAAATGGGGCGGACGGATCGTCAACATCCACCCTTCCTATTTGCCGTATTTTCCAGGAGCACATGCTCACAGAGATGTTCTTTCATCCGGCGCTCAATTGACTGGATGCACCGTTCATATGGTCGATGAGGGAATGGACACAGGGCCAATCCTCGCTCAAACAACCGTTCCAGTACTTCGCGGCGACAATGAGCAGACATTGAGTGAACGGGTCAAGATAGAAGAGCACCGCCTCTATCCACGGGTTCTCGACTGGATCGCTGAAGGGAATGTTACCATCAAAGACGGGACAGCTCATCTCGATATTCCTTAAGTTGTTCTGAACGATTAAAATTGGTGAAAATTAGGCCGTATTTTTGCGTGTCAATCGTTGGTAATGATTTCACAATTTCCCGCATTGAACCCGCCGTCTTTGGAACATCAAACGTTCTTGGAATGTACGAGAATAACGGCTGTCTTCGTCCATCTCCATCAACTGGAACGCCCCCGTTCTTCGCCAATTCGACAAAAGCACCACATGCCTTCTCTTCCAGTAGAAAAGCATCACACGGCACCAACAAAACATCGTCATCCAATTCTCCAATGGCCCATTCAACCACTTCATGAATGCCGTTGCAATGCTCAGGGTCGGGCCAAACTTCCCCTTCGAACATATTGATGCGAGCCGCCTCCCCACACAGTACAATTACACGACAGGCACCAATACGAAAGAGCAACTCCTTCTTCCGAGCAACCCCCCCAAACATGAGCGATTTATCTTGGCCCATCCGCAGACTTTTGCCGCCAGCCAATAGCAATCCAATGAATGACATGAACGGCCCCTCAGTGCATACCGTCCAGTTGATTCAATGCATGTTCCAATTCTTCAAGCAACCCTCTGACTCTGTCGAGCAGAGCCTTACGTTCACGACTTGAACGGGCCTCAGGCAACCATTCCAACAAACGCCGGACGTCGCGAGCATCGCGTTCAACCGTCCAACGAAGAACACTTTCAAGAACAGGGTCTTCAGCAGGAAGAAACCGCTCCGTCATGATAATCTCACTCTACAGGATGTCCATCAATGCTCCGATTCCAGGAGCCGTTCTCGGATTCGCTCAAACAATTCGCCTCCATTTGGAGCGTTTGAAACCAGCAGATCTGAAAGTTCAGTCCTGTAATCTCGGAGCGATAGGAAAAGAACACAGTATTGATGCCAGTGAGGACTTTGTTCACTTGCTGCTGCCAACCAATCGTCGTCTGGGATAGAGTTCCCACTCCGAACCAGCTCCTCAGCGACTTCTAAAACTGCAGAGAGGGGCTCTTTCTTTTGCAAGAGGTGTATGAAAGCCATCCAAGGGTCTTGACCGAGGTCTTCGGACGAGAGGTTGGCGAGGAAAAGTGCAGCCACGGTGATGTCTTCTCTACCGTGACGCCTCCACAAAGCCGGGACAAGGCGCGCCAACTTTCGTTTTGAGGGCGCATTGGTTAGCATCCATGAACTGATTTGGCGAAGATCGGGAAGAGGACTCCCCATGTGAAACGAATAACTTCCGCTTTGCATGGTGATGTCTGTTCGGGGTTTGTTGGCGAAATTTCCCACACAAGCAGCATATGCATGTTTTAGAAATTTCAGGGTCTTACGTTTTGATTTCAACAGCCGAGGCGGTTGAGCGGCCAACCAGTCGTCAAGATGGGGGTTCAACGTGACTCACCATCATTGATTCGCTTTCGAAACGTATCAAAGAGGTCACCCACCATACCTACGGAGTCCCGCAGCGTGTTCATGAGGGTATCAATTACTGCAGCATCTTCGTATTTTTCTTTTACCATCTCACGCAGTTCGGCTTCAATTTCTTGATGTTGCTCGTCGTTAATATCAAATTGAGAACGTAGATGAGCGAGGACACGAAATTCATCACGAGAAAGAGATGCATTAACGATTGCAACTTCAAACACCTTGGTGTAGATCGAACGCATGACTTCGGGAGAGATTGGGTTCCCTGACCGGGTTTCGCTCTTGGATTGGATCGCTTCATAGATGTAGGCTGGCTCATCGGGTTCAAGACCTAAGACGCTTGCGAGTTTGATGATCAGTCGCTTTTCTTCTCTCGTCAATATTCCATCGAGCAACATCACCTCAACAGTGGAACGGAAAACATCCAAACCTCCGGTTACTGGCGACGACACATTACACCCGAAGACCTTCCGCTTCTTGAAGAAACCGTTTCAAAAAAACGCAATGTTGGGGTTTTGTTTGTGGAGAGGATTCAAAAGGGGGCGGCTACTGGAAGTACTGTTCACATTCACTTCATCCTCTCGGGGATGGCTGCAAATGATGCGTCAAACGACTTGTTTGACATTGATTTTGCAAAGAGTATGTGTTCGTAAGAAAGAGGAATTCTCATGGGAAGAAACAACAACCGCAGTGGCGGTGGAAATTCAAAAGGCAAGGCTATGAAATATCAAATTCGAGCCGATATTAAAGTGAACGGAACGGTCCAACGCAAGGACATCATCGGGGCCATCATGGGCCAAACCGAAGGTCTTCTTGGCGATGAACTCGAACTTCGAAAACTACAACGCACCGCTCGTATCGGTCACGTTGATGTTGAAATGGAAACAAAAAATGGAAAGGTGCACGGGACGATCATTATCCCCAGCAGCATGGACAATGTGGAAACTGCGATTATTGGCAGTGCGTTGGAAACAATTGACAGGATTGGCCCTTGCAACTCCATTATCAAAGTTGTAGAAATTAGCGACATCCGTGCTACAAAGCGAACTGCAGTCGTTGACCGAGCGAAGGAACTCCTTCTCTCACTCGTCAATTCAGGTGAGGCCGCCTCCAAAACGGTCATCGAAGAAGTCCGGTCCGTCCTTACGACCGGTACAGCGACTTCGTTCCACGGGCTAACCTGTGGGCCGAATGTTGAATCATCAACATCTCTCATCATCGTGGAAGGCCGAAACGATGTCCGCAACCTTCTCAATTGTGGATTAAAGAATGCCATCAGCGCAGACGGATCTGGAAACATTAAGCAAGAATTGATTGATTTAGCAAACAGCAAGGAACTCGTGACCGTTGCTATTGATGGCGACCGCGGGGGAGAAATGTTGTTCCTCCAACTTTATGACACCATGAAAGTTGACCATGTTGCTCAAGCACCGGTCGGACAAGAGTGGGAATTGTTGCCACAAAAAACCGTTACCATGTGCCTTCAAAAGAAGGTTGACGCTTCCAAGTTTAAGCACCAACTCGATAAGAAAGAAGCCCAGGACAACGAAAAGTTTGACGGGAAAAAGGACAAGGATTGGGACAAGGACATGGATGAAGAATTCGTCGCTGAAGAGGTAGAACCAGCTCCCGCTGACATCCAAGAACTCTTTGACATGGCTGATGACATTGGCAAGAACAAAGCGATTATTCGCTTTGCAGACGGCACATATTCTGAACAGATTGGGCCATCCAAACTGGAAGCAGCTATGAGTGAGTCAGAATCTGCTGAAGCAGTTATTTTCAATGGACCCGTGACCGGCAAAGTTCTTGATTACATCCATCAATCCACTGCATCCACATTGATTGGAACCAAGGAAGGTAAGGATTTCAAAGCCCCAGAGGGCGTAAAGATTTGGCTTTCCGAAGTCCACCGCTGAATAGCGGTTTGTTGAAAAGCAACATCTCCTTTGGCCATCTATGGACGAAGGCATTTCCGCCGACTGGCCTAGCCAAGAAGAAGATGAAGTTGAGGAGGCTTTAGAGGCCTCGGATGTGGAAGAGGAACAGCTTGAAATCACCGAATCCGAAGTTGAAGACGACTCGTCAAACGAGGAAGACGCACCATCAACAGATTGGAGTTTTCCGGTACGGGCGGCGCCCATTTTGGCCCTCCAAGGAGAAACAGTGACGGAGTTTCCATTGAGCCAACACGTGTCTGGCCATCAGTCCACTTCACTCATCGTTGATGAAAACCTCATGCGAATTGTTGAATCACGTTACGATGAAGATGGCATTCGTCGTCTGAATGTCCGTATGGCTTTGGTCAAAGAACACATTTCCGGCTATTCACATACCCACCTCGATATTTTTCAACGCCTTATGCCGATTTGGTACCTCTCGGCCGGTTTCGGTGCCCTTGCATGGATTTTGATGTTCACTTCCATCCCCGTCATCGGGGGAGGGATGTTCATTTTAGCTGGCCTCACAGGGATTCTCTTGGCTAAACTCGACCTGCATCGTATTTCCTTTTCAGACCACGGAGGTCGACATGATTTCTATCTGTCAGGATGGAGGCAAGAACCCTACCTCATCTACAACAGTACTGCGTTGCTTGGCCCTGCTTTCGTAGGTTTTTTGCGCAACGGAGAACTTGAAACCAAACACATTGATGTCATCGTTCAATCTATGGCAAAACCGAATCCTCCTGCGGCACCGGCTCCACAACAGCCCAAACAACTACCGGCTCCCCCAGAAGCAGCAACAGCCCCTATGCCTTTGCCGCTTCAACCGATGATCGCTTCTGGGCCCCCGGCTTCCAAGCCACAAGCAAACCCGATTCCACCACCTCCTGCACCAACTCAAATCCCGCCCCCTCCGGTGGCACCGACACCAGCCCCTCCACAGATCCTACCCCTCAGTTCGTTACCGCCCCCGCCCATGCCTCCCCCAGTTGCTCCAGTTAGTGCACCGGAAAACGATCCACTTTGGGACTGATTACGCAGTGACTCCGCCCGCTGAAGGCAACACAATTGCTTCACGGAGAAGCATTGCTTCTGCCTTTATCTCAGCGAGGTCGTGAGGGAGCACGTATTCATCCGGCCCCATCGGAACTCTTCGACCTGGCCCCGGTATTCGTGTTAGTGCCGCGCCCAGTTCAACAGCGTCCTTCAACAGGTCGCCACTGGCGCCAGAATGTCGTTTCTCCAATCGGTGGCGCATCCATTTCTTGAGGGGCTTTATGGTGCCACAAAGCAATGTCAATACCTCTCCGCGGGCGGCATCATCGCTGCTCCCATCGGGGAGGCACCTTAGGGTAATTCGCAGTAAACGAGCAATCCGGACATCTCTTGGAACTACGTTCACATGGGATGCAACGGTTCTCCTAATGTCTTGGATCGCTTCGAGTCCGGAATGTTCTGCACTGTGCGCTGCTTCAGTCAATCCCAATTGAGCAAGCAGCATACTCAACGCCTTGATTGCATCTTCAGTCCCCTTGCCTCCACCAGCAAGTGAGCCACGCTCATCAGCGGATTGATCTAATTTCGGGGTTGCAACAGGCCGTTCATCAGCAGCCCTAGGAGCCACTTTTTCTTGAGGGGATTCCGAGGGGTTCTCTTCAGCGGATTGCTCTAGCGGTGCAACGGAATCATTTGTATGTGGTTTGTCAGCGCCCCCCGCCTCTTCTTTAGGTGGGTCTCTTGTGGAAGCAGAAAGAGGCTCGGGGCTTGAAAGGGCTGCATCAACACCCTCTCCGTCACTTCGTTCCATTTCCTCCAAAATAGCCTCATGGGCATCTTCAAGCGCATCGCCCGGCAATTGAAACTGCTCTACTGGCGCAGATACTGGAACGAGCGTAGGCCGTGGCGTTTTTGGCTGCCAAAAACTGAATTCATATGTTGCATCTTCTATTTCTCGTTGTGCAAGGTGACGGGACAGTGCCGGGATCTTCTCGCTCAACGATTGTAAACGGGAGGGGCGGCGCAAATCCGATTCAATCTGGAGCGCCCTATTGATATCACGATTCCACGGCAAATGTTGCAAACGCCTCCTCAACACTTCATGATGTTGGATATAATGTCGAGCAATATTGAGCTGACGAGCAACATCCCCGGGCTGCGATAAGAGGGCCGTTGCCCAATCATCCACATCCCACCCCGATTCACTAAGAAGTTCAATTTCTCGTTCCAACCGTGAAATAAATCGCGGCGGCAAGGACGATTCAGCGCTGGAAACAACATCATGTTCTGAACGGTGCAACGCGCTAATGTAATGTTCATATTCATTGATGCTCATTCGAGCAGTGTCTCTTTCAACCCCGATTCTATCTGAAATACGCAGGTCGGCGAGTTCTCGGTCCAACATGTCTCTGTGCCGTGCACTGCGCCGCTTACGCTCATCGATGAATCGTTGAATCTCGTCCATGATTTCATCGTTTAATTCAGTCTCTCGCAACAGACGGGCTCGTCCTACAACCCCCTCGCCACCCTCAAACGACACGTCCAATTCATCCAACGCTTCAATGAGTCTTATTGCTCGGTCCCATTGTGGGCGTAGATGAGTTAAGGACTCCATCGTAGTTAACGGATCTTCTAACAAATGTTGCCGCCATCCTTCCAACAGCATTCCAGACCCCTGATAGTGTTCCAAGAGAGACAACCCATCCAGTTCCAGTTGTTTCCACAACTGATCCAGGCCATCGATCGCATCCTGCAGTTCATCGTTGTGCTCAATTCGACCCACTAAATGCTTGCTTGCCTCTACACGGCTTGGCCAATACCGCTCAAATCGCACCCACCGTTCAACCAACATCAAGTGAGATTCAATGGACTCTCTGATCGATTCAAGGTTTGACTCCCATTCCATTAATTCACTCGGATGCAAATCTCCCTCATGTGGGAAAACGATGCCCTGAGAGCGCCAATTTTGAACTTGAGTAGAAAGCTCCAATCTTCGTTCTTCAAATGTTTGACCGAGGCGCGCCACCTCTTGTTCCAAATCATGCAGTTTCGGCAATTCTTCGATATCCTTTAGGGATAAACGATGAACCTCCAATTCGTCACTCAGCTGACCGTCAAATGGAGCAATGAGTTGTTGAATGGATAATTTCAACGCTTCGGCAGTGTTGTGAAAGGATTGCCATCGCTCAATGAGAGAGAATGCGTCCATCAACTCAAGATCGTCAACCTGTGGCAGTGTATATCCCATTGACCTTAATGACTCAACCCCCTCAAGCATGACCTTGCGTTGTCGCAACTCGTCCATTTCAATTGTATTCAAATGACGAAATAACTCGTCAAAACGCTCAGGTTGCTCAAATAGAGGATAGAGGATTTGCACAGAAGTTATACTTGAGGGGTCAAGCTTTGCCAAGCGCTCATACAATGCACCCCAATCCTCACCTTTTTCCTGCTCATGCCAAGCAACCTTTCCCCGTTCCAACGAGGGCTCCCAGGGTGCATGCTGCATCATCAACCGTTCAAACTCCGAGAATGCTTCGCTGATGGAGAACGGGTCGGCAAGTAAATCAGCAGTTGTTGAGAACTCCAATCCCAAGTGTGGGTGGCTGGAGCGAAATGAAACAATACGGTCTTCGAGATGTGATGCCTGCTCCCGGCGGGCCTCAAGCCATGCTAAACGGTCAACAACATTTGCTTCCCCCTCACTAAGGAATTCCTCAATGGGCTTTCTGTCAAACCCAAATCGGACGAGTGATTCCAGGCGCTCAGAGTACCAAACACCCCCCTCAGTATCGCCTTCCAATGGTCCTCACCAAACCTCCTCCGTTACAGGGAGCCTTTCAATGTGAGCAAAGACAGCGGGTAAAAATGCAGAATTATGCTGAATTCGTACAATTCGGGTTATCAAAAACACCCTGTAAATGCCCCTGACAAGGGTAGATTTCGCCGCAGACCATAAAGGCACATTGGACGGGTGGGGGTCAATGAGCACTTTTGCCATCGCCATCGGATTAACTTCTCTAAGTGTCGCAGGAGCAGTTGGGTACTGGATGCTGAATACCAGCAGAAACGTCATCCGTCTCTTGGACATGCAGATTTTACTTAGAGAATCACAAGCGACCCATTTCCATCAACTCAACCGCTCTGCGGAAGATGCACAGCATCAAATAAACACCATGCAAGATACAATGGATTCTCTCCGAGCTATTCATCCTGAAATTGACGCTTCGTTAACGGTTCATTCCTTTTTGAACCGACACGAAACATCATCAACGCCTGCGATGGAACTTTCCGAAATATGCCGTGCTTTGGAAAGCATTGTTCAACATCAAACCGTTGAATCCGTCGGAGTCTCTACATTGACGCCGACCCACCAATCGATGCTAAGAAGACTCCTTGTGCTTCTCGATAATCATCAAATTACTATGACCGACCTCCGAATGAACGCAGATACGGCACACAGGCTCGGTCTTTGTGCACTCAATATTCAACATCATGTCTGGGCGGAAAGCGCCCTTGGGTCGGCATATCATCAATCGCCAGGCCATGCGAGTATTGTTGAAGGACTTGAATACATTGCACGGCTACGAGGCGATGAGGCTTTGCAACGACATTGGCTGGAGGCTCGCATGAAAATATCCCCCGATGATCCGAGCCTTCTTCGTTCCCACGCCCATCTTTTAGCATCGATGGGTGATGAAGAAGCAGAACGTGCAGTGCGCCGTTTGGAAGCCCTTGGAGTGGATACAGCTGCCGACCGTTCGTTACTTTCGGGGTTGAGAGCGCGTGCAGGAGCCCGTTCAGAAGCACTTGAAGCCATTGAACAAGCACTTGGTGAAGACCCAAGTCGACATGAGGATTGGCTGTCTTACGCCCTTCTTTTGGAAGCCGATGGTGAACCGACGCTTGCTCTTGAAGCAAACGAACGCTGCTTGACATTGGAACGACAATGCGGTGAAGCATGGGCGCTTAAAGCACGGTTGTTGGCAGGCGGAAATGGCAATGATCGCGACGCTCTCAAGGCAGCAACCCATGCTGTTGCATTGAATGCAGGCGGGGTTGACGCCATTTTCCTCAAATCCGAATTATTGGAATTGGAAGGTTCAGGCGTAGCTGCCGAAGAAACGCTGATGGGAGCATTGACAAATCAGCCAATGAACGGGGAATTGCGTGCCCGCATTGCAGGAAAACTCCTGTTGAATCACCGCATTGATGAGGCACAAAACCTCCTCTCCCAAACTCCCGATGGCATTGACCACGCCCTTCTCCATGCGGTTGAGGGACGATTGCACCTTGCTCATGCAGACCGTCACAGAGACGGGACCGGACAAACCGATACATCCCTCCTTGATGCATCACTGAAGTCATTCAATGGAGCCCTTGCACTCGATCGTGAATTGGGAGTAGGGTGGCTTGGCCTTGCTCGGACCCAGCGCCTCCTTGGGGAGGTTGAGGTTGCCGGCGAATCACTGGCTCGTGCTCGTAGACTTATGGATGAAAACGATGCTTCGGTTGCGTCAGAATCGGCCCTCTTGGCATTGGATACAAACGATGTAAATGCAGCGGCTGGGTACATTGATGCAGCAGACGTCCACGGGGCGAGTGCAACCGTGGCCTATGTTCGGGGCAACATTGCGGCACGAACCGGCCACCTCGATTTAGCTCACAAAAATTTCACCGAATGTTTGGAACAGGACCCTGCACACATTCGTGCGCGATTGAACCGCAGCTCAATTTCCATGGCGCTTGATGAAGGGCGACGTGTTCTTGATGACGCCGAGATTCTCCTGGATCTCGCACCGATGCTCGGGCTGGCTCGTGTTCGAAAGGGCGAAGGGCACATGATGTTGGGCGAATGGGACCAAGCCAGCAAACAATTCCGTCATGTATTGGAATCAGCCCCTCATCATACCCATGCTTTGACTCAACTCGCAGCGTGTTACATGAGTATGGACCGACCAGAACGAGCAGAAGCCCCTCTCAATGAGGCCTTGCGCCACTCTCCAGAACACGCACCTGCATGGCATCAACGCGGCCTTCTCTATCTAGAATGGGCGAAAATAGACAATGCATTGTCTGACTTTGAAGCCGCCGTTAGGTGTGACGGACAACATCTCGATGCCCGCCTCCATATCGCAGCATTACTCCACAAATCTGATCGTGTTGGTGAAGCGGAAGCAGCATGGCGAGCCGTTCTCTCAATCGACCCTGACCATACGGTTGCCAAAGCACGGCTAGCAGAGTGTGAGAGAAACTTGATGACGACCCACTGACTGCCCAGCCTGTAGGGGAGGGTGAGTCGTGGAAATTGAAGAACTCAACTTGACTGAAATCCTAACCGCATTGCAGGATTTTATGACCCAAGACGGGGCGATTTCTGCGGAACAACGCGAATTTTACCAACAATTCCGCAATGAACTCAATGCGCATGAAGGCGAATTCGTCATTGAAGACGTTGAACGTATTTTGATGGCCACTCGGGAATTGGTATCCGCCATCTCCGAAGAAGATTTCATCAAGATGGGAGAGGCAATTCTTACTCGCTATCGCAATAAAAACGCAGATGCAATCAACGACAGAATCCGCCGTCTTGCCGAGGAAGCAGCAGCAAAAAGAGCAGCTGCTGAGGCTGCTAGAAAAATCGAGGAAGCAAGGTTGGCAGAAGAGGCTCGTTTGGCCGAGGAAGAGCGTTTAGCCGAGGAAGCAAGGTTGGCAGAAGAGGAGCGACTGGCCGAGGAAGAACGTTTGGCTGAAGAAGCCCGTTTGGCTGAAGAAGCTCGTTTGGCTGAAGAAGCCCGTTTGGCTGAAGAAGCCCGATCAGCAGAAGAGGCCCGTTTGGCTGAAGAGGCCCGTTTGGCTGAAGAGGCCCGCCGAGCGGAACAGGCTCGTATCGACGCCGAAGAGGCCCGCTTGGCTGAAGAAGCCCGTTTGGCTGAAGAAGCTCGTTTGGCTGAAGAAGCCCGCCGAGCGGAACAGGCTCGTATCGAAGCCGAACTTGAAGCCGGCGCAGCAGCTAAGCAGGCGTATTGGGATGCGCAGGGCAGTATTGGTGATGAAGAGAAAGATGTACCAGATTTACCTGCCCAAGCCACCACTCACGATGATGAAGGTGAGTCATCCGATTACCTCAAACCCGTTATCATAGCAAGCCTTGTTGCAATTTTAGGCGCCGTAACTTACCTGTTTATTCTTTGAGGCCCAAAGCAAGGCATTTTGAGTTAGGACCTCCACAGTGTACCATGGCACTTGAAATCGGTGATGCCCCCCCCTCGTTTCGTCTGTTGAATGCAAACCCTAACGTTGGAGGCGAGGAACTTTCCCTGGAGCAAGCATTTGGTTCAGGCGGCCTCGTTGTCGTGTTCGAGTGCAATCATTGCCCTTATGTTGTTGCAAGCATCTCCCGAATGGACGCCATGGCTGACTTTTGCAACCAGAATAGCATTGGTTTTGTGGGCATCAATTCAAACGACCCTCTTGTCTACGAGAACGACTCGTTTGAAAACATGCAAAAGCGAGCAAAGAAAGGAATGCCGTACCCCTACCTCCATGATTCCGAACAAGACATTGCGCGCGCATACGGGGCAAAGCGCACCCCAGAGTTCTTCCTGTTTGGTGCCGATCGCCGTTTGGTATACAAAGGCCGAATGGACGATAGCCCAAGAGATCCAAATGATGTTTCATCTCGGGATTTGAACGCAGCCATCGTTGCAATATTAGGTGGGAGCGAACCCACAATCACAGTCACTGAATCAATAGGATGCTCAGTCAAGTGGAAATCGTAGGTGGAGTGTATGACTGGATGCAAACGTCAATGTGATTGGGACGACGAGATGGTATGCAGGTCGTGTGGCATTGACTATTCACCTCCGAAACCGGCAAACGACGAATCGGAAGAGGAGCAGGAATAATCAGTATTGTTCCAAAACCAATTCTGTTGTTGTGCTTGCGATTTCGTTCGGTGCTGCAAGCCACATTTTGTCCAATAATGTTCGCAAGGCCATGGTATCATCAACATGGACAAGTGCTACTAAATCCGCTTCGCCCGATACTTCATAGACAATTTCAATTCCATCCCAACCGGTCACTTCTGAAGCGAATGACCCAATTTCGGACCCAGGTGCTACCTTTATTCTGACAAGCGCAGTTAAGCCAACCCCACCTTCTCGGATGGTGTAACCTCGAATGGTCCCGGTCTCTTCCATATTACGGATGTGTGTACGGACCGTTCGTTCGCTTGCTTCGACCACGGACGCAAGGTCGACATATGACATTCGGCCGTTTTTTCGTAATTGGGCTAAGATCGCGCGGTCAATTTCTGCTATTCGGGGCATGGGGGTCTCTCAACGAATTCCTATTTCAATCCTCTTACGGGCATTTTATCAAGAATTATTGGCATCAACAATCAAAAAACCCCCGTTTTCTTCCATTAAACGGAAAAATGCACGAATCATAAATTTGTGAAAATCTTCGGGGGGTTCAAAAGGAAGCCCTACCACATTGGTTTGATGCGGACCAAAGGCCTCAGTGAAGAAGCCGGCTTGCAGGCATTTCTCGACCACCTCTCACAGTGCGACCTTCCAGTGAGCCAGCAGGATTGGTTCCAAATCGACATCGCCGCAATGTTCGGGGACACACCGATTCATTTCCATGAATTGAATCCAATGACTGGCGAGTCACTTCTCTTCTTGAACGAATCTCTCGTGTTTCTATGCCCGCAACAATCGATCATCCATCACTTCCCGCGACCTCTCATCCATTGTTTTGTTGAGGACAGACGCCGACATATTTTGATCGACGATGAACCCGTGTTCAAAGCTGAATTGTTTTCAATATCTCCACTTGAAGAACAATTGTGTTGGCTAGTGCAAGGTTTGTCTGAAGTTGAAGTGCCACAAATTCAAGCGCATGTAGCACGATGGATGGCGTGGTTGAACCGTACGAACCAATAACTCCCGCTTCATTCAAAACCCTCCTTCACTTGGGCGTTACGAGGGAGTATTGTGTCAGGGCACATAACTGGATTGGACTCAAGAATGGTTTTGGACAGTCGCGGGCAACCAACTGTCGAAGTTGATTGCTATGTTGAAGGGACTCTCATGGGCCGGGCAATCGTCCCCTCCGGGGCCTCAACTGGGGCATACGAGGCTCTTGAATTGCGTGATGGAGACCAAACCCGTTACATGGGCAAGGGCGTAGAGCAGGCAGTTCGCAATGTCAAAGAGCAATTGGAGGAAGCACTTGTAGGACTTCCAGTTGATGAGCAACGGATTATTGATGAAGTGATGTTGGAACTCGATGGGACTCCAAACAAATCAAACGTTGGTGCAAACGCCATGCTTGGCGCATCAATGGCTTGCCTTCATGCAGGCGCGGCCTATCATGAACTTCCCTTGTGGAAATACGTTGGTGGTGTTGCAGGTGGACTCATGCCGGTACCGATGCTTAACATTCTCAACGGTGGAGCGCATGCTGCATCCAATGTTGACGTTCAAGAATTCATGGTTATGCCCCATGGTTTTGATGATTT
>Ga0066856_10000639_pt1 | contig 13220 bp, 6 predicted proteins | sample ETNtaG_5_FD_65605 | JGI IMG/M metagenome (GOLD analysis project Ga0066856, IMG submission 65605) | Marine microbial and viral communities from oxygen minimum zone, Eastern Pacific Ocean - ETNP201406SV205 | ecosystem: Environmental > Aquatic > Marine > Oceanic | place: Pacific Ocean: Eastern...
AAAACAACGACGACGACGACGACGACGACGACGACGAATGAGACAGCAAACGCATCCGTAAAGGACAAAAACGACGAAAACGTAGAAGAAAAGAAGCAAAAAAATGAGACAGAGAAAAGCACAACGACAGAAAATGGCGAAGGGAGTTCGCTCGAGCAAGTTCAACGTACCATCGCGAGTAAAATAGAGCGAACAAACAATGCGACTCGGGATCGTTCACGTGATGTGATCACACATGGTTTAGCCTTAGCACATTGCGAAGGGAACTGCGGAGATGTCTCCATGACATCTTTGGCTCGAATTACGGAAGAGGTTGAAGACGCCATGTGCGGGAAATGGAAAGATTTAGGAAAAGAATACAAGGCAAAGTTGCGACAACTGGCTTTCAATATGAAGGATCCCAAAAATCCAGATTTGAGAAGAGCGATTGCAAAGAGAGAGATAGACGCGACAACTTTGATCGATTTATCGAGCGAAGAGTTAGGTTCAGACGAACGACGCGCGGCGAATCAGTCTATTCGCGAACACGCGGAAGCAGAGGCGGTGAGGGGTCAAAGGAAAGAAGCGTCCACGACGGCGTTCAAGTGCGGCAAATGCGGACAAAGAGCATGTACTTTCTACCAGTTACAAACGAGGTCGGCAGATGAACCGATGACGACGTTTGTGACGTGTGTCAACTGCGAGAATAGGTGGAAGTTTTGTTAAATCACATTTATATAGTAATATAACGTCATCATAATCACAGTATAATCGTCGTCGTCCACCGTCATTTTTTTTGGCTGTTTTAAGATTTGCGTTCTTGTAAAAAAATTCGGACATCGGATGGAAAAAAGCGTCATAAGTTAGTTAAAAAATGGACGACGATGAAAGAAAAAATGGGAATGATATCGACAGCAACCCAATTCACGTAGCAACGAGGGGGACGACGACGACGACGACGACGACGACGACGACGACGATGACAGAGTCGCTCTCTCTCCGGCAACAGAAAAAAATGAAGAGAATGTTGTTCAACAAAGAACAAAAACTGAAGAGGAAGGAGAAGGAAAAGACAGAACTAAAGTCCAACAGATTGAAAAGAAAACGAGAAATTAACGAGATGTTGGAGAAAATGTCGAAAGAGGAGCGAGAAGCGTGGCGGAAAGAAGCTTTTCGCAAAAAGAATGAAAAGCTGAAAGATGCTCAAAAGAAAGAGAAAGAGACGAAGGAGAAGTTTGCAAAGGCGAAACAGAACGTCGTTATCGATTTAGATTTTGACGATGTCATGACACCAGCGGAAAAGCAGTCAATGGTGAAGCAAATACGAATTTGTTACGCGGTGAATAAGAAGGCAAAAATATCGACGAGATTACACTTGACCAATATGAATGGAGAAGGCACCTCGCGCGATTTGAGAGAGAAGATTGATGGCTTTGAAAACTGGCAAGGCATTTATACGCACAATAACCCTCTCCTGTTTGAGATTGAACAACGAGGGACAAAAGACGACGAAGCAAGAAACAAGAATGATTACGACGACGAATTTATATTCTCTAGACGTAAAAAGGATTTAGTCTATCTTACTGCTGATTCGCCGTTTGAAATTGATACTCTCAGTGAAAAAGATATTTACATCATCGGCGGGTTCATCGATCGAAATAGACACAAGTTGAAAACGTTACACAAAGCCGAAGCACTTGGGATTAGGCACGCGAGGCTCCCCATAAACGACTTTCCTCAAATGAAGAGTTCATCAGTGTTAACCGTGAACCAATGCTTTGAAATTTTAGTCACACAGCTCGAAGTGAATGACTGGAAGAAAACAATCAAACGTAGCGTGCCTCTTCGGAAGACAGCAGCGGCAAAGGCAAAATTAGCAGAAGCAACAACGTCGTCGAAGATACCGACGAAAGTAAACGAAGTAGCAATAGATGGTGACACAGATTACGGCGAATTGTCTGATTAAGCATATGCATCTAATAATAATTATACTCGTATATTGTATTCTCTTCTATGTAAATTTTGGATGAAACTTGCCTTCGACTTTCAAGATCGACAACGCAACGAGAACGACCAACATGAATATGAGCACGGCTAAACAACACCTGAGCGAGAAGTTGCTCTTACCGATGCGTTCAAACAATCGTCGCGCCGAGGATGCTATTCTCTTCAAATTCCCAGACGTGTGTTCGACGTCGTCATCAAAGTCATCCAGTAAACGCGTGTGTAAATCTAACTCCTCACCGACTGCTAGAGCTATGTGTTTCGTTCTCGTGACGTGATTGGACAAATCTGTCAACTCTTCGTCCTGTTCTCGCAATACTTGGTTTTGAAAATGCAAGACCATCGCTTCTTCTTCTTTTTCGTTATTGTTATCGTTGTCGTTCGGAATCTGCGGCGTCATCGCTGACACGGACGCTCTGCTCTTTGTCGTCGTCATCGTCGTTGTTGTTGCATTTGTACCTGGAGTATCTTTCAACTTGAGTAAAGTGGCTTCGCCACGCACTCGCAACTGCTCAATCGTTGCGATTCTGCTTCTCATTGCATTATCATTATTATTGTTAATATTCCCTTCACCGCTCCTTGTTCTTGAAGCAGATGACAACTCGCTCAACTTTGCCGCAAACGTGGTCATTTTTCGACGACCTTCTGCCGTTAATCTATTGTTGATATTATTACTACTTTTACTGCTGCTGCTGCTATTACTAAACTCTTCTCGTTCTTTCACTTTCTCTTCCGCCTCTCTCAAAAGCTGTTCCAATTCGTCGATTCGAATCTGCCACGCGCTTTCCCTCATTCTCCTTCTTCTTCTTCTTCTTCTTCGTTCGTACTCTGGATGACAGCGTGTGCGCGTGTATGTGCGTGTGTGTGTGTGCGTGTGAAAGATTATATATATATATATGTATACGAAAGATACGAGAGAGAGAATTTTGTGTTGATTTTAGGAGGTTTTGTGGGTGCCTGTCGTCTCACACAAACGTCATTAAAAAAGTGAGAAGTCTCTTTTATCAAAGTTCTTCTCCGATGAAAACAACAACACTACCGAAAGGAGAGGCGGCAGCGACGAAAAGAACCATCCTTCAATCTCTCCGCCTCGCCCTTTTTCAAATCTTTTATCGCATCTTTCTCGAGTACTTCGTGGAGAAGAATTTCGTCCCCGATTTCATTCTCAGAGCTGGCATTCGGTACAACTTAAGAACGAAATGTTTAGGAAGGTTCAAATCCAACGAAGATGAGTTACAGTACGAAATGGATTTCATCCAAGGATTAAAAACCAAAGCCGTGGCTATCGAGACGAATTTAGCGAATGAACAGCATTACGAAGTCCCGACGGAGTTTTATTTGTTTTGCCTCGGGTCAAGGCTAAAATATAGTTGCTGCTTGTACGACAACGACGAAAAAAAGGCATTCACGTCGTCGTCGTCGTCGTCGTCGTCGAGGAGTTTAAACGAAGCGGAAGTGAAGATGATGGAACTTTACTTGGAAAGAGGGGAGTTTAAGGATGGACAGGAGGTCTTAGAGCTCGGCTGTGGCTGGGGTTCCTTATCAATTTTTTTGGCTGAAAAATATCCAAATTCGCGAATAACTGCCGTGTCGAATAGTAAGACGCAAAAAGAGTTCATCGACGGACGAGCGCGCGATAGGAACATTGCAAACTTGCAAGTCATCACGCAAGATTTGAACGTATTTAAGCCACCTTTAGGGAAAAATTCGTACGATAGAATCGTATCTATAGAATGTTTTGAGCACATGAAGAATTACGAGGTGCTGTTTGGCCGGTGCGAACAGTGGCTGAAATCTGGCGGAGAGGCGAAGATGTTTTTACACGTTTTCGCGCATAAAACGTATCCGTTCCATTTTATTGCCGAGGACGAGTCGGATTGGATGAGTAGGTATTTTTTTTCCGGCGGAACGATGCCGAGCGAGCGCATGTTTGCGTATTTCACGACGAATAAGTTGCATTTGAAAACGCAGTGGCGCGTAAACGGCAAGCACTATAGTAAGACGTGCGAGGACTGGTTGAGAAAATTTGATACCAACAGGAAAGCAGTCGAACCAATCATCGGTAAAACGTACGGCAAAGAGCAAACCATGAAATGGTACGTGTATTGGAGACTGTTTTTCTTGTCGTGTTCGGAGTTATTCAGCTATTCAGACGGTAACGAATGGTTCGTCAGTCACTATTTATTCCAAAAGAGTTAAATTATTATATTCGAGTTGAGTTTTTTCATTACACACTAAAAAACAAACGGACTAAGCCTCTGAGGTATCCTATGATTTCACTTGCGCCTAACTTGGAACTTCCGTACACTCTGTCCACGAAAGAAATCGGAACTTCTGCAACTTGAAAGCCTCCTTTTTTCGCTCGAACTATAATTTCCATCTGAAAAACGTACCCTACGGACTGCATTGAGTTAACGAGCGCTTGAAATGTCGATTTTCGATACAATCGAAACGATCCAGTCAAATCGGAAACGCCAGGGTTCAACAATACGTGCGCTAAATAGTTTGCAACCTGGGATGTCAACTTTCTCCTCGTATCCCAACCATACACTCCACACTCTTCCTTTTTGTTTTTGTTAGCCTTATTGCTGCTATTATTTATTCTAAACGACGACGAAAACGATGGAGATGCTAAATATCTCGTCCCGGTGACGACGTCGTAATCTCCTTCCTCTTGTTTTCGTATAAATTCAGGAATCGCTTTCGGGTTGTGTGACAAGTCCGCATCCATGATAATCACAAATTGCCCTCTCGCAAAATGTAAACCATGAATGTATGCCGATCCTAAACCGAGCTTCCCTTTCCTCGGTTTCAAGCATAAAATATCTTTATACTTTTCAATCTTTTGTAGCTTGCGAATGACGTGTTGCGTTTGGTCTTGCGAGTTGTCATCCACGACGATGACTTCGTACGATATATTTTTATTTCTGTCTTTTATTTCCTTCTCCATCGCTTCAACGATGAGCGTGAAAAGCATGGCGATGTTCAACTGTTCGTTGTACGTCGGAATGATGATTGAATACTCAATGTCGCGTCCATTTTTCTTTTTCTTTGTTTTCGTCGTCGTCGTATTCTTCTTCTTCTTCTTCTTCTTCTCCTCCTCCTTGTTTTTCACCATCGCTTCGGGCTGTGTTGGTGGTCGTTGTGATGGTGAGAGAGAGAGAACGCAAAAAAAAAGAGAGAGAGGCGGACGACAAGAGAAACTTTGGTGGAATTTTTTTTTCTGGTCTCGTCGTTTCTTCCCGCCAAAACTGAGAAAAATCTCGCTCGAAATCTCCTGCTTCCTCGTTCGACACGACCAGTTGAGAAGACAAAGAAAGGTCACCAATAATCGTCCGCCACAAGAAGAAAAAAGATTTTCCGTATTGTGCACGCGTGCAACACATACACACACTCTCAATTCAAACGGATATATAGACATATACACACACACGCGCGTACATACTATATTCACCATGACCTGTTCCCAAATCGCATTCGCGACGTCCGGTTCTCTCTTTAAGACGCCTTCTTCTTCAAAGAAGAAATCCGTGGCTAGCAATCGTCCTCGTTCAAATCTTTCCTCGCCGAGAAAAAGAGGAGGAAGAGATTTGAAAATCAACGCTTTGACGCAAGATTACGATGACAATAAAGATCAATTCATGAAAATGGTCTCATCAGAGGGGAAAATGAACGCCTTAAATTCCATCTCTGCGGCCGATCAAAAGTTAACGTCCTCCTCGTCGAGCTCGGGTACGAATAACGTCATCTCCATCGATCAATCCATTTTAAAGGTCGATCCGTACGCGAAAGACGCATTGGATATGATTGGTTCTCGAACAAAATCGACTCGAGTGAGCTTTAGCGTTCAATACGATACGAAATGGGGCGAGAATTTGTTCGTGTTAGGATCTCACAAGAAGTTAGGCGCTTGGGACGAAGCGAAAGCGATCCCAATGCACTACAAGGAAGGCGGACACTGGAGTTGCGAGGTGGAGTTGCAACCAGGTGGAATTTTTTTCTATAAATATCTCGTGCGTTCGATGTTCGGGACGAGGTGGCAAGAGGGGGCGAATAATCTGCTCGTGTTACCAGAAGCGAACGATTTACCGAAGAACGCGACGTATTTAGTCGAGGACTGCTTTAACGGAGGCCCGACGCAGTTGACGAGAACAAACCAGACGTTGTTAGCCGCCAAGTTGATCGAGACACAAAAGGAGAAGGTGTTATACGCGAAAGAATTGTCGAAGCAACAACAAATGACAAAATCGGCGTTGGAGGAATTGTTAATCGCGAGAGAAGAGTTGGCATCGGCACAGATGCAACTTGCCCGAGCGATCGGGGACGGCCGCTCTTACGCCGTCGACACAACTACCACAACTACGAACAACGACACTAGCAACAAGGAAGAGGAGGAGAAAAAGTCAGGCTTCTGGTCTTCGCGATAACAACGCATATTACACTATATTATATACAGCTTTGCATTTACCGGCGCGGTAAAGCGAATAATACGATCTTTCCTGACAAGTAATAAGTTTAGCCAATTCATTTTTTTTAGCAAGCCCGAAAGGGAAGGGAGAGTTTGCAGTTCAAAAGATTGAAAGTTATCAAAAATTGTACAATTCTTATTCTTACATCAAAATCATCTATTCATCATCTATTTCATCGTCGTCGTCGTCGTTCATTAAAAGCTCGTCTCGAGTAACCATGCGATGGGTCCTTCTGTTCACCCTTCGATGGCTTTTTGTTTCTAGTTTCGCCTCTACTCTATCTGCCCCTCCGGCGGCTTGTTTCATTCGAACACGCGTTTCTCTTTTATATGCCGCCTCTTTCTCTTTTACCGCGAGTTTTTTCACTTCCTCTAACAAATCCATATATAAGTCTAATCTTTCTTGCGTCCAGTTCGAATCATCGACTACACATCCTGGCTCGTGGACGTGCGTACAATCGGTAAACGCGCATCGTTCACCTCTCTCTTCCTCTGCTCGTTCAATCGCATTGCGAATCTCTGGGAAACACAGCGCCACATCTTTAACAACCATACTCTCTAGAGACGGATACCCAAACCCAGGCGTATCGGCGAGTAAATTACCACCTTTCATGCGAAGTAAACTAACGTGTCGAGTCGTGTGTTTCCCTCTCCCACTTCGAGACGATACTTGTTTCACCGATTGCAAATCTGCCGCTTCTAAAATTTCTCGTGCTTTTTCGTTTTCCACCGATCTCGAGCCTCTCTTTAGTTTCCCGCCGCCAGCGCCTTCTACGTCTAAATCTGTCACAAAAGTGACCGATTTCCCCTCGTCATTTTCTACCGAATCATTCCTATTGTCCTCATCGTAATCGTTGTGTTGCCGCTTCTCGACTGAAAGGGCCGATTCCAAAGCGCTTGTCGCTCGAAGTCGATTTATCAAACTCGATTTCCCAACCCCGGAAGGTCCAGCTAAAGCGACAGTTTTTCCGCTTCCTATAACGTCTACGATCTCATCGATGCCATCCCCATTCGCGACAGAGACAAACTTGGGATCGTAACCCCACTTCTGCATCTTCTCTCGCCATTCTTCTACTCTTTCTTCATCTATCAAATCCTTCTTGTTGAACACCAGATGAAATGGCACGCGCGCGTATTCAAACGCGACCAAAAATCGCGTCAACTGCTTCTCCTCCAACGGTGGCTGTGACAACGAAAACGTCAACAGCGTCACATCGACGTTTGCAATCGCTAAGTTGTTCCCACCTTCGTTCTTCCTCTTCTCAATGCCGTAAATGGTTCCGGAACGTTCCACCCAATCGATCCCAGACTTTTCAGAATCCAAAGTGACTACATCACCAACCAAAACTTTTTGCTTCATCTTCTTCAAAAGCGCTCGACAGTTACACAACAACTCGACGTTGTCTTCTTCTTCTTCTTCTTCTTCTTCTTCTTTGATATCGATAATTTTTCCGAGTTTCTCGTTTAAGCTTTCTACGTCTTTCGTCGCTCTCGCCTCCTCGGCTCTCTTGCGGGCGGCGTCGAACTGTTCGCGCACGCGGTTCAACTCTTTCGAAGGAATGTGTCGTCGGTTCACGACGACTCGGAAATAGTTGGCTTGCGCAGTCACGACGGTACCTAAAACATTATTATTATTGTGACGACGATTCCTATCAGACGACGATGACAACGGTTCTTCTTCTTCTTCTTCGTCGTCGTCGATGAACGCCGATGATGCCGCTATCGCCGTTGTTCTTTGCGCTTTTACCGACGAAGACGATTTTGAAGAAGAAAACGAGCGGGGCGTTCGACTTTTGTCGAGAAGAAAAAGCGGCGTTGTTGCATTTTGACGAAATTTTTCTCCTCTTCCAAAACCACCTTTACAACATCCGCGACGGAGCGAACGAAGGAGTGACGTCATTTTGTCACGATTCGTATTCGTCGCAATGAGCGACGCCTCGACGCAGAGCATGCAATAAAGAAAGGAGGAGAGAAAACTTTTAAAGCATGTTCAAATCGAAAAATTTATTTAAAGGTCGAAAAAGAAGAGTATCGAAAAGGAATATGAATCTAAAAGTCAGATGAGCAGAACGAGCAGAACGAGAGGCATAGATATAACGTCCGTCACTAAAGTGACACTTGCAAAGCTGACTAATTCCTATCGTTATTTCTCTTTCCGCTCGCTTTATTCTTTTTCACTCGTGCGTACGCGTGAGTAGATGCACATAAGCCGCACTCCCGAACAAGTCCGTGCATCCCAAGGACTCATCGTCTTCTTCTATTCATCGTTATTATTATTTAGCATTCTCTCGACATACTCCATTGCTCTCTCCTTCACGTACGTCATTCGTTCCGTGTTACCTTGGGACCTCTCATATTCTAAGTACCTTTTGAACAAAAATTTCATGCTTCTCGCGTTAAGATCCAAGTGTGTGGCACGTTCAAACAACGCTCGAATCCTCTCCGGGACGTTTTGCTTAATCTCTTGATCGATATATACGGACCAAATATCAGTTCTCTTTGGATAGTTGCGCAGAATGCCTTCAAACATTGTACGTCCACGCTCCGGGTCACCCTCTTTCATCTCCAATAAAGCGACTTTAACTAAAAGTTTGATGTGCTTGCGTTTCGGTAAAGAAGTCGTCGCACGATCGAGGAGTTTTCTCGACCCTTCCGCGTCGCCTTTGAGCGTAACATGGCGGATGTATGTCAGCCAAACCTTGCAACTCGACCGAAATTTCTTAACGATGAGTTTAAGAGTTTCTTGAAGAACTTCTGTTTGTTCCGTACGCGTGTACATGTCTACCAAGACGAGGTACAGTTTCTTTGGATCGGCTAAATTCACCGCGCGCTTGAATAGTCTCGAGACGGCTTCTTTTGGATTTGGCAAGCCGTGCGAGTTCTCTAAATTTAAATACGCAATCCAAATGTTCATTCGCTCTTCTTCTTCTTGCGCTGGGATTGCTTCTAACGCGCGTTCAGCGACTGCTCGCGCATCCTCGTACGCGCCGACGCTCACTTGGAACGCAACATATTGAATCCAAAGAAAAGAGGAAAGCGGTGAAGCTAAGATCAACTTTTCGTAATCTGACGCACTTTCAGGAAGACGACCTTCCTCGCGTAACTGTTGCTCTTGTCGCAAGATTTCCATCTCAGCCTCCCTAGCTTTGCGACGTTTTGCGCGTTTCGAAAGTTTATTGGCGTTTTCCCCTTCATCGGGATAAGGGGACTCCTCTCGACTTCGTTTCATTGCATTGAGCTTTTGTTTCTGTTCCTTCTCTTCCTCGTCCCAGGCGAAACCAACATCTTCTTCCTTCTCGGTCGAGTTGTTGTCGTCTTCGTCGTCTTCGTCGTCTTCGTCTTCTTCGTCTTCGTCGTCCTCGTCTTCTTCGTCTTCGTCGTCGTCATCGTCCTCCCTCTCAGATTCTTCTCCTCCACTTTCCTCGTTATCGAATAAATGCTCCTCTTCCTCGTCTTCCTCCTCCGCGTCCATTTTACTATTATTATTATCGTCTTCATCGTCGTCAGAAAGTAAAAGATCTTCCTGCATTTCATCTTCGTCGTCTGAATCGTGCTCGTGTTGCGCACCATTCTCATCGTCTTCATCATCGTCTTCGAAAACCGAAGCTTTGATGCCAAGAGAAACTTTATTCGTCTCGTAATCTACTTTTATGATTTTTGTGCGCACCCGCTCTCCAGCTCGGACGTGGTTGGCCAGATCATCCTTCACGTGCATATCAGCAAACATTGAAATGTGACATAAACCAGACAGACCAGACCCGTCTAAAGTGACAAACACGCCGTACGATTGCACGCTGCGTACAGTTCCCATGACCACATCACCAACTTTCAACGATGCGAGTGCTTCTTTGTTTGGCGTTTTAGAATCGGATTGTGAAGTGCGCAGTGACATCTCGACTCGATTTGTTTTTGCATCCGCAGAAACGATGCGGCCGCGAACCAATCGTCCAGTTGGGAATTCAACCGATGGTTTTTCGACAAAGCCATCTGCAAGATTGGTGAGCTTTATCAGCGCGTCTAAATTACGCGAAAGCGCAACGAAGCATCCAGCTTTGCCGACGGATTTGACGTATCCAGAAACTTCATTTCCTACTTCAAGACTCTTGGCATCATAAATCTCGGGATTAGCCACCTTCTTATTTCCTTCAGATTTTCTCAATAAAGACGGTCGCATTGAAAGATCGACTTCTCCATTCGATGTCATAGAAACTACGCAAACTTCTACCACATCTCCAACCTTCATTTCAGAGAACGGGTTTTCTTCAAACGCGTCGGAAACGTCAGTCAAAAAAACCCGTCCCATGACGTGTGCGCCAAGCTTCACCATCATCGAAGTGCCTTTGTTAAAGCGCAAAACGACACCAAAGAGTTTCGCGCCGACGCTGATAGACTTTTGATCCCGAAAAGAAACATCGACGTGCTTCTTAGAAACGTTGACGTTGACGATTGTTGCTTTGATCCTTTCCCCCTTTGAAAATCTCTGCTCAAGTGGTTTTTTAAGCTCTTTGATTGAGCTCGCAGTCTCAATCAAAGGAACAAAAGCACTTATTTCTGGTCGAATGCTCACTTTAACGCCGTCTGGCAACACCGAGATGACGTACGCATTAATAGATTGACCAGCTTCAAGCGTTTGTAGAGTTGGTCTTTTCAATGATATTTTGTCAGCAAAGTCATCCCTGTTCTTTGCGTTCTCGTTAACATTTTCGTCGTCGTTGTCGTCGTCATCGTCAATGCCTGCACTACTCGTAAGAGTGAGGTCCAATAGCCCCCCTCGATCGCCTGCCATACCAAGAACAACAACATTTACAGTCAAACCAAGCGATAGGTCTTTCAGCGGAAACTTTGATTTCGCGAAAGCGCGAGTCTCAGTAATATGAATGCGTCCTTTTCTACTGTTTGGAAGCGACACAAGTGCTTGAAGAGGCTGAAGCTCCGAAACAACGCCTCGTAATTTAGTCCCAGCCTTTGGACCACGATTCGCTTTATCTTGATCCACATAAGGAACGGTAAGTAAAAGTCGGTTGCTGTAAAACTCGCCAACTTTAACGTCGTTTGAAGATGAGGAAGGAAGTTGTGCGATGACAACATTCACTCTCTGATTAACCTCAAATCGTTCTGAAGCGTCGTTCAAACGCACGTTGCAGTAGTGAACGGGAGCATATCCGATCGCGTCAGAATACTTTGGTAGAGATAAAATGACGTATTGAGCTTTAATTAGCTCTACGATTGCTTCGGTCGCTTCACCTACTTTCAATTTTTTCAGCGCCGTAGAGGCAGATTTTACCTTCTTTTTCTTTTTCTTCGATGATTTCGTATTGTTCATCACGTTCACTTTACCGATATCAATAACACCCTCGCGTCTGGAAACGTCTAAAACCTTTCCCAATAAACGAGTCTCAGTGGTAAAATCTTCTATTTCTACGCTCTCAGGCACTTGGTGCGGAGAAACCAACCCGACCGCATTCTCGTCTTCATCAATATCGATCAAAATTCCATAATCCTTCGTTTCGTTAATCGAGCCTTCGATATCACATCCAGGTTCGAACATACGTACTGTTTCTTCAGATAACAAAGTCTCTGCCTCCTTAGGATTTTGAGCCATCTTTGAATCTAAAAACTCGAGATCCGTGAAGAATGAACGAATCAAAGGAGCATCCGATAAAGGTTGTGCCGTTGTTTGCAACCGAAGCGAAAGCGAAAGCCGCGGCGGGGTGCACTCAATGTCCACCGAAAGAACCATAGCTTGTACAGTTTGGCCGACAAAGAACGAATCCGTGGCGCTGCATCCATCGGGAATTTGCGAAGGAGGCGCTAACCCAGTGAGCGATCCTAAAAATCGCACGAATACGCCCGTCGATGATGTCGAGGCGACGTATCCTGGATATATCTTTCCAGCCTTTACCTTATCTGCTTTACATGGTAGAGATGAACTTGTTACTGCCTCTATGATCGACATTTTCCGACTCATGACTACTCTTTTTGACTTTCGTTCAAGAATCACCAAAGGACCACTTAAAACTTCTCCGATTTTCAAAGTTGACGCCATGCTCAGAGCTGTGACGGGATTATCTGATAGATGCTGAAATGCGACGAGTCCTTGAAACGTTCCTTCTTCTGTGCTCGCAGCAACTTCAATAATGCTCGAGCCTTGGACTATTTTCGTAATTGTCGCAGATGTAACAACTTCACCGATTGGTACTGCGTCTGTTGATAAAGAGATAGCAGTAGTACCAGCCGCTCCCGCTCCTGCGGCAGCACCATCCTCTTCATCGCTGCTGCCTAGCGAAAGTCTTAGTTTGTTTTCTCCTCGATCTGCAGACACGATTGTCACTCGAACAACTTGACCCACCGCGTAGGCGTCAGCAATACTCTGGCCCTTAGCTAACCCAAGATCTTGTGATCCTGCTAATCCCTTTAAGTTTCCATAAAGTGTGACGAACACGCCGTAATTTACAACGCCTGAAATTATGCCGTGTGTAGTTCTTCCAGGGATTGCATCCTCGATCGTTTTCAACACCGGCAATTCCGACTTTATCAGCGCACGCTTGTGCGTTACGATAGCTCTGTGTCTCGCTTGGTCAACGCTGATAACTCGAAACTTCAAGATTGCGCCAGGAGTTACTTTGGATGATGTCGTTCGTCCGACGATGTCGGATACATGGAACGGCGGACAAAGTGCTTTGACGCCTTCAGCGAGTTTTACGATGGCTCCAAAATGTTCCGTCGCTAAGACTTCCCCCTTGACAATCATCCCAGGGACTAGCTCTTC
>Ga0066856_10000640_pt1 | contig 13208 bp, 11 predicted proteins | sample ETNtaG_5_FD_65605 | JGI IMG/M metagenome (GOLD analysis project Ga0066856, IMG submission 65605) | Marine microbial and viral communities from oxygen minimum zone, Eastern Pacific Ocean - ETNP201406SV205 | ecosystem: Environmental > Aquatic > Marine > Oceanic | place: Pacific Ocean: Eastern...
TCGATCGCGGAGGGCCGCGCAGCACGCCGCTGGTGTTGCTTCGCTCGAAGATGTGCGCGTGTATTCCGGCATTCCTTCTTCACCCTCGTCAGAAAACGTGGACGAAGAAGTACGCACGTTAGAAGTTTCGAGCGGTGGACAATTTGCGATTTTGGTTGCAGTAAGAAAGAGCAACACTAAGAAATCGTGTCGCGTGTACGTCGTTCGTTTACGAGAAGAAGAAGAAGAAGAAGAAGAAGAAGAAGAAGAAGAAGAAGATTACGGTCACACAAACGTTGAAAATGGGAACAAATCGTGCTATGATATTTTGCCAAAGTACTTCGAAAGTGCGCCGAGCACGACGGTTTTATCGGCAAAGTTCTGCCCGGGAAGTCCTGAGGAATCCATTGCACTTTTAACGAGCGACGGATATTTTAGAATCGTAAACTTTACAAAGAGCTGCTCGACTCCCGAACAAATTTGGAAAATGGACCCAATGAATGAGCATTCCTCTTCCACACCAATTCGTCCACAGGTTGTGGATTTTACGTTCGGTCCACCAAGCGGATGGGGACGATTCACCGTTTTCTTTCTTTGCGCGATGGAAGAAAAGAAAGCAGCGGTCGTTAAGTGCATGTGTCCAATCGTCGCGTCCGGGTCAAGAATATCAAGTCGCGTGTTGGAAGAGTTGGCGAGCGATTTGCAACTGCAAAAAGGCGGTAGCAGTGCTCTGCGCTGGCTCGAACGTACGTTTGATATGACTTCAAAAGCTTCGGTTCGCGTCGCGCGGAAATTATCTGCGAATGCCTCTGGGGGCGAAGCGGTAGCGTTGCAAGATTTCTTGACGACATCGTCTGCATCACTGACGCACTCACATGCTTCTCGCGACGTTCTAAAGATTGCCGTACGTGCATTATCGGGTGATGGAAGAGGTGACGACGGTTTCTTGATTGCTACCTTACGAACGGATCGTGTGATTATTAGCGCAATTACTGCGGCCTTGACGCCATGCTTCTCGAGCCGAGAAAGTCGCACGATTGAGGGTATTTTACACGCCACGTCAACTTCTGGGGATAGACACGCGTCAAATGCTCCTATTTTATACGACGTTGATGTCATAAAATTAGAGAATGGCGCGAAGGATGTTGGTAGCGCGACGATATATGATTCGTGTCAAAAAGTAGAATGGGATCAGTTCACAAAGCAGCGACTTTTTGCCACGCTGAAAGGATCTGTGCATAGCATAGACCTTCGATGGTTGCCTATTCTCGAATCGACAGTTGCACGCGAAGAAGGATTGAAGTTAGATAGCATTAGTAACGATTTGCCTCTTCCAGAAGTGAAGAGAGTCTTAAGTAGCGGCTCCACGACGGAGAGCTTGCTCGGCGCTATTTCTTTGGGCGATCCATTGGAAGCTGGTTTGATTCTCGCGATACATTCGTCCAAAGGTGTGTTAGCTTTGACTCCTGAGGACGTTTCCACCGCTACAATGGACGTTTCAAAGAGCCCGTACGAAGCCGTTCCGAAAAACATGAACGATACGTCAAATGTCACAGGAGAAGCGCTAAAAAAGCTTGCCATTGGGCCGGAAGCTACCTTCAACGTAGCCGATACGATCAAAAAATACAGTTCAGCGAGTTTCTGCACGAGTACAAAAATTGCAGGTACTGATGAAGATGCGAGTGGCGAAATTGTGACAGTCTTATCAAAGTCATTCGCAGATTTAAAAGCGCATCACGTCAGTTTCGGTCATCGAGCGCACGATGAAATACGCGCCGCCGCCTCTCGATTGGGGAGAGAAATTTCTCGACAAATAGATGAAGCCACTAACATGGCAGAAATGTCAAACACGTTGACAAACAATCTCGATGCACTTGGCGTTCGATTTGACGAAGCCGTAGAAAGGCATGGGAAGATCCGCGCGCGATTGGTGGCTTTGGTTGAATCTGAAAGAAATCTTCCCGGCATGCTTTCTCGAGCCGAATCTCTGTTTGAGAGGCAGTTAGAAACGTACAAAGGTGACGTGGCTTTGATTGAAGCTCGTGTTGATGAGTTAACCGACCGATGTGACGTCGTTTGCGGCGAGGACGAGAAAATTGGGTATGTAGGGACGGGGAAAAGAGATGACGACGAGGGTGACGGCGAAGAAGGCGAGATCAGTTTAAGCGACAAGTTGCTGAGGGAAGAGCTTCAAAGACAAAGCGACGCCATCCAAGCGAACGCGTTAAAGCTGAAAATTATAGAAAAGATTCTTCACAGTACCGATTGAAGTATTCTTTAGCAAGCATTTAGTGATAATATTGAAGTCTCATCGCATAGCATTTGTTTTCTCATAGCTTTTTTTATCCTTGCGCGTATCGCCTCGTCCATTCTGCGGCAGTTTTATCGTGCGCTTCTTTGTCGTTTAATAACTGTTGCGCGATGGACCCAACCAACGGATCGTGCGGGTTCGCATCCGTTAACAACGAGCAGATGCTTAACAAGACTTTCGATATCGTCAACGCTGGCGACCATTGGTCTTTGAGGATATCCAAACAGATTTGTCCCGAGGAGTTTATGTTGCAGTGGTAAATCCTCGTTCGAAAGGTAACTTTCGGAGGCTTGAATGGGTAATCGTTCGGGTAGTGAATGTCGAGAAAGAAAACGCCTCCATTATACGGCGAGCCTGTTCGATGTATTTTGAAGAAGAAGAAAGAAACGTGTTGGTGAAAAAAAACGAAAAAGGTGAAGAAGAAGAAGAAGAAGAACATACCTGGCGGACCAAGGATTGTGCTCACCCACTCGTACAAGTTATCGCCTTTCGGTCCCGCGCTACAGTTCGTCGGTGGTTCCAAACTGATTTCCGCCAGTTCCTTTTGGATGCGTTTTGCCGCTGAACTCATTCCTGCCTTGCTCATCTTTTCTTTCTAAACTAATAAAATCTCTCTTCGTCTCTTTCTCACTGGTCGTGTAATGCGACTGTTCTATCCCACTCTCGACGTTCTCTCGTTCGTAGTAGTAGGCTTTTACTCTCAGCCTTTTCAACGTCACCCTTTTTTTTTGTGCGTGCGTGTGCGTGTGCGTGTGCGTGTGCGTGTGCGCGCGCAGAGGCAGAAAGTGTGTCGTTTTTTTTTGAAAACTTACCGACGATATAAACTCTCGACTTTCTCGACAAAGTACTAGGACGTAAGTCATAAGTGTTTTGTGACTTTTTCCGCGAGACGAGAGAATGGAGAAAGAAAAAAAACAAAAGAACAGAAGAGGAGATTCTTTATAAATCACGCGCCACATAATTTTATATATCGGATATTAGGTATCGGATATCGGTATCATGAAACGTGGCACACGGAAGGAACACAAACAACTACTACATCGGCAAAAGATACTCGCCGCTTCAGTACTCCTCGTTGCCTTTTTTACCGTGGTATTTTCCTCGTCGTCGTCGACTTTTATGGAGGAAAAGAAAGTAAGAAACACAGGGAACAACGGAAGCAATAAAAGAGATACGCCGTCCGTTTGGCAAGGTGACCCGATACGATTTGATGTGCCAGATAACCTGGACGTGGAGTCATCGTTAACTTTTGCACCTCCTCCGCCTCCGAACAAACCGTTGTTTAAAATAGGCTGGGCCAAGTTCAAACAAATGGAAGACAGAGTCAAAAATACCGAGAAAGATGTCTTTGAAAGAGGTTTGCGAGTTTCAGCGCTGAAGGATAAGTGGGCGGACTATTTGCCGCGACCACCGAGGAATACGTTGAGGCCGATACGCATAGCCGTTCCGGAAGGAATCACTTCGAGTGAGTTAGAAAGTATAAAATCAAGGATAGCGCAGGAAGATCGAGAGCGGTTAGAAAAGCTAAGAGAGGAGAAAAAAGAAGAGAACGATAGGAGACACGAAGAGGAAGAGTTTAACGAACGCGTTCAAAACCCAGGATTACGAGATTCTTTGAGTAAACTGAGCAGCTCGACGAGGGCGGCGTTGTTGGGAACTTCCTCTTCTTCCACCTCTTTAAAGCGTGGTAGTAGTAAGAGTGATAGCGGTAGTAATAATAGGCGGAGTAGCAGTAATAGAAATAAATTGTTTGAATAAAAAGAAGTGCCGATTAGAAATTTTACACGATCTTTTTACAACATTATCTCTTTAAAATTTAAGCGGGCTATCATCATTGACAATAATGTCGAAGATGAAGGATTCGGTGGAAATCGAGATGACCACTGGTGTCTCTAATTCAGACGTGCTGCGCTTTAGCCCAGATTCCGACGACGAAGATGATCGACGAGGGTAAGTTTTTTTCGTAATCTAGACGAACATGGAAAAGAAATTTCGTGCTCTTCTTTCTTTCTTTCTTTCTTTCTTTCTCTCTCTTTCTCTTTCTCTTCTCCTCCTTCTTTCGTTTGAAGGAATACATTCGCAATGTGTGCTAACAAACGCATTCTCTATCGATTCGTCCTAAACAGAATTTTCAAAGCGAACAAACCGGACGTCATGAAAGATGGTTTTGCGGTCTATATGCAAAGAGCAACTCAAGAGTTGTTCTTTACGAACAAACTGAATTATTTGTTGGTTTGCGTTCCGTTAGCGATTATATCGAATGGAGGCGGATGGGGCGATGGCTTGACGTTCACTTTTTCGCTGATCGCGATATGCCCGTTGGCCGAGCGTTTAGGATTTATCACGGAACAGTTGGCAGGATATACAAACTCAACCATAGGTGGCTTGTTGAATGCATCGTTTGGAAACGCCACAGAAATGATCGTCTCCATGTACGCTTTAAAAGCCGGCCTATTGCGAGTCGTCCAATTATCTTTGCTCGGCTCTATTCTTTCGAATATGCTTTTAGTTCTCGGGTGCGCGTTTCTCTTTGGAGGCATGTCGAGGAAAGAACAATATTTTAACGCCGAGGGCGTCATGATGAACTTTGGTTTGCTCTTGTTGGCGGTGATGGGATTATCCCTTCCTGCCGTGTTGCACTTCACTCACACCGAGCTTCATGGAACCGCGTCGGAACTCGCTCTGTCGCGATTTTCGAGCACTATTCTTCTTTTGATCTATCTGGCCTTTTTATATTTTCAACTGGTCACGCATACGCATCTATATGAAGACGAAGAAGATGACGACGATGACGACGAGGAACTAGTTCTCGGCTTTTGGGATTCCATCGTTTGGCTCGGAGTCTTTACCGTCTTTATTGCCATCTTATCAGATTACTTAGTCGCAACTATCGAAGGTGCATCGGCATCTTGGGATTTCTCTGTTGCTTTCATTTCGGTAATTTTGTTACCCATCGTTGGGAACGCCGCTGAACACGCCTCGGCGGTAATGTTCGCCATGAATAACAAAATGGATATTTCGTTGGGAGTAGCTGTCGGTTCATCGACACAAATCGCGCTTTTAGTCATACCGTTTTGCGTGATTGTTGGTTGGTTTATGAATAAACCCATGGATTTGAATTTACAAATGTTCGAGACGGCGACGTTGTTCACCACAGTCATAACAGTTGCGTTCGTTTGTCAGGATGGAAGATCGAATTGGTTGAAAGGATTAGTGTTAATTTTAGCATACATTCTTCTCTCGGCCTCGTTCTTTTTCCATAAAGATCCGGCGTTGATTGGCCGCCAAGCGGCAAGTTCAGTCAGGGAATGGAACGAAGAATTTTAATAATTAGATGAGATTTGTTTAATACGTTCGTGTACTTTTTCTTTTTCAAATGTTGTTTGTCCTTTGTTTATTTTATTTTCGATGTTTACGCCTTGCTCTCAGCCATCGCGCTCGCAGTCGCCGCCGCAATTTCTTGATCGGTCCCGTTCGGGAGATAGTAATACTTACCGCCACACTTTTGCGCCATCTCTTCAGCCATGCCTGAGGATACGAATTTATTTTCCGTGTCGATGACGAGAAGCGACATGCCGTTCGAGGTCATCAACTTCGCCATGTCGTAAACTTCCGACTGCAAATCCTCGTTGTTCATCTTCGGGGCATCCGGGGACAAGAACTCTGGATCTTGCATGGATTTACCGAGTGGAACGTTCGCACGACCGTCAGTCAAACATACCACGGTAACTCTCGAAACATCGCCCGATGACATCGCGTTGATGCCAGTACGAGCCGCAACAGATAAGCCGTGCGCTAACGGAGAGCCTCCCCCACACGGCATCGTGTCCAAACGATTTCTCGCCATGGAAATAGAGCGCGACGGCGGTAGCAAAACTTCAGCTTCGTCCCCGCGGAAAGGAATGATACAAACTTCGTCGCGAGACTTGTAAGAATCTTCTAAGATGGAAAGTGCAGCCCCTTTCGATGCGTTCATTCTGTTCAAAGCCATGGAACCAGACGCATCGACTAAGAAAATGATCAAAGCGCCAGACTTTCGCGCTAATTTTTTAGCTCTCATGTCGCCCTTCTCGACGTACACTTTCTTTTTCACCTCGTTCGGATCTCGATTTCTTCGCGCAGCCTGGTATGGTGCGGCTGCTCTGAGCGTAGCGTCGACGGCTAATCGAATCGTGTTGCCCTTCGGTAAAACTGGCTTGATGTAACGTCCTCGGTCTTGCGAAAAGATCACATTTTTGGAACGGCCGGTTCTCCCACCGCTTCTATTCGTGGCTTTAGCGAATTGCATGACTTCGTCGTCCATGACGACACCTTCGGCATCAAAAACAAACTCTTCGGGGATATCAGGCACGTCGTCCTCTTCTTCCTCTTCGTTCTCGTTTTCATCTTCGTCTTCATCCTGATCTTGATCATCGTCCATGTTGTCCTCTGGAGGAGGAGGAGGAGGAGGTTGCTCATCCTCTGGTGGCGGTTGTTCTTCCATGTCGGAAAGCTCCGATCTTGGAATAATCACGAGACGGACGGCTTCTTTTAGATCGTCCGCGTTCACTTTGGACCGGCCATCTAATGCCGCCAACGCTTTTGCCGCTCGAACGGCGAACAATTCGGCTCTGTGACCTTGCACTCTACCACGAGTCGCTTCCTTGACTAAATATTCAACCTGTTCTCGACTGATTGTGCACTCTTTCAACCACTCTCGAGCTAAAATAATCGTACTTTTAATACCATCGGTAGCCTCTGCCGCATTTTTCACCGACAAATCCGCTTCGTCTTGGAAACCCATAGCTTGATCGACCGCCAAAACGCGATCTTCAAACTTCATGACTTGATCCGCGCTCAAAGTCACGGCGATTCTGTCCAACAAGTGCTCGCGCAATTGCCCTTCCTCCGGGTTGAACGTCGCGATCAGAAGCGGACGGCACGGGTGTCTCAACGTAATACCCTCGCGTTCGACGACGTTAACACCTTCTGCCAACACAGAAAGTAACAAGTTCGACACCGAGTCATCCAACAAGTTAATCTCGTCGACGTACAAGATACCTCTGTGAGCTTCAGCTAACAATCCCGGTTGAAAGACCGTTTTGCCTTGCTTCATTGATTCTTCAATATCGACGGTGCCAACCAAGCGATCCTCGGTGACGCCCAAAGGCACTTGCACGAACGGCGCCTCTTTGATAAAGGTTTCGATCTTGCCCGTTTCATCTTTTTGAACAATATTCGCGAGTCCGGTTTCCCATTCACGGGGATTTTCCGGGTCGGAGTTTGCGTAGGAACCTTTCACGACCTCAATCGGTGGCAAAAGAGCGTGTAACCCTCTCGCCATTATAGATTTCGCCGTACCTCTCTTCCCTGAGATGGCAATACCGCCGAGCGCGCCATCAACACCACCCAACAACAGCGCGGATTTGATCTTTTCTTGCCCGATGACCATGGATAAAGGAAATGCTTGACGCACTCCAGAAGACATGACTTCTTTCTTCGCGTCTTCTTCCATTTGCATCTCTTCGAGTTGCTTTAATCGCGCCGCTGCGGCTTCAGCTTTGTCTTGTGGCTCGGAGACCGCCGCTTTCGGGACGAGATCACTTCTTCTTCTTCTTCTAGAAATTGGTTTTGATATAGACGAAGATGATGATACCTTTCTTTGCGCGACGCCGTGTCGCGCGCCGAGTGCCATGGACGCGGACATCGAGGCAGACATGACGTTAACTCCGTTAACAACTAACGTTTACCCCTTCGTTTTGAACGTTGCAATTGCTCGCACCAACTCTAAAGAGTAAAAGAGAGCGAGGGCGCAAGGAGGAGAGAGAGAGAGAGAAAAGGAGCGGCGACGCCAATTTCTTTTTGGAGTTTATCTTTCTTTGGCCTTTGTTTTTTCTGAGATCTTTTATCTGAACGCAAAGATTTTTTCTAAATGCTAAACAGAGAACACGGGCTTTTATTCCCACATGACTTCTGCCTCCACAAAAAACAAACAAAACAAAAAGAAATAATCAACATGCGCGCAATCAACGCTCCGCTCGTGGGTTCGAAACCATCGACGAGTAGCGGTAAGACATCGTCGGTCGAGAAGCACGCGCGACGAACTTCGAGAACAACAACGTCGGCGTTGCCGCCTGGATTTGTCGCGTTCAGCGGCTTATCGATTTTTCTCGTTGGCGCCACGAAAGCCTCCCAGCTTCGATTGGAGCAAAGGGTCAGCGAAGAGTTGGAAAAATGCAAGAAGAACGGAATAGATACTTCCGATTTGTATTACGATTTTGATTTGCCTGGCGACGCATATCCGTTCGGGGACGCCGAAGGCATGGATTGGGTTCCAGACGATTGGAAACCTCCGAAGAAGGGAGATCCTAAATTCCTAAATACTCGAATGCTCGGCCAGTTAACCATGCGAAATAAGCTATACGACGTGACTATGAAGGCGCAAGACCAAGGTTTGGATGTGAGCGATGTGCTCGTTCCTTTCGTGGATGAAGATGGGAACGCCTGCGACCCGAAATATGATTCGAATCAAAAGCGATACGTCGAGATCAAGAAGCGCTTGGGTATGTAAACGGTGTTTTGCTAACGTCAATCTCGTAGTTAGACTTTTATATACTCACTACGTATCTTTATATTCTTATATATTATTCGTTCTATTACATCTATTGGAATCTCTTCTATAACAAACTCTTCTTTCTTTCAAAAATCAAAAAAGCTTACTTCATCTTCGCGAGCTTTGCTTCCTCTTCAGCCTTCTTGGCAGCTTCTTCCGCCTTTTTAATTCTCGGGCCAACTTGCCAGACGTTCATCATCTCCGTTCTCAATGTTTGGTACGCTTTGAAGGATTTCATTTCATCCGTCACCGTAACCATCTCAACTGCACCAGATTTCTTCTTCTCCACCGGCATAATGGTACCCTTGTGCTGCGTGGCAGCCGCGATCGTAGCTTTGTCCGCATCGCCGTGCTTCGGCTTCGAGTTCTTACGCGGAAAGAGGATCAAGTTGGACATGTAAGCTTTTAATCTCTCCACGTTCGTCGCCAAAGACTGTTCAGATCTGTTTTTTCGCCTGTGGTCGACGCAAATACCAATGGTCGGGGCGAGTTTTTTCGGGATACCAGCCGCTTTCAATTCCTCGAGCGTGAAACCTCTGCCGAGTCTTTGCTTAAAGTTGTATCTTTGCGTTGGGCATTGGACCGCCGGTCTCAAAGCACCAGAGACCGGGCGCGGGAAGATAGCCTTCGCTTTCTTCTCGCGTGCTGTTTAGATTTGCAAAAAGAGAGAAAGAGAAAGACGTTAGTGAGAGAAAACAGGCGCAAGAAATTTCCGACGAGACGAGTGAAAATTTGGGTGAAAGGGCTTTGTTTGCCGACGACAAGGCGAAATGCGACGGTCGGAAATGCACCCAAACCCGCCATCCGCGATGTCTTAATTCGAAAAGAAACTGTATAAACGTACCAATTCTACGGGATTTCTTGCGACCGGCTTGGTTGAACCATGTTCGCACGAAAGATTGCGAGCAGTTCCTGTAATAAAAGAACGGATGAATTCGTAAGTTTGTGCGCGTAAAGCAAAAAAGAGAGAAAATGAAAGCGTTTCGACGCGCGTTCTCAAGGACGCGAATGATAGACGCGGCGTAAAATGAAAGAATAGCGTACCCTTGCCAATCCTTCTTGAAGTGCTGGTGGGGAATTTCGTTGTTATGCTTCACCATGTTTGTATAATGTTCGGGTGTGTGAGCTAAACTAAGAATGGCGAGATGAGAGCTATATAGCCCTCTTTTCTCCTCTCCTAGTTTTTTTTTCGCGCGAGACCAGACGGGAACGCACGAAAAAAAGAAAGAGTAAAAAATATGCAAGATTATGTGTGTCCGAACTGGCACTAAGGGTACCCGGGTACTGTAATACTGGTATCAACACATATTATTAATGATACAAAGCGCATTTCAATCTAAACTAATACTATGAATACACAAGCGCGCACGCATACACACACACTAACTAACTAACTACACGAAAATCTCGCGAACGGCTCTCGCCGCTAACCTGGACGACAAGCGTTCGACGAGCGTCGGCAATATTTGGTTCGCCACAGCAGGTAAAAATGGGCGCATTTCCTCAAACGTTTCACGAGAAAATGCGTTTTCGTTCGAAGTCGAACCGCTTTCGTTTTGGCCTAGTAAAAAATTCAAAAGTTTTGTCACATTTTCTGCGGTTTCTTTATCCTCTTGCGTGACTTTTGGGGCCAACGCGATGCTATTTGGCAATCCGAGGATGGGAAATAAAATAGGAATTTTCGCGTCTTTCAAGCCAACGCTGGTTAACACTGCCACGGCAGATTCTCTGCTCAAAGCGTCCACACCCTTGACGACTTCATCGAGAAGAAATTCGCGGAAGAAACTCCCTTGCGGAGATAAAACGAATTGCAAAGCTTCTCGCGATGTTTTCTTTTCCAAGTTTATGCTCGCCTCGGCGGTGACGCCCGAAGACGTCGTGACGTCTCTTTTAAAGCTTTCCAAGGCTTCGAGTAAATCAATCAGGCGGTCAGCGTCAAATACAGTCGACTTACCGTAAACCATATAGCGAAGCGCTTCCTGTAGTCGTTCGTCGTCGTTTGACGTCAGCAAACGTTTCGATAAATATGGGTACGCTTCGTCGACGAGCGCAAAGTCCGGATCACCGACGAGTGCTATGCCTTCCAAGACACCAATTGCACGGATAATAATCGCAAAATAAGGCGGGATTCGAAATGGAAAATCGAACGTGATTTGCGCGAGGTCTGACGCGAGTTCTTGAAAGTTTATGCTCTTGGCCCCGCCACCTTCGAGCGCTTGATCGAAAACTCTGCCGAGTGGCGCCGAGAGAGGCGATAAATCCGTGCCTTCTGCAATAAAATCGAGCGTCACGAAGTCATTCACGATGGCGTCGTAATCACGATGAATCAAGTGCGAAATAGCTTCAATCATGCCGTATTTAATATTCTCGTCAATCTGTGTCATCAAACCAAAATCTAAAATGGCGAGTCTTCCGTCTGGAGTGCGAATCAAGTTCCCCGGATGAGGATCCGCGTGGAAAAAACCAGTGTCGAGCAATTGCTTTAGATAACAAATGACGCCAACTTTCACCAAATCACCGACATCGTCCGCGGTACTTTGGGAAAGTTTCTCGCCTTCGAGCCATTCGCTCGTGATAACTTTTCGCCTAGTGTACTCCATGTACGTACCTGGGACGACAACTTGCGGTAAATCCTTCTTGATTGATTTCGCAAATTTGATTTGATTTTTACCTTCGTTGACGTAATCCAGTTCCTCGAAGAAACGCAAGGCCCATTCGTCTAAAAGCGCGACGACATCGGTGTTAAATCCTTCAACCGTGCGAAGGAATAATCCGACGCGTCGCAAAACAAATAAATCGATAGATACTGTTTCCAACACCGCCGGTCGCTGAACTTTTACAGCAACTGTAGCGCCGTTACTTTTTAAGACACCTTTATACACCTGTCCTAAACTCGCCGCGGCGACTGGTTCTGGCCCGAGTTCGGAATACACATCTTGCCATTTACAACCCAACTCGTTCTCGAGAGTCTGAAAAGCGAGCTCGTTGTCAAACGAAGGCACTTTATCGCACAATTTTTGCAACTCCACCATTGCCTGCGGCCCGAGTAAGTCTGGACGAATAGCGAGCGCTTGACCTAGCTTGATGTACGCCGGCCCTAACGACGTGACGATTTCCCGTAGTTGAATCGCTCGCTCCACGGAGTTTTCCTCCGTTTTCTTCGTGATGAAGTCGGCAATCAAACCGCTGATAAAACCTCCACCGATTGAGACGAGTTGAAGTGCTCTTTGTACGACGGCACCGGAACGTTTAGACCAGTACCTTTCGATGGCTTCTGGGTCGTACACGAGAGGTAATTTGTCTTCGTTGGTTCCTTCGTCGTATTTGTCGAAATCAATCACTTTCATCTCCACGCCTTGTTCCGCAAAGTCTGATTGGTCGATATTTGTCCCTCTTAAACCGCTCATCAACACGTCCAAGTCTTCATTTTCCGCCATTTGTTTACGCATATCTTTCATCTTCCACTTAACGTCGCGGATAGATGTCGATGAGGAGGAGGAGGAGGAGGAGGAGGAGGAAGCAGAGGTTTCTGTTTCTGGTTCTTGAATGGCTTTTAAGACGACGTCACCCCTTCCTCGTAATCCTTTTTGCGAGGACAATACGGAAGAGGAGACAGAAGAAGAAGACAAAGACGAAGAAGACGAAGAAGAAGACGACGAAGAAGAAGAAGCCGCGCGCATGACTCTTCGTTTTACACTCGTGCTTCTCGGTTGTGCTACGCGTGTTGCAACATTCGTCGTCGTCGTCGTCGTCGTCGTCGTCATTATGGTCGATGACGCGTTTTTTGTTACGAGAACAGCGTCTTTTGTGAACCACAAAGGCAAAAAATGAGGACAAACTCCCACCTTTAAAATTGTGTTTTTTGGCGGCACTTTCTTCAAGTTTCTCTCTCTTTTCGAGAACTCATTAAGATGTCGACACCATCTGAATTGGAAACGGTGACCGTAAAATGCTTCCCTGGGAAGTTGCAGTTGAACGAGATGGAAATGTTAGGCGGGGTCTTTGCCATAGGAGAGGAGTTTACCGGCGAAGAGAATGGGACGCAGTCCTATTTGCTGTACGAACACATCGGCTTGCCAAAAAGCAAAATGGTTGCGTTCTCACACACGTGGACGCCGGAAAACGAGAGAGGGAAAGGGATAGGAAAAGCTATAACGAGAGGGGCGTTAGAGTGGGCGAAAGTGAAAGGATATAAGGTCTTGCCCACGTGTTCGTTTGTAAAAAAGTTCGCTGAAGAAAATAAAGACGAAGAGTTCGTTAAAGGTGTCGTCAGCGACTTGAAGGGAAGGGTGATTTGCAACAACGTCAAAATGTGATTATTGTAGA
>Ga0066856_10000641_pt1 | contig 13171 bp, 17 predicted proteins | sample ETNtaG_5_FD_65605 | JGI IMG/M metagenome (GOLD analysis project Ga0066856, IMG submission 65605) | Marine microbial and viral communities from oxygen minimum zone, Eastern Pacific Ocean - ETNP201406SV205 | ecosystem: Environmental > Aquatic > Marine > Oceanic | place: Pacific Ocean: Eastern...
TTGCGGAAGTGTGGTTTGAATCGCTCAGTAATCCAACGCGTCAAAGCCAAAGAAAGAACAACACTGATTGAAAAATACGCGAACTCCATAGCCGGTACGGTGAAAAGGCGGTTTATTATCCATTGATGGCCAGAAGAATGGGAGAGCCTTGGAGTTGGAATGTTCCAAATTTAGGACGTCCTAAAATACATATAACTCCTGCCCATCCCCGTGATTAAGGGGATACGAAATGCGTCATAGTCAAACCTCAATCTTGCTAGTTACCTTAATGTTAGCCGCGTGCATACCAGGATGCCTTTTCACAAGTGATTCTGCAATGTCAAAATGTTCAGATGACGACAATTGTCTCAAAATTGCTTTTGAAGTAAAAGAAGAATACCGTAATACTGACGAAAATCCACAAAAACTTGCTGATAGACTCGGAGAATTGATGGGTCAAGAAGTTGAAATTTATCCTGTTTCAAGCCCCGCTGCAACGATAGAAGCCTTGCGGTTTGGCAATGCTGACATCGGTTTCCTCGACGGTGGAGCCGCATGGTTGAGTTGGAATGAATACGGCCTTCAAGTCGCAGCTGCTGAACAAAAGGCCGATGGCCGTGCCTACTATCATGCGGTCGCATGGGTTCACAAGGACTCCGATATGGCTCAAGCCAGCATGAGTGGAGACATCGAACAGGCACTCACACTCATGAAGGGTAAAATTTCATGCCACACCTCAGCGCTCGGCAGTTCGGGAATGCTGCTACCAATGGGTTATCTCATCAACAACAGCTACATGGAAGTCAAGGGTGATGAAAACGAAATTGACTCCCTCCACGACACCGTTACGTCTCACTTCTCTACTGACTCGAGCATCCCCGATAGCGGTACACCCTATTATCGCTACATAGGGTCGCTACGATGTCTTGCCGAGCACGCCCTTGGTGATGCTACAGACTACATCTCATTCGCCAAAGATCCTACAGTTCCTGATTATTGTGGTGACGAACCGGAGGACTGGTGTTTTGAAGGCGACTTCGCATCCACTGAAGACTTCTATCCAATAGGAGGATACAAAGAAAATGGCGAAGTGAACACGCCGTTTGGTAAGGCTCCAAGCCACCCCGTGATGTACAATCCTGATTTCTTCACGGCTGCTGAGGTTCAATCCTTGCGAGATGCATTCACTACGATGAGCAGCAACGACGCCGATCTGGAAATTCTTGAAGATGTTCTCAGCACGCCAGGCATGACCATTATTGACACGGAATCACACCTTGGCAGCTACGGAGATGCAATCGGAGACGTACCCGGAATCACCGCTTACTTCAACAGTAAGATTTTGAAGACGAGTTCCTCATCCGGCGGAGATTCATCCATTTTGCCACAAGCTCTCCTGGTTTTGGGTGCAATTGGTGCTGTGTTCATCATCATTCGAACACGTACCTCCAAATCTGAACAGCTTAACATGCCGGAACATGAAATACCCAAAGAAAACGAATAACTGGTGAATCGTGTGAGGGGCTGGGCCGTATTTGTTCTTACGATACTGTTGATGGCACCTCTTTCTGGGTGCTTGAGCAATGATGAGGATGAAACGGATACCAATAATTTTGAATGGCCAGGCCAAGGTCAACCTGAATGTGAACCACTTGAAGTTGATGTGTCCTGCAGAGAATACCTTACTGGCTTCACAACACCGGTAACATCGCTCCATCATCCGGTCAATGAAGAGGTGTGGTTTGCTGACCTTGACGGTCGCATTGTTTCATGGGATGGAGTGGATAAGCGACAAGTCGCAAATCTAACCGGATTGATCTCAAATTGCCACACAGAAGCAGGATTGCTCGGATTTACATTCACGGATGATTTCCAAAACAGTTCAGAAATCTTGTTCACATTCATTGGCTCTGCTAACTGTGAAACAAAGGAGGTCACCAATTTGTTTCTTGCATCCGCAAAAGTTAGCAATGGCACCATTAGCATGGACGATGTAACTGTATTACGAGAAATCGAACAACCTTACAGAAACCACAACGGTGGCCATGTACATTCTCTAGGCAATCACTCTTATCTTTGGGGAATTGGAGACGGTGGCGGCTCAAACGACCCCATGGATCACGGACAAAACGGCAGCAGTATGCTTGGAACCATCCAGCACTTTTGGTACCATGGCGGAAACATAACCCCGCTTCACAATACGAGTCAAACCGATGAGGATTACGTTCTTCACAAGGGATTGAGAAATCCTTGGAAATTTGATTTGGACCCGCAACAACGCCTATGGATTGCCGATGTGGGTCAGAATTGTTTTGAAGAAGTGAACGTCGTTGATGTATTTATTCCAACAAATTTCGGGTGGTCGGAACGAGAAGCAAATAGAGAATTTAGCGACCCGAGTGATTGCTCAAAACCTCCAAGCAATCCGCCCCAAGGAATGACAGACCCCGTCATTGTTTATTCTCATGAAGAAGGTCGTTGCTCAATCACGGGTGGATTGTGGATGGATTGGGGGCCAAATGAATGGCAGGATGGTTATCTGTACGGGGATTTCTGCACAGGAGAAATTTGGATAACTCAACTAAATCAAGAAGGCGAATGGGAGCAAAAAGACCTCGTAAGCACTCAAAATTTCATCGTAGGTTTTGGACGAGGGCTCAACGATGAATTGCTCGTTTTCACCTGGACTGGAACGATTTTTCACTTGAATCCCTATCAGGGATAAAATTTGAATTAGCAACGCAAGGAAAATGCTGTGTTATTATCGCTGACAAATCATTAAGAGGTACTGTTTGGCCATCAAAACATGGGAAAGAGAGGGGTGCTCCTCATCAATGTCGGAACCCCGGATGAACCGACGGTGAAATCGGTCCGAACTTATCTCAAAGAATTCCTTCTTGACCCGGACGTCATTGACATTCCTGCTCCACTCCGCCATCTTTTGGTTCGCGGGATAATTTTGCGAGTTCGTCCAAAGAAAACCGCACCACTGTATCAAAAGATATGGATGAAAGAAGGGTCGCCACTACGGGTTTATTCGGAGCGAATCACCTCATCCCTTGGTAGTATACTGGAGAACACTGAATTCGAATTTGGAATGAGGTATGGCAACCCAAGCATTCTCTCAGCTTTAGAGAAACTTCGTGATGCTGGCACCGACGAACTCCTTCTTCTGCCGATGTTTCCTCACTATGCCCAAGCCACAACAGAATCATCGTTGAAACATGCCCACAAGCAACTGAAAGCAATGGGTTGGAATCCTGCTCTTTTGGAGATGAATCATTTTGAAACTGAAAACGAATATACCACTCCATTGGCCAACTCAATCCGGCCGCATCTCACCTCAGAGACTCATTTGTTATTCTCTTATCACGGCCTACCCATCTCACATGTCAAGCGAATTGACCGTTCGAAAAACCATTGTCAAAAGGTAAAGAATTGCTGCTCGATTAAATGCGAGGCGAATCAGATGTGCTACAGCCATCATTGCATGGAAACGACCTTAGCGGTCGTGGCTCAACTTGGCCTTGAACCAGATCAATGGTCACTCAGCTATCAAAGCCGCATTGGGCCTGTAAAATGGCTGGAACCGTCAACAACAAACATGATTGGTGAATTGGTAAACAAAGGAGTCAAGAAACTCGCTATTGTCGCCCCTGCTTTTCTGGCAGATGGGCTTGAAACCCTCGAAGAATTGGACATCGGGACAAGAGAACATTTCACTCGTATTGGTGGTGAAGAATTAACTGTAATCAAGTGCCTGAACGACAATGAAGATTGGATAGAAGGATTGGGTAAACTAATTGTCAAGAGATTTGAACATTCGATGTGACCTAAATCCGAGGAGTTTTACAGTTATTCTGTTCTTTGTAAGTCGGGTATTCTTAGGATAAAAATGGTTCCAATTGCGGCCAAAACTAATGTTGAAATTTTTGAAACCGGCGGTGCACTATCAGGTATGGCAATGAGAACAGCAACTAGTACGAATGTCCACATCGTTCCTAAAATCACAGGCTTACTCTTTCTCGGAATACCCTTCCCTTCTCGATAATTTTTGACATGGTGTCCAAACATTTTGTTATAGATAATCCAGTCATAAAATTTCTGACTCGATTTAGCGAAACAAGCTGCAGCGAGAATCATTAGTGGAGTTGTAGGCAATCCTGGTATTACTATACCTACCAGTCCTATGCTCATGATGATGAAGCCAATAACAAACCAAAACAAGCGACTAAGTTTGGAACGATTAATATCCACTATGTGGATATCTTCTCCTTCATTCTCCATGATTATATCGCTTAAGATTCAGTATGTAACACTTTGTTTGATGGATGCTGGGCGAGGCCACTGCAACTCTTAACCAATTTCAGATCAAGGCTCGAACCGATGCTCTGGCGTGAGGTTCAAGCCGTGGTTCAATATGATGAGGTTCCGCTCCAGGCCCTATAATTCCAAGTCCAATCGGCTTGTTGTACTTGAGTTGAAGTTCCAATATTGTCTTCATCACAGCTTGGCCCATTGCAAGCCCATGCTGTGTTTCACCCTTTTCGATGATGCCCAAACAAACGGCTCCGTCGTGAGTCTCCATCATTCGGTCCAAAGCGAGTGGAACCTCCATGGAACCGTTCACCCACACCACGTCCCCTACGGTCATTTTCAGGGTCCTAGCTTCATCTTGAGCCCACATGAGCATACGCTCAACTTCTTCCTTGTGATAGGAGCCACAGACGATGCCCACACGCTTGCTCATACCCATCGCTTTCAGTTCTCCTGTTTCATTATTCGCTCAACAGTCGCTACGATCGTTTGGGTCATTGAATCGATTTCAAGATTGACATGGTCTCCAACCTTTGATGTTTCAAATGTCGTAAGTCTGAGTGTTTCAGGGATCAGGTGAATGTTGAATTCACTTCCAGTCACTTCCCCGATTGTGAGCGAGGCCCCGTTCAGTCCAATGTAGCCTTTTTCATGGATGTACTTCGTCAGTCCACTCTGTATTCCTAACTTCATGTCAACTCCGTCTCCTTGAGGCGTAATTTCGTGAATGACTGCCATCCCCATGATGTGACCAGAAAGGAGGTGTCCACCCAATTCATCACCCATTTTTAGGGACCGTTCAACATTCACACGACTTCCAACCGCCAAGGTGTGGAGGTTGGTACGTTGCAATGTTTCCGGGATGACATCAAAACAAGCGTTGTTCCCTTGAATCTCTGTGGCCGTTAGACATGCACCGTTGATCGATACGCTAGCACCTCGGTTGAGGTTCTCTGTTGAGGGGAGTTCGATGGTAAACGTCCAAACACTCCCTTCGTTTTCAAGCGCCGTTACGATGCCAATTCCCTGGACAATACCTGTAAACATGCTCATGCACCGTTACTCTTTGCTCGCTCCAATATTTTGGCGATGATTTTTCTTGTTCCATCCAGATCATCGGACAATCCTTCCACGCGAACAACTCGGATGGAAGTATATCCACGTTCATCCAATGCCCTTCGAATGCTGTCTTCAGCATGCTCTTGGTCGTAGCCCAAGGCAATGACATCCGGTTGGATTTGTGGGAGAATATCAAAAATTGGTACATCGGGTGAATTTCCAACGACCACTTCATCAACGGGTTTTAGACCAGCAACCATCCGTTGACGGAGTTCTTGATTGGTGATTGGTTCATGCTTTCTTTGCCGTACAGTATCATCGTGAGCTACAACAACGGTGAGATGGTCACCCAATGACTTGGCTTGCTCAAGATAATGCAAGTGGCCGGCATGGAGTAAATCAAAAACACCAACTGCCATCACGCGTTTCATTGGACCACCTTTTGCGACGTGTTACCCGGACTTCAAGAGCATAACGGTCATGCTTCAAGGCCAAGAGCAGCCATGAGGTCCGCTCCTTCCAGGAATGGGATGTTTCGTTGTTCTGCCCATGCTCTAGCATCGTCCACACTTAGGGCAAAATCGCCATCTGGTTCAAGCATCTCTGCTCCGATGACAACGGGGGTCATGCCGGACAAACGAGCAAGCCCGACTGCAAGTTCGGTATGACCCTGACGAACAGAAAGCCCACCCTTAGCTTCCCTACACACTGGTATGTGGCCGGGTGTTCGGAACTCTTTACCAAGATGAGCAATTGCTTGTTCAGTCTTGACTTCATCATTGAGACATGCCGAGGTTAATTCTGTGAATCTTCTTGTCGTAAGCGCACGATCATGGTCGGTAATGCCTGTGTAAGTGTCCCTATGATTCAGAGAGAGCGTGAAGGCCGAGCGTGAATCATATCGCAAATCGTCTGTAATGAGGTGCGAAAGGACTGGATAGGTATTGGTAGCTTCACTTGTTGTGTGCAAATCTTGGAGGTACGGAAGGCCAAACAGGTCACCCACCTCATCTCCAATCGCCAAAAAGAGGAGCCCCCCGCAATCCTGTCGCAATTGTCGCATTGTTTCGGGGTTAGCGTGCTCACCGGGAAACAGTAAATCGGTTTCTCCTTCTCGCTTTTCAGAGTCAAAAAGACATACTGGCTCTCCATTTTTGAAGGCGTTAACCGCCTTTTCCAAACGAGCGTCCATGCAGGTGGCTGTAGCCTCACCTTCATGAAGAGTCGTATGCAATCACCATTGAAACCACTACCGCGCCACCATGAGAGCGGACAGCCAACAGAAAGAGGTTATCATAGGGCGCACCTTGGCTTGGTTTCGCGGGGGGGAAAATATGCCAGTTAAACTCGGACCAGCAGGCGTTCCATTGTCATGTAAAGGGCGCACAATTGTTGAAGGGATGGACGACATCATCTCCCTTGGTCTTGAGACCATGGAAGTACAAACCGTACGTATGGTTGCGCCCCAACATTTTGAACAATATTGGCAAGCAGGTGTTCTTGCTAACAAGACAAATTTTGAGATGAACATTCACGGACCTTACTACTCCGAACTGCTTGGTAACAAGGTTGAACGAGGGCGCTCTCTTGCTAAAATTGAAGCGACATTGCAAGCTGCAAGAACCGTCAATGCCCGACACATTACGCTCCACAGTGGACACTACGGTGAATTTGCAAGAGGCCATGAAGCAAACGAACAAGTTGCCAATGTATTTTCAGGAATTGTTGACCGCATTCACGAAATATGGAACGATGATGAAGATGAGTTCCCGGTATTTCCATGGATTAAGGAAGGAACTCCCTCTAAAATCGGAGTAGAAACATCCGGCCGTCAAGAACTCTGGGGCAGTTTGGAAGAAGTGCTGGAAGTCGTCAATCACGTTGAGGGGACGATTCCGGTGCTCAATATTGCTCACATCCACGCACGTGGCCATGGGCGAATGCGTACCTCTGAAGATTATGGAGAACTGTTTGACATGGTCCGAGAATCGATTGGAACCAAAGAATTCTATTGCCACTTTTCTGGGGTTGAACATCGCACTGGAAATGCTATGCACTATACTCAAATCAAGAAATCCGACCTCAACTTTGAGCCCTTGGCTGAATTTATCGTTGAAGACGGAGGCTGGCTTGACATCACCTTGATTTCCGACTCGCCACTGCTGGAACACGATGCCATGTACATGATGCAAAACATCGAAAAATCACGCCATCGACAACTTGAGCGCAAGGCCCGAGAAGATCGACGAAGGGCACTTGCCCTTCAAACCGGCAAGAGCGAAGAGGAACTCAAAACCAGTGAAACAGAACAGGCCCAAGCGCGAGAAGATGCAACTGAAGCGCCTAAAGAGGAGCCTGCTGCTGAGCCTGAACCCAAAAAGGAAAAAGCCCCTGCCGACAAGAAAAAGAAGGCGGCAAAGGGCAAAACGGAAGCCAAAGATGATGTCTTTGATTTTGAAGAAGAAGACGACGACTTGTTCTGATGGCGGCTAGCATTGGCTTGTGAAAACCATATCTTGAATGTAATTTCATCGGGAAATGGTATAAACCAAAGAAGTGGCGAAGCAAACGATTGCTATGGCACATATTGCTGTTTTAGGGCTTGGGAACTGGGGTACTGCTATCGCTCGACTGTGGTTGCTTGAGGGCCACAAAGTGAAAGGTTGGACCATCGAGGAAGAAGTATACCAGTCTATAACACTCGACGATGTCAATGCAAAGTACCTTCCCAATCATCCTGTCAAGGGCCTGGATGCAACAATGCACCTTTCCGAGGCACTCAAAGAGAGTGAAATTATTGTTCTTGCTGTACCCTCTTCGGTGATCCTTGATGTCGTAGAAGACATCATGCCACACCTTCAACCTGGGCATGTATTGCTTGACCTTGCCAAAGGCTTGGCTCCTGGAAAACGATTGATTTCTCAAGCCATTCATGGAATGTTGAAAGATGCTGGAAAAACAAATCCTCTCGCTGTTCTGACCGGACCTACCATCGCACCAGAAGCTGCTGGCGGTGTCATGACCACGGCACTGGTCGCCAGTGAAGACGATGCTGTAGCAAATCGACTTGCAAGTACGCTCAGCACGCCAAGTTTCATCCTTCATCCTGCAAGTGACCCGGTAGGGGCAGAATTGTGGGGGGCATACAAGAATGTTGTAGCCCTAGCATGCGGTCTTGTTGACGGGCTTAAACAAGTCGGAGACCTTGGAGGAGACAATTTGAAAGCGGCCATATTTATGTCTGGATTCAAAGAAGGTTGCCTCTTGCTCGCTGAACTTGGAGCTCGTGCTGAAGTTGCCTTTGGCCCTGCGGGACTGGGCGACATGTACGTCACTGCAACCTCCCCGCATGGGAGAAACCGTAGCATGGGTGAAAAACTTGGAACCGGCCTCTCTCTCGAACAAGCATTGGATGAAATGCACATGGTCGCTGAGGGAGTACGAGCCACCCGAATGTTCATTGAAAGAGCAGAGGATAGTGGACTCAATGTTCCATTCACTAAAGCACTCAATACGCTGCTTGATGGCGATATTGATGCGGAAGAATGCTGCAGAAGAATGGTCGCACTTGGTTGACCAAGGTCCATCGGTGAGGTTTTGAGGAAGAGCCTCGTGAGCGTACTATGTCCGAGGAACTCTCTGCATTTGAAGGCAAGTTGTTGAAATGGCTTTCAAAGAGTGAATTTCATGTCGTACCGTGGTCAACCAAAGATGCTGCAAAGACATTCAAAGTTTCAGAAGATGAAATCTATGAAGCAATCGCTGCTTTGAGTAAGAAAGCATCCGACCGAATTCAAGTATTCTACAAGGACGGTTCATTGCACATTGCTGCAGATTGAATCATTCGGATGACGGCTGTTGCTCATCTGGATTCTTTGATTTCGTAAGTTTAAGCAACAAATTCAACCAAGATGGTTTTCGCACATCTCCTTGCTCGTTGACAAATGAGCGAGCAAGCAATGAAATTAGATCGATGATAATGACTACTACGAAAATAAGAAGGAGCAAGGCGAAGACTTTGTCATATTGCAGGAATTTTAGATAATTGTTGATGTAATATCCAACGCCTCCAGCGCCAACAATCCCAATCACAGTGCCATGCCGTACATTGTATTCAAACATGAATATCATTTGACTCAAAAGATGATTGCTGTTCTCTGGTACAACGATGTTGAGCGTAATGCTGCTCTTTGATAGCCCCATTGCTCGACCTGCTTCCAACGGTCCACTTTGCATTCCTTCAAAGGTCTCATATTGTAATTTTCCAAGATATCCTACGGTGTAAAATGTCATGGCGAGAACACCTGCAAGCGGGCCAAAGCCAATCACAATAACGAAAATTATAGCCCAAATTAGGCTTGGAAGACTGCGAACAAAGGATAGCAGAATACGAACGGGGATGGAAATCCGAACGGATTGAAGGTTTCTTGCCGCTAATGGCGAGAGAAGAATGGCCCCGATGAACCCTAAGATGGTTGATACAAAAGCAATTTTCAGCGTTTCCATCATACCGATATAGCCCACCGAACAAAAGAGTTCTACATTTGATTCACACACTGGGTAAGAACGTGCTTCAAGGACACTCCAATCGGGGGGCCACATGCTCTCTGTGAAAAAGACATAGAGATTTTCAAAACCTCCGGTAAAGCGACCCCAATCACCTCCGACAAGGTCGCCGAGTATCGCCAAAGCAATGCCTGTAAGCCCCCCGATAATGAGGTAAAGACGAAATTTCATTCTTCTTCACCTCCCTGGAAATAGTGAAGTGAGCGCATGCGTTTTACCCATTCTTCAATAGGGGTATCAGTGAATGTTCCATCAATGAGTTCCCAAATACGACTGGCGTATTTAATCGCATGATCGGCATGATGCTCAACCATGATCAAACTTGCACCCTTAGCAACCAGAGGCTGAACAGCATCCATGACGGCCTTGGCATTTGCATCATCGAGTTCACTAAGAAATTCATCAGCGAGAATTAATTGAGGGCGTTGAGCCAGCGTCCGTGCAGTGGCAACACGTCGTTGTTGACCGCCCGAAAGACGGCGAACGGGTTCGGATGCTTTATCCTCAATGCCCAATATCTTGAGCGCATCAAGGGTTTTTTCTCGGCGTTCCCCGTACATCGAAAACGACCATTTCATCCGCACTCCCGCCCCAAGCGAGACATTGTGCGCTACAGTAGCATGTCGGATCAAGCCAAGGTTTTGTGGAATGTATCCGAGACCTCCTTTGGCATCAACAGAAAGAGCGTAACTCCCCTCAAGCGGCATCACAACTCCAGCGATGGTTCGCATCAGTGTTGTTTTACCAATACCAGAAGGGCCGAGAACAGCGATAATTTCGCCCTCATTAACCTTAGCAGAAATGGGTTTTGAAAGGGGTTCATTGTATCCGATGACGAGATTGTGGAGTGAAAGAAGGCGCCGGCTCATGTACTTCCTCTCCATGTTTGCGATAACCAGTGACTTTTCAAGTATAGCCCTGAGACCTACATCTCAAATTACTCTGAGGAACTGAGAATTTTTCGTGAGGCTTTGACCATTTGAACCAATTGAATTCGGGCCTCTTCGGGACTGGAAACCTCATGCTCAAAAGCGATTCTGATTGGATGTACGCCGTCGGACAATGTAGCGTCCATTTCAAATCCATAACGGTCAATCATTGTCATCACTGCAGATTGTGTTGCTGTTGCTTTACTCATGGCTTTACAATATACAATCAATGCATCAGAATGATCTTCATTCATGTGTTCAATGATGCCTTCTGCATGCGGGCCGATGGGGTCTGGAGTAGCGTCCAGCCACTCGTCATCTTCAAACCATGACATTCGGCCAAATCCACCGATGTATCGTATCGACGAAACGTTCAATCTGAAAAAGAAAAAATCTCTAAAATCAACATAGGCAATAGCACCTGGGTGGTCGTTCAAGAAGGCCTCCCTGGCGCCTTCAATTTCATGCTCCTCGAGCTTCAAACACTCTCCAAGAAGTGTTACGCGAGCAGATGCAAGTGGATTCTCCGCCGTGTTATCAGAAATAAGCAGCGAAGCCCTCGGGTTTTTCATGAGATTCTTTGTGTGTTCAGCAAGTCCACTGATGAGAAAAATTGGATGCCCTGCGTACATTGAATAGGTTACAAAGGAACCGTATGGGTAACCGTTGTGTTTCTTTGATACAGAACAAAGCGTTGCTGTTGTATGACGGCGTGCTAAAGTTCGAGCGTCTTCCGCGTGACTGGATTGACGTACATCTGGGTCATAAAGCAATTCTGGTAGCTTCATTTTGTCGCCATCAGCAAGCGTATGTCCAGGGTTTTGATGTGTTGTTTTTTTGGCCATTAGTATCCCTCAGTATTTTATTCTATAGTTTTCATAACATCGAGTGCCATGGACATCCATTCATCCGCATAGTCGTCATAATCTGTATCGCAATCAATTCGTTCAACAGCCCTACTGGCACCTTTTTGCTCAAGTATCATATCCCATTCTTTACCAGATTCACAAAACAAATCAAAGGCTGAATCTCCAATAGCAAGAACACCGTATGAAATTCCTGTAAGGCTCCCTACAGTCAATTCGGATACGGCGTCAAATAATTCTTGTGCATTGTCAGGTTGATCGCCATCTCCCCATGTGCTGCAACAGATCAGCAACCTGCGAACATTGGTCAATTCGTCTGTATCGATTTCATCCATGCCTCTAACTTGTGATGTAAAGCCATATGTTGGAGCCATGTCACCAATTGTATAAGCTAAATCTTCTGCATTTCCTGTTTCTGAACCAAATAAAATCATAAGTGTTTTTTCCATTATTCTTCCTCCAAATTTTCCTTGTTGATGGCACCGTTAATACGAATGCGAATGGGAGAGTCGGTGTCAGTTGATTGAACCTCTGCCTCAACACCGAAAACTTCGGCAATATGTTGTGGTGTAAGTACCTCGATTGGAGAACCGTAGGCTTTGATTTCACCCTCATGGAGAAGGATGATTTTGTCAGAGAATCGCGCTGCCATGTCAATGTCATGAATCGCAATCAGTGCTGAACATGGAGCGCCTTTATTGGAAACCAGTGTTTTCATTTTTTCCATGACCATAATCTGGTTCTTGAGGTCAAGGTCACTGGTAGGCTCATCAAGCAAGAAGAGATGGGGGTCTTGAGCCAGTGCTTTGGCAAGAATGACTCGTTGCCGTTCTCCTCCTGAAAGTTGGTCGTACCTTCGGAATGCGAAATCTTGGAGGTCGAGATAATGCAATGTCTTGCTTACTTTTTCCCGATCACCCGGTCCAATGACCCAACTGATGTAGGGTCGACGTCCAAGAAGGACCACATCAAACACATTCATGGGGAAATTGGTGCCGACACTCTGAGGCACATACGCAAGGTGGCGAGCGACATCGAGCAATGGCATTTCATGGATGTTTTTTGAAAGAAGATGAACCATGCCCTGGCGCGGTTTTAGAATCCTATTGAGGCATTTTAGAAGCGTGGACTTACCTGCGCCATTTACACCCAATACCGAAACAATTTGATGTTGGTCAATGGTGAAGCTGATATCTTTCAATACCTCACGGTTTGGCCATTCAAAGGACAGCCCTTCGACATTGAGAAGAGCACTCAATGGTTCACCGCCTTTGGTTTGATGAGCAAATACATGAAGACTGGCCCACCAACTATGGCCAGCATAATCCCGACCGGTATGACAATTGGCGCAAAGAGAGTCCTGCCTATTGTATCAGCTGTCACCATCAAAAACGCACCAAAAATTGCAGAACAAGGCAATAATTTCCGATAATCGTTTCCGATAATCAGGCGGCT
>Ga0066856_10000643_pt1 | contig 13149 bp, 19 predicted proteins | sample ETNtaG_5_FD_65605 | JGI IMG/M metagenome (GOLD analysis project Ga0066856, IMG submission 65605) | Marine microbial and viral communities from oxygen minimum zone, Eastern Pacific Ocean - ETNP201406SV205 | ecosystem: Environmental > Aquatic > Marine > Oceanic | place: Pacific Ocean: Eastern...
TCTTGTGGGTGGGTTTCGCCTTGTTGATGGGGCAACTGTTTGGCATAACGGACCTGTCGTTGAAGCACTTGAACGAGGAGCAATCTTGTTACTCGATGAGGTTGACTTGGCTAGTAACAAAATCCTATGCCTCCAATCCATACTTGAAGGTAAAGGGGTGTTCCTCAAAAAAATCGGTAAAGTGGTCAGACCTAAGATAGGTTTCAATGTTATCGCAACTGCTAACACTAAGGGTAAGGGATCTGATGATGGTAGATTCATAGGAACTAATGTTCTTAATGAAGCATTCCTTGAGAGATTCGCTTTAACCTTTGAGCAAGAATATCCTACTCCTAAGACTGAGCAGAGAATCCTTGAGAAGGTTGCTGCTAACCTAGGTGTACTTGACGAGAAGTTCTGTGAGAATCTATCACAGTGGTCAGACATCATTCGTAGAACATTCAAGGATGGTGGTATAGATGAGGTGATCTCTACACGTAGATTAGTTCACATTATTCGTGCTTTTGCAATCTGGAATGATCGCATGAAAGCAATCAAGGTATGTGTAAATAGATTTGATGAAGAGACTAAGCAGTCATTCATCGACCTATATGATAAGATTGATGCTGATGTAGTTACTGAGGAATCCGAAGATGAGTAAGAACGGTTACCTAGGGCATGTAGCAACCCTAAAGGATGGTAGATCAGGAAGGATATTGGAAGGAGTTGGATCTCCTTCCAGTCCTAAACATGAGATTTTATTAGAGTCTCTTGACGGATCGACCATAAGGTGTTATCATTATGATATACGATATGTATGGAACCCTTGAAGTACAATGAAGATGAACTCCTTAAGGAGATCCACGATTATATTAGCCAAACATACCGAGGTCATTATTCTGTAGGAAATGTACAGACTCTTGACCTTATTGATTCTGTGGGTGATGCAGAAGCATTCTGTAGAAGTAATGTTCTAAAGTATGCATCACGTTACGACAGAAAAGGATCAGCACGTAAGGACATCATTAAGATTATTCATTACGGTCTGCTTCTACTTCACTTCAATGATAAGACTGCGAGTCGATCATTGCAAGGTGGAGATACATCATTCACCGTAGATTATGACCGATGAGTACAGTTAGTTTAACACGAGTTACAAAAGAAGTATTACAAAATTTTTCTACTATCAATTCATCGATAGTATTCAAGAAGGGTAGTACAATTAAAACTATTGCTAATGCTGAAAATGTTTTAGCAGAATATGAAGGAGAAGAATACTGGCCACAGGATTTTGCAATCTATGATCTAGGACAATTCCTTGCTGCTATCAATTCTATGACTAGTAGAGATAGTAGTGGGCAGTTCAGTGTTCCACCCATGCTAGAATTTCTGAATGAGGATTACGTTAACATTCGTAATCAAGATGGTTCAGCAGTCATTAGATATTATTATAGTGACCCAGAGATTACTTTGAAGGTTGCACCTGAGTTACAGGTTAACTTTCCTGGTTCAAACATAGCATTTGATTTGCCTTTTGATATGTTAAATGCTTTGCTTAATTGCTCAAGCAACATGGCACTTGGTGATATTAAATTTGTTAGTGATGGAACAAAGTCCCATATTAATTTATGTGATGCTGAGAACGAAACTAGTAACACCGCTAAATTCAATCCTCCAAATATTGAGAGTGATGGATCTTATGATTTAACTCTTAAGATGGATAACCTTCTTGTGTATAAGAAGCAGGTGGATTATAGAGTTCGTGTTTCTGATCAGTTGCTATCTGAATGGGTTGTGACTAATATACAGGGACTTAATGAAGTTCCTAAGTTGAAGTACTACGTAGCATTGGAGCCTATTAAGTGAGCAAAGAATTCTTATGGGTAGAAAAATACAGACCAAAGACAATTGACGATTGTATACTCCCTGAGAGTAGCAAGAAGTCTTTCCAAGGATTTCTCAAGCAAGGAGAGATTCCAAATCTCTTGTTATCTGGATCTGCTGGTGTCGGTAAGACAACGGTTGCTAGAGCTATATGTGAAGAACTTGGTGCGTCCTACATCGTAATCAATGGTTCTGATGAAGGAAGATATCTCGATACCATAAGGACTAAGGTACAGCAGTTTGCTACAACGGTCTCATTGACCTCTAGAAAGACTCACAAGGTGGTCATACTAGATGAAGCAGACAATATGACTTCTGATGTTCAGATGATCCTTAGAGCAGCGATAGAGGAATATCATTCTAATTGCAGGTTTATATTCACTTGTAATTTTATTAACAGATTGATTGATCCTATCCAGTCTAGATGTACTGTTGTTGATTTTAGAATCAATAAATCAGAACAACAGATTCTTAGTGCAGCATTCTTTGCAAGACTTAAAGATATACTAGACACCGAAGGTGTTAAGTATCAAGATAAGGTTCTTGCTAAACTCATTGGAAGGTACTATCCAGATTGGAGAAGGTTACTTAATGAGACACAAAGACATGCTGCTAGGGGTAATGTAGAGTCAGACATTCTATCAGATATCAGTGATGTTAAAACTGATGAACTTGTTAGAGCAATGAAGGCACGTGATTACAAAACTGTAAAGGGATGGGTGACTCAGTATATGGATCATGATCCTCACCAAGTTATGCGTAGGATATATGATACAATGTATCAACATGCTTCAGGACCATCGATACCAAACATTGTTATTATCATAGCAAAGTATCAGTATCAGATTCAGTTCGTTGCTGACCAAGAGATTAATACTCTTGCTTGTTTAACTGAAATTATGTTAGGAGTTGAATGGAAAAATGCCTAATCAACATATAAAACCAGAAGATAGATCTCCTGCCTTGGCGAGATACTATAGACTTAAAGGAACACCAGAAGGTGATCGTAATGCTAAGAGACAAAGAGAACTGGATGCTAAACGTAGAGCTGATCCAGTGATGAAGAAGAAGATAGCTGAAGATACTAAAGATTGGTATAACAATAGAGGTGGTAAACAAATAAGAAATAAACATTATGTAAAGACTAAGGAGAATGGAACAAGAAAGAAAAGAAGGGATGATAGACAACAAGTATTGATTGATCACATGGGTGGTAAATGTGTAAGATGTGGTATAACAGATCCTCCAAAAGGATTTCATTTTGATCATAAAAATCCTAAGACTAAATCTCATGATATAAATCGTCAAGATTCCTTTGAGAAATCTTTTAAAGAGTTAGAAAAATGTCAGTTGTTATGTTTCGATTGTCATATGGATAAAACGTGGAACGAAGACTTACCTATTATTTTGGAGAAAAAATATGGTTCCGAATGATCATTTATTATGGTTACTTAAAGAGAAGTGCTATAAGAAAGGCAACTTTACTTTGTCTTCTGGTAGAGAAACTGATCATTATGTTAACTGTAAGAACGTGACTCTCTCAGGTGAGGGTCTTTATAATGTTGCTAGTTCTATGCTAGAGTTTATAGAACCTGATGTGAAAGCAGTAGCTGGTCTTACACTAGGTGCTGATCCTTTAGTATCAGGTGTTGCTATGCATTCATATCAAGCTTGGAAGAACTTAGATGCCTTGATAGTTCGTAAAGAACCTAAAGGTCATGGTACAGCATCACAGATAGAAGGTCCAATACCACCAGAAGGATCTAAGGTTGTTGTTCTGGAAGATGTAGTTACTACTGGTGCATCTGCTGTTAAGGCAGTTAATGTATTACGTGATGCAGGTTTAACTGTAGAACGTATTGTTACTATTGTTGATAGGCAAGTAGATGGAGAAGCAGATGCTACTGTATGTGCTGCTCAATTAGAACTGTGTAGTTTATTCACCTTACACGATTTAGTATATGCCTAGCACTATCAAATCATTAAAGACACCATTAAGATATCCAGGTGGTAAGTCTAGGGCAGTTGTTAAACTGTTTCAGTTCTTCCCTGACCTTAGCACTTATAGAGAATATCGTGAACCATTTATAGGTGGTGGTTCAGTAGCAATAGAAGTTGCAAAAAGATACCCAGACATTGAAGTGTGGGTTAATGACTTATATGAACCATTGTATAACTTCTGGTGTGAGTTGCAACATAATGGTTCAGAGATGCAGAAGGAACTGGTGAACTTAAAAGGAGTTCACTGTAATCCAGATTCTGCTAGATGTTTATTCCAATCAATGAAGGATGTTATTAATGACCCAGAAGAATCGAAAATTGCTCGTGCTGTTGCCTTTTATATTGTTAACAAGTGTAGTTTCTCTGGTCTCACTGAGAGTTCCTCGTTCTCAGAACAAGCCAGTGAATCCAACTTCTCCCTTAGAGGAATTCAACGACTTAGCGAATACCAAGAACTCATTCAGAGTTGGGTAATAACAAATCTTTCTTATGAAAGAATGTTATCAGATGAGAAGAATGTATTTACATATCTAGATCCACCATATGATATCAAAGATAATCTTTATGGTAAGAAGGGTGGTATGCATAAGAAGTTTGATCATGATGACTTTGCTAAACAATGTGATACATTTACATCTTCTATGTTGATCTCATATAATAGTTCCCAACTGGTAAAGGATCGTTTCAAAGAGTGGACAGCTGGAGAATTTGCACATACATATACTATGCGGTCTGTAGGATGCTATAATACAGATCAAGCATCCAGAAAAGAGTTGGTACTAACGAACTATGAAGTGCGAAGTTAAACTATACGTAGCTGGATCTCAGTACACAGAGACTGTGATCGCTAGAAACTATGAGGAGGCAAGGAAAGTAGCTCTTGCTAGAAACCCTCATGCTAGAGTAATCTCAGTCACAGCAACCTTTAAATAAATGCCTGAAGTTATTATTACCGAAGAACAAGAACCTCTTTCAGTTGTTGTTCCGATTGACGACATGAGAGACATCGTGCAGCAATTGTGGAAGTCTCGTGACACAGAGCCCAAATGTGGCGAATTATACCATAAGTATAAGGAGTTAATCACATGGGAAAAATAGACACTCAGGGTATGAGTGGTGAGACAGTTGAAGGATGTAAGGATAACATATATCCACGTGATGAGAATGGTGAACCAATCTATCCACCATTTAATCCTACACCATTAACTTTGATTGAACCAAAACTTAAGGAAGAACTTAAGGAGTTGATTAACGAAGTCCTTGATGAAAGGGAGGCACGATGAGACTAGGTGTTATGTGTTCTGGTGAAGGAACTAACTTCGAGAACATTATTCGATACCCTCAATTCAAACATGAGATTGTGTTAATGATACACAATACTAAACAGTGTGGTGCTGTAGCGAGAGCAGCAAAGTTTGGAATCCCACACGTAAGAATAGCACACAAAGATGAAGATCAAATGATTCAACTCTTCAAAGCCTGGAGAGTTGATCTTGTTGTATTAGCAGGTTACATGAGAGTTCTTAGGAAACCATCTGAGTTCCCATGTCCTATCATAAATGTACACCCATCACTACTACCTAAGTACAAGGGTTTACATGCAGTAGAACAAGCATTAGAATCAGGTGATAGAGAGAGTGGATGTACTGTCCACTATGTGAATGAAGAACTTGACGGTGGTGCTATAATAGAACAATCAAGAGTTCCCATTTGTCCTGATGATACGGTGGAAACATTACAGCATCGTATCCAACGAGCAGAATATAGACTGCTTCCCATTGTTATTAATAATCTAGCACATGAGCAAACCGAAACTAGGAGATTGGCTGTACAGTATTAACCAGTCAAAGAAGAATATGATGGATCAGGATCCTGAGTTGGAATCCTCATATCCTAGTTGGATTATTAATAAATGCCTATCATCCTTTACAGACACTGTGTTGTTTGCTAATGAGATGAATATGAATTGGCATATATCCAAGCGTATGCAATACGATTTTTATATAAATAGTCTGAGACCTAGAAAGAGATTCTCTCCTTGGTCTAAGAAAGAGTCGGTTGATTATCTTGAAGACATTAAAGAGTATTATGGTTATAGTTATACCAAAGCTCTAGAAGTAATAAGGATTCTCCCTAAAAGCGACCTTGAAAAAATAAGAAAATTATTGCATAAAGGTGGAACATAATGAATGGCGAGACAGAAGTTTCATGGAAACAATCTGATATGGTCGAGGTGGTTCTTAAAGAACCCGATGACTTTCTGAAAGTTAGAGAAACATTAACAAGGATAGGTGTAGCTTCTAGGAAAGAAAAGAAGATATATCAATCATGTCACATCTTGCATAAGCAAGGAAAGTATTACATAGTTCACTTCAAGGAACTCTTCGCACTTGATGGTAAACATACTAACATCACAGAGAATGATGTACAGCGAAGGAATAGAATCTCCCAACTCTTATCAGATTGGGGATTGGTTAGCATTGTTGATGCAGATGGGTTAGGGGAACTAGCACCATTAAATCAAATTAAAGTTATATCCTTTAAGGATAAGACTAACTGGACATTAGAATCCAAGTATAATATAGGTAAGAAGAAACCTCAGTAGTAGCATCCGAACTCTTTACTTCGGTTCCTACCACTGGGTTTTTTGTCTCTTCTTGTATAATTAGTAGTGTGATGCCTTCGGGGTCACAGTAAACTAAGTCGCTCAAGGAGGACACTACCATGACATTTTTTGAACAGTACTCACCATTTTCAATGGGACTAGATGATACATTCCACAGACTCGAATCTCTCTCAGGATCATCAATCAGTTATCCACCTTACAACATTGTTCGGGGATCTGATGGTAGAACCTCATTGGAGGTTGCTCTTGCTGGATTTTCAAGAGAAGATATTGAAGTCACAACAGAACAAAACATCCTAACTGTTAAAGCATCTACTGAGGAAGATGATAGAACCTATAGTCACAAAGGGATAGCAACAAGATCCTTTAATAGAAGTTGGCAACTAGGTGATTCTATTGAAGTAGATGGAGTAGAGTATAAGGATGGTCTCTTGACTGTAAGCCTTAACAAGGTATTACCTGAACACCAGCAGAAGAAGTTCTGGTTCGGTACGAACGCACAGAGAGAAAAACTAGAAGCACAGGTCTAGACCACATAACAAACTGCACAAGGGAGCTTGACTTTTGTCGGGTTCCCTTTTATAATGTCTATATGATGAAACGCTTATGAGTATTAAACTTGTAACTTTAATGTCCACTGAAAGAATAGTGGGTGATTTGTATGAAGTTCGTTTCAGGCATATGCCTGAAGCAGTTGCTGGTTATATGATCTGTAAACCACAGGTTATATCCATGACCAAATCTTTACCTTCACAAGGTTTAGATCAAAGTAACGAACCTGAGTTCAGAGTTGCGTTTACTCCTTGGAATCCATTCAGTAAATTTGATACTGTTAGATTAAATCCTAATTCTATTATTAACATTACTGATGCTAGGGAGGATATTGAAAAAATATATCGTGATGAATTTCACGTAGAAAACCCAGAAATTTTAGAAGACCCTATAGAGTTTTTATACTATGACGATCCAAGTTTGCAGAATGAAGTACAGCGATGAGCAAGTCATTGCTGATATTGGCGAAGTGTATGCTAATGACGAAGCTAAAGAAAACGGTGAACGTCCTATCTGCATGTCCTTCAAGAATCCATACAGTTTGCATATTGTTAATGAATCAGAGCAAGGTTATAATATAACCTTCAAGAAATGGAATCCATATTCTGATGATGGACAGTATCATGTTGGGTTTGATTTAATTGGACTAATTAGTAATTGCAAACCAGCAGTTGTTGAAGCATACGAACAGAAAGTAACTGTGGACACTACACCAGTGGAGGAGACTAATGAAGAAATTACTACGACTGAATAATGAACCTTGGATTCTCGCAGATGTATCAGAGATACCAGAGGTTGAGTACGGTGAACCAGATTGTATTCTGGATGACCCTATTACGTTGGATGGTAAGCGGTGGCCTGAACACTCAGCAGACAATCAACTTGTTGTCCGATCTACTGATATAATAGTGATGGTTAATCCAACAGATGAAGTATTAAATACAGCAGAGGCAAAAGAACTACTTACCGAATGAAATTTTACACGAACGTAGAACAAGCAGGTAACAGAATCTATGTTAGAGGATATGAAGGTGGTGTAGCATTTAAGGATAGGATTTCATTTAATCCTACTTTATATCTACCCACCTCTAATTTTTCTGAGTGGCGTACCTTAGAAGGACAGTGTGTTGCCCCCATGAAACAGGGGTCAATCAATGGTGCTAAGGAAACTGTTCAACGATATCGTGATTGTGAGACTGAGGTCTATGGTAACACCAAATACCTATACCAATATATCGCAGAGGAATATACTGATGATCAGATTAAATTTGATCCCAAGACTATCAGGGTATTCAACATTGATATCGAGACTGCTGCTGAGAATGGATTCCCTGATATAGAATCTGCTGACCAGGAGATTCTAGCAATCTCTCTTAAGGATTCTCATACCAATAGGATCACAGTGTTTGGTGCTAGACCATTTGATAATCATGATGAAGAGGTAGATTATCTACACTTTAAAACTGAGGCTGGAATGCTTAATGCATTCTTAGAGTATTGGGTTCAGAACTATCCTGATGTTATCACTGGTTGGAACGTACAGTTATTTGATATACCATACATTGTTAATCGTTTCAACAGGGTATTAGGTGAGAAGTATACTCGTTTCCTTAGTCCTTGGAAGTTGATCTCTACACGTGAGATTTATATTAAAGGTCGTAAGCAGATTGCTTGTGACTTACGTGGTATATCAATATTAGATTATCTTGAACTCTATCGTAAGTTTACTTACACTAACCAAGAGTCTTATAGGTTAGATCATATCTGTATGGTTGAACTTAATGAGAGGAAGTTAGATCACTCTGAGTTTGATACATTCAAAGAGTTCTATCAGAATGACTGGCAGAAGTTTATCGAGTACAACATCCATGATGTTAGGTTAGTTGATAGACTTGATGATAAGATGAAACTCCTTGACCTTGCATTCACAATGGCGTATGATGCTAAGGTAAACTATGAGGATGTATTCTCTCAGGTTAGGATGTGGGATAACTACATCTATGTTGAACTTCTTAAAAGGAATATAGCAATTCCTCCTAAGAAAGAAAGTGCTACAAAGTCTGAAAAATATGCAGGTGCTTATGTTAAAGAACCGAAAACAGGACGCTATGATTGGGTGGTTAATTTTGACCTCAACAGTCTGTATCCTCATCTTATTATGCAATATAATATCTCACCAGAGACCATCAGGGAGACTAGACATCCCAGTTCAAGCGTTGAAGGGATCTTAAACAAAGAGGTAGAAATAGATGGTGAGTATGCTGTGTGTGCTAATGGAGCACAGTACAGGAAGGATGTGAGGGGGTTCTTACCAGAACTCATGGATAAGATGTACAATGAGCGAGTCATCTTTAAGAAGAAGATGATTGAAGCAAAGAAAGAATATGAAAAGAAACCATCCATTGAACTTACAAAGGAGATCGCCAGATGTAATAACATTCAGATGGCCAAGAAGATCTCACTTAATAGTGCTTATGGTGCTATCGGCAATGAGCACTTCAGGTATTATAAGCTTGCTAATGCAGAAGCAATCACTCTTTCTGGGCAGGTATCTATTCGTTGGATAGAGAACAAGATTAATGTTTATCTAAATAAACTACTCGCTACAGAAAAGGTTGATTACGTAATTGCATCTGACACCGACTCAATATATCTTAATCTCGGACCTCTTGTTGATAAATTTTTTAGCAATAAGTCTGATGATAAGATTAAGATTGTGGAACTCTTGGACAAGATCTGTAAGGATCAACTCGAACCGTTTATCGAGAAGTCTTACCAGGAACTGGCTTCGTATGTCTCGGCGTATGAACAGAAGATGATCATGAAGCGAGAGAACATTGCTGACCGTGGTATATGGACTGCTAAGAAGCGATACATATTGAACGTGTGGGACTCAGAAGGAGTCAGATACAAAGAACCCAAGATGAAAATCATGGGACTAGAAACAGCGAGGTCATCAACACCTCAGTATTTCAGGGATAAATTATATGCAGCTTTTAAGATTATTATCAGCAAAACAAATGATGAGCTTATCTCATTTATCAATGGTGTCCGAACAGAAACAAAGAACCGCCCTTACGAAGAGATTGCATTTCCAAGGGGGTGCAACGGTCTCGGCAAATATCATTCAAGGAACGACATCTATACAAAAGGAACACCCATCCATGTAAGAGGAGCATTATTGTATAACCATTATGTGAACAAGAACAAGATCACAAACAAGTATCCTTTAATCCAAGAGGGAGAAAAGATAAAGTTTATCTACCTTAAGACACCTAATCCTATGAAGGAAGATTGTATATCCTTCTTCAGTCAGATTCCAAAGGAGTTTAATGTAGATAGGTACATTGACCATAAGAAACAATTTGATAAGAGTTTCTTGAAGCCACTGGAAAATGTGCTAGACTGTATAGGATGGCAAAGTAAAAAAGTAGTAACCATAGGGAGTTTCCTAACATGAGCAAGACAGTGTGGACAGTAACTTATCAAGATGCTCAGACAGAAGCACTTGATTCCGATCAGATCAAAGTCTTTGAAGAGAAAGAGATAGCAGATGCTTATGCTAAGCTCTTGTCAAAAGATCATGACTATGTTAGAATATACGAAAGTGAGGTCACGGACGCATGGGTTTCTTAGATACAGTAATAAAAGAAAGTGGGAATGAATTTGCAAGTAGAGTCAGTGACGGAGTTGCTGCAGGAGATACATCCAGTTTTGTCGATACTGGCTCTTATATTTTCAATGCTGTCGTTAGTGGTTCTCTTTTCGGTGGTATCCCCTCTAACAAAGTCACAGCACTTGCTGGAGAATCCTCAACAGGAAAAACTTTCTTTGCCCTTAGTGTTGTACGTAACTTTCTTGCTAACAATAGCAACGGTGGCGTTATTTACTTTGAGTCTGAGTCTGCTATCTCCAAGGATATGATTGAGTCTAGGGGAATAGATTCTAAACGCATGGTAATCTTTCCTGTAGCAACCATAGAAGACTTCAGAACACAAGCGGTTAGAATACTAGACAAGTATATGAAGGAACCAAAGGAAGAAAGAGTTCCTATGATGTTTGTTCTTGATTCTCTTGGTATGCTTAGTACATCAAAGGAGATGGAAGATATCTCTAATGATAAACAGGTCAGAGATATGACCAAATCACAATTGATCAAGGGTGCTTTCAGAGTACTTACCTTGAAACTAGGACAGGCACAAGTTCCTATGATTGTTACGAATCACACATATGATGTGATCGGATCCTATGTGCCAATGAAAGAAATGGGTGGTGGTAGTGGACTAAAGTATGCTGCATCTACTATAATATATTTGAGTAAATCCAAAGAGAAGGAAGGCACAGACTTGGTGGGTAACATCATTAAGTGTGAAGCAAAGAAATCTCGACTATCCAAAGAGGGTGCTAAAGTTGCAACTAGATTATACTTTGATGAACGTGGACTGGACAAGTACTATGGACTCCTTGAACTTGGTGAGAAGTACAACATCTTTAAACGGGTGGGAAACCGTATCGCCATTGGTGGTGGTAATGTTTATCCTAAGTCTATACTCAGTGATCCTGAGAAATACTTCACAGACGAAGTGATGGCTAAACTAGAAGAAGCAGCAAGAACGGAGTACAGTTATGGCAACTGAAAGGATAGAAGATACTATCCTTCGTAATTTATTTTGTAATGAACAGTACTATCGAAAAGTAGTACCACACCTTGATGGTGAATACTTCCAAGATCCTATTGAAAAGATTCTTTTTGAGGAGATCTTGGATTTTTCTGGTAAGTATGATAAGGTTCCTACAAAAGAAGTTGTTAGGATTAACCTAGGTAACAGATCTGATCTTACAGAGGAAACCTATAAAAAATCATCTTCTAAGTTAGAAACACTTACTGATGAGTGGATTGATTTTGATTGGTTAGTTGATTCTACTGAGAAGTGGTGTCAAGACAGAGCAATCTATAATGCACTACTACAGTCAGTTAAGATTGCTGATGGTAATGATGAGAAGTTATCTAAGGATGCTATTCCTGAAATTTTACAACAAGCTTTAGGGGTTACCTTTGATGAACATATTGGTCATGATTACATCGAGTCTGCTGATGATAGATATGAGTTCTATCATAGAGAAGAAGAGAAAATACCATTTGATTTAGAGAAGTTTAATTACATCACTAAGGGTGGTCTTCCTAATAAGACTCTTAACATAGCACTTGCTGGTACAGGTGTTGGTAAGTCTCTATTCATGTGTCACATGGCTAGTGCTTGTCTGTTGAGAAGTAAGAATGTTCTCTATGTTACGATGGAGATGTCTGAGGAGAAGATAGCAGAACGTATTGATGCTAATTGTTTGAATCTTAATATTAAGGATATTGGTGACCTTCCACAGGTCATGTTTAAATCTAAGATTGCAGATCTACAAAAGAAAACCACTGGTAAGATTGTTATTAAGGAGTACCCTACTGCGTCAGCACATGCTGGTCATTTTAGATCACTTCTTAATGAATTGAAGTTGAAAAAATCCTTCATACCTGATATAATATTTGTAGACTACCTTAACATCTGTGCTAGTTCCAGATACAAAGGACACATTGTTAACTCTTACACATATGTTAAAGCGATTGCAGAAGAACTTAGGGGGTTGGCTGTCGAATTTGATTTACCAATCGTCAGTGCTACTCAAACTACTCGTGCTGGTTTTGGGTCTAGCGATCCTGACCTTACCGACACATCTGAGTCCTTCGGACTTCCTGCTACTGCTGACCTTATGTTCGCTCTCATTTCTAGCGAGGAGTTGGAAGCAGAAGGTAGATTGAAAGTAAAACAGTTGAAGAATAGGTACAATGATCCAACATCAAATAGATCATTTGTAGTTGGTATAGATAGAGCAAAGATGAAGTTGTTTGATGTAGCAGATTCTACTAGTGCAGTTTATGATGCTACACAAGAAGAGGATGCTGTTGATGCATACGACACAGTAAAACAAAACCAAGCCCGCCTTAGTAAATTCGCTGAATGGAATGTTTAAACACGGAGACATAGTTGAGTTCCGAGGAGATAGAGGTTTCGTTAACTTCTATGATAAACACGCACCATACTTCACATTGTGTGTGA
>Ga0066856_10000648_pt1 | contig 13091 bp, 9 predicted proteins | sample ETNtaG_5_FD_65605 | JGI IMG/M metagenome (GOLD analysis project Ga0066856, IMG submission 65605) | Marine microbial and viral communities from oxygen minimum zone, Eastern Pacific Ocean - ETNP201406SV205 | ecosystem: Environmental > Aquatic > Marine > Oceanic | place: Pacific Ocean: Eastern...
AATAACAAACGATAGAAGGGAGAGACGCTCGCGGCAAGGGAACCACACGGGCAGAAAGGCTCCCAGCTGTTGTGTTGGCAGACGCGGGCCGCTGCAAGTCGCCCTTAGCTGGCGCACACTGGAAGAGTATACAAAAATGGATGCCGATAAATTACAGCGATTGGCCGGCGCCGTCCGGATGGGTGGAAAGGGATCGATGAGAAGGTAAAGGGAATAGAAACTTGACATAGAGCCCGGTTCATGATTGTTTTCTTAGGAAAAAGAAGGCTATGCACAAGTCAGTCAGCAATGACGATAAGCGATTACAGTCGGTTTTGAAGAAGATGGGCATGAACACCATACCTGGCATACAAGAAGTTAATATTTTCCACTCGGATAGCGTCACACAGTTCGTCAATCCTAAAGGTAGGGTTTTCACGCTTCACAGGGAGTACACTTCGTCATAACTCTCGTTTAGTGCAAGCATCTCCCCATGCCAATGCGTATGTAGTCAGCGGTCATCCTGAGACGAAGCGTGAGTGCTGCGTTCATATTCATTTCATCCCTAATATTAACTCTATAACAAGGTTTGGAAGATATTTTACCAGGCATCGTCAACCAACTAGGTGTGTACACATAGCTTATTGTGCTTTCCATCTTAACAAGTTACGCTTTATAGGACCGGAAAATCTGGCGAACCTGAAGAAAATGGCCGAGCAGTACCAGTCAACACAGGCTTAAAATTTCCACTATGAAACATAGTACAATGAAACATGAAACACAAGCTTGTAATGACCAGTTTCTGAACACTTCTGAGCAGTATGGTTCTGGTGTTTGTAGCTATTCATTAGTCCCGCTTTGGGCGAAATTTGAAGTTACCGTCATATATATTTTTTGTTAGTACCATGTTGCGTTGTCCCGAGTTCCATTGTGGAACGCCACATCCCCTCCCCAGTACGAGCCAGCTCTACTGACAGAAACTTAGTCCCATTCGTTGACGCACACCGGCAGTGCGCGTTCCATGCAACTAAGTATGGTTATGGATCCTAGGCTTGAAGACGAGTTGAAGAACTCAGAAACTTACATCACTTTACGGCTCCGTGAATCCACGGACTTCGCCGACTCGTACGTGAAGCAACTGGGCGCTAACGATTTGAAAAAAGTTGCAGAACGTGCACTTGGACTACTTCATATTCGACGGAACAAGCAAGCTAGGATCGAGGAAGATTTTGTTACAACGTTGCAGTACTTACTCTACCCCTTCCATGCGAGCACAGCGCCCGTTCTGATTCAAGATCGAAGCGCGTGGCCAACAGCACTACTTGCTCTGAGTTGGCTGTTCCACATCCAAGCTTATGAATCGACTACACAGGTCAAGGTACTGATAGGCAACGTTTCTGAGCGGATTCAAATAAAACGATCACACAGATCCAGATTGGCGATACCATCATGCAACGCTACGTGTCGGCCTACAAGGTGAGTTGCTGGTTCGAGAAATACTACTTCCTCACACGTTGTAGTTTTTTCTTAGTGGTTTGGATCAAGAAAGTTTTGCCGCATATAGCGCATGCTTCGACGATGTACAAAATCAAGTAGAAAGGATATCGAGCGAACGCTCATATGTCGATCAGGTGAGGGCGATTGCAAATTTTAACGGTCTACACTCACCTTGCAACAGCAAAATACAGAACTAAAGTGTTTCAACGACGGCAACATTCCATATCGCGTTTGCGATGACGACACGAAACTCAAACTAGTGAGTGTTTTTAGTTTGTTGGTTGTCGGGCTTCTAAGCTATTCTTGATAAGGACAATCTTGAAAAACAGAAAACATGGCACAAGCAACGTCTAGAACACCAAGCACGGCAGTTATTCGAGATAGAGAAGCGGCGAGCCGTACAGAGTTATGCGTTGCATAGCAAGCAGGTGAATATAGTTGTTGTATCATGCAAGCACGTTCACATCATATCATTGCGATTAGAGGGCAGCAAATGAGTTTGAATGTCACGCGATGAAAGGTATCCCAGGCCAGGTAATTTTGGTTTAGAGCCTGTATTTGATTTGAAAACAGTTTTAGAAGGGAGCAATACCCGGTACGACTGTGCAAGATTGCTATGACTACAATACTGCGCTAGAGCAACAGATACATGATTTGATGCGTGAGCTCACTAGCCTTGCAGCCCATGTTGACTTGTTGGCAAGGCAGCTGAAGCTGCCGGTGTCTAGCGACCAAGCGCATCATTTGGTGTCGCGAGCTGGAAACGAATCTATCGACCAGGTGTGCAACTGCTGGAATTTTCGTGCGTGTCTCATTTACTTGCAGTTGAAGAATGTTTCAACGACTCAGGCCTGTACTTCACTTCGCCATGAAGAAGCACTTTTGAGGTACGTTTCAAACATACCAGGGTACCCGCGACCGCTTATGAAAACATAGAGCCTCATACTCGAGGATAGATGCGCAAAGTATTTTGAAGCGCAGCGTATCCAAAACTTTGATGGAGAGGTAATCGACAACAACCAGAAAGTGTAATATGTTTTTACAGTTTGCTTTGTAGAAGTGATACATGTGCTCGCCTCCAAGCTGAGCTACACGACAAAGAAGGCGAGTATCGCCAAGCGCGTGATCGTGTTGAAAAAGATCTATCTGTGCTTAAGTCCGACTTGGAAGATATAATGGAACAGGTCTGTTTACTTATTCAAGGTGTACAACTTTTTGAAGACAATTTATTTCAATAGGCACCCCAACGAATCCCATCAAACACAGATTACGTGGAAAATATGAAGGTAAGCATCATGGAATAATGTTTCGTTGAGTTGTTTCAAGTATCTGGTAGATAGTTTTAGCGGAGTCTCAAAAACGCTATGCACGTGAAAAGCACGGTCTGCAGCAAAGAGTGTTTACAGGTCTTGACCTGCTGATGGAACACAAACAAGAGGTACACAGTTTGATGGAAGGGATAAAATAAAAGTGCACGCAATGATGAGTTGTATTGATATTGATATTGATATTGATATTGATATCAATAAGCGTGTAATAAATTATTCCTAATAAAATTGTTGGGATATTTCATCACTAAGTATATGGGTATAGTCTTCCCGAGTATTATATATGAGACGAGTCATAACTCAACAAATGAGGAGCCACTAGGGCTAAATATATCTTGTAAGAATCCACACAACTTTACACGCATTTAGGTCTATCTAAGCTCTGGCCCGCAAAAATTCGAATAAAATAGGGGTGCAATGTTGCACCGTGTCAACACGAGGACAAAAAAAGTAAAAAAAGTAGCCGCCGCTTCCTTAACCGGCTTAACTGACGGGCTAACGTAGCGCCGCCACTCCGCAGTCGCACATACAGCGCCCAGACAACACATTCACCGCTGATTCGAAGTGACATTGCCTGAGGTACTACGCGAATTTGCGGAGTACGCTGTATACGGGACTGCGTGGCAAAAGTATATTTTTGCGAAGAGGCGAAGAGGATGAGACAGGAAAGTGACGTTCTGAAAGATATCACACGGCCGCACATCGAAGCGTATGACAAGTTTATACAGCATGGTTTAGGGGAAATCGCCAGAAACATTGATCCATTGACTGTACCTTTGGGCGCCAACAGATACTTGACTTTCTCTCTGGAGGAAGTAAGGGCTGGTCAAACTGCGCTGTCTGGCCCTGCAGCGTCTGTAAGTCCGAAGATGTGCCGTGATGGTCGAAAAACATACTCGACACCACTAGCAATTTCGATCTCTTGGTCATTAAATAATGGCGCGCGTACAATAACTCCAATGTTCGACTTGTGCGACATACCTGTCATGGTTGGATCGTGCTTGTGCAAACTTGGACGAGCTGATACAAATGAACTTGTAACTTATGGGGAAGAGGCAAATGAACTTGGAGGATACTTTATTGTCGGAGGCATCGAGCGAGTGGTTCGCCTCCTGATCCAACAGCGACGACATTACGTCATGGGACTGGTTCGTAGTTCGTTCAGAAGCAGAGGTTCCCTTTTCAGTAAGTATGCCACTGCGGTCCGGTGTGTCGACAAATGTGAGCGCTCTAGTACAGTTAAGCTTCACTACCTTTTGGATGGGTCTATAAATGTGGGTCTCGCAATGTCTCGGAAAGAAATATTTCTTCCCGTTGCTCTTGTAATACGTGCGTTAACAGATATATCTGAACGTGAAGTGCATGAACTTGTCCTTCAGGGAGTACTTGCAGGAGGTAAGGTGGAAGCAGGTTATGCTCAAGAGACGCTAGAAAATATATTTGACACCACTTCACAACATGCGGTTCGAACGCGTATTGAAGCTGTCGAGCACATTGGTTCGCTATTTCGAACTACTTACGAGGGAGTGACTCCAGACACTTTTAGTACTGGAGAGCACATGCTGCGCAGTTGTCTGTTTATACACTTGAAGACAAATGGTTCGAAATTAGATCTGCTTATTTTTATGCTCAATAAGCTGCTTTCTTTAGTATCTGGTTCGTGTAAAGAAGACGATCCTGACTCCTTGGTGCACCAGGAAGTTCTTCTTCCAGGCTTTCTTCTGCAAACCATGTTACACGAAAAGCTATATGAGGGTATGTTGCGTGTGAAGTCGGATCTTGAAAATATGGCGAAACTACATTCAAATGATTCAATTGATTCGATGGAGCATTTGTTCGTATCGGCTATGAAACGAGTAGATATCGGTAAGCAGCTGGAATATTTTCTAGCTACTGGAAATTTAGTGAGCAAATCAGGACTTGGTCTCAGTCAAACCAGTGGCTTCACGATTGTCGCTGAAAAGCTCAATTATTTACGTTATATCTCGCATTTTCAATCAGTCCATCGCGGTGCATACTTCGCGGAATTAAGGACAACGACAGTTAGGAAGCTGTTACCCGAGACTTGGGGATTTATTTGCCCTGTACATACTCCCGACGGGTCTCCATGTGGACTATTGACGCACATAAGTGCATCAACTAAGATAGCGATAGGCGACAACAGCATTAATTCTGTTGTGCTGACAGCTCTCATAACGGACGCCATATCAACATGTAGTCCATTGTTTGTACTCAGTGACTCTGTGAACCAACAAGTTATACCTGTGCTACTCGATGGGTTCATTATTGGTTACATACCGACAAAGAAATTGTGGAAAGTCGCTTCTACGTTGCGAAATTTGAAGGTTTCTTCAACATCAGCCATACCTAGCGACGTTGAGATCGCCGTCTTGCCAGATTCTGAAGTTTCCACGGCGTATCCGTGTTTAGTTCTTTTCACTGGAAGCTCAAGACTGCTCAGACCTGTGCAAAATTTGAATACGGGTAGTTTGGAACTTATAGGGACGATGGAACAAAATAGTATCCGCATTGGCCTGTGCGGAGACATTGTTTGCAGACATGATGCGTATTCACACTGCGAAATTTCACCAGGCCAGATGTTGAGTATTGTTGCAAGCTTGACTCCCTGGTCGGACTTCAATCAGAGCCCTAGAAATATGTATCAGTGTCAGATGGCGAAGCAAACCATGGGTGTTCCACTGCACTCCTTCATATTCAGATCTGACACGAAGCTGTATCGTTTGCACAGTCCACAGCGACCTATAGCACTTACTTCTGCATACGATAAGTTCGCTGTTGACAGCTATCCACTCGGCACTAATTCCGTGGTTGCAGTTTTGTCTCACACAGGATACGACATGGAAGACGCCATGATTGTTAATAAGGCTGCGGTTGAACGCGGCTTTGCGCACGCTTCATTGTATAAAACAGAACCATTAGTTTTGCGAACAAATGAACGCTTTCAGGGCAATACCAATGTCAAATGTGGATCGAATACATCTGTACACAGTGATGGCTTACCTCACGTTGGTCAGAGGCTTAAGGCTTCTTCCATAATGTGTAGGTCATTTGATACCGTATCGAATAGCTACAGAGAAGTCAAGCAAAAGGGCACTGATGATAGCTACGTCGATAAGATCAAAAGAGTCAGCACAAAGAAGAGAGGTATTGATGCAGAAGAAGCGAACGTTACCCTCAGATTCAATCGAAATCCAATTATTGGAGATAAATTTAGCAGCCGGCATGGACAAAAAGGTGTTTTGAGTTTTCTGTGGCCTGATGAAAGTTTGCCTTACATTGAGAGAACGGGTATTAGACCTGATATCCTTATAAATCCTCATGCATTTCCGTCTCGGATGACAATTGGTATGCTCGTAGAAAGTCTAGCGTCAAAAGGTGGAGCGCTGTTGGGCAAATCAGTTGACGCATCTGCTTTCTGTAATAGGAAGTGGAGCCCGATTGACACAAACGGAGCTTTACTCAGTGCGATCGGATACAATCGTACTGGTTCAGAAACCATGATAAACGGCCACACTGGCGAGATATTCAACGTAGATATTTATATAGGTTTGGTTTACTATCAACGCCTAAGACACATGGTCAACGACAAGTTTCAGGTACGATCAACTGGGCCAGTCAATCCAGTTACGAAACAACCTATCAAAGGTCGCAAAGCCGGTGGAGGTGTACGTTTTGGTGAGATGGAGCGTGATTCTCTTCTTGCTCATGGAGCCGCGTATCTTCTGCGTGATCGACTTCATTTGTCTTCTGACGCACATGTATCAAGTGTATGCACAACGTGTGGAAGCCTGATATCAACTTTCTCAAGAGCTCTTGCAACAGGTATGCAAGCAGTTGCACCGAATACCATTCAGTGTCAAGTTTGTAAAACCAACAGTTGTATTGAAACTGTTGCATTGCCCTTTGTTTTCAAGTATTTAGCCGCTGAATTAGCAGCAATGAACATTCAACTGAAAGTGTCGCTGACTTGAGGCTTGTTCACACACGGTGTTTCATAGTTGAAACTTGCTATCAATGAGTGTTGTATTCAATAGTTCTTTCAATTTTAGCCATGAATTCCACTGGTATCCTTGCCTCCAGAATATCCCCGGCTTCAACGTAAATTGTATCATTTTTTCGTTCTAACATATTCAGCAAAGCCTGCAGGTGAGGTCTTTCAGAGTGAGAGCATACAGTAATGGCTATACCAGTGGCACCTGCACGAGCGGTACGTCCCACACGATGCACATACGTTTCAAAGTGATCAGGTACATCGTAGCAAACTACTAGCTTAACATCAGGCAAATCTAACCCACGTGCAGCTGCATCAGAAGCAACCATGACTCTTGAACATTTCGTTGAGAAGACTTCGATTGCACACATTTGTTGAAGCTTTGGCAGTGAACCGCAATATTTCACTGGAAATGAATCTGAATGATACTTCTTTAACCATCGCCACACCTCAGTGCAATTTGAAACTGAAGATGTGATTATCAAAACTGATACGCCACCAAAAAGAGATAGTAATTTTCTTAGAACTTCGAGCTTTTGTGTGTATTTAGAAAGAAGCACGATTTCTGTAAGACCTGTTGCTAAACACAACTTAGAATTTGACCCATTCTCGAGTACGTTTCGGACCGCCAAAGTCTGAATAGATCTGATAGTACTTCCATTATGGCATAGAGTAGCAGATGCTAAAATGGTGTGCATCCGCCTGCACACTCGTTTACCCACGGATGCTTGTGCCGATTCGTACGTCGAAAGAATAATGCTGTTCAGAACTGACAACGAACCTTGATGCATCTGGTACATCAACTTATCTGCTTCATCTATGATACAGGTTTGAAGTGTGTTCTGGCGGTAAAAACTGACAAAATGCCGCAGTTCAGTTGGCGTCAAAATGAGAATATCCTTCTGCTCGGAATCGTATTCAAGATGGTATCCACACGGTTGCGTTGCTACAAATCTCTGTTTTCTTCGAAGTCGGCCGAAGTTCGAGCATTTCTTTCGAGTGGCCAGTCGGTTTACCACTACGGTCGCTCCTACGGCCTCGGCAAAAGGGTGAAACACTCTTGCCACCTGTCTAGCGAGATCAAGAGTGGGAACGACAACGAGGATTCTTCCATCTTTATCAACACATTTCCTCAAAGCATCAAGCGTTGGGAGCACGTACGCTAAAGTCTTGCCTCTGCCAGTACTTGCAATTATCTGGTGGTCTCTTTCCACTGGTCCACCCCGAATGTGTCGCCACGCGGAAACCTGAATAGGCATCGGTTGTGAACACCGCAAACGCTGTAAGCGTTCCAACAGTCGTGGGTCGACATCATACCACGATAAAGGAGTTCTATACATTTACACTGTTGGTTTGTGTCGCTCGTGTCCTCGGGCAAAAGTGTCTGGCGCCGTCGGTTGTGAGCATACATATATTCACATTGCTACGAACTCGTCTATGCACCATTAGTCCAACGGTTAGGATATGAGCCTTCCAAGCTCGAGACCCGGGTTCGACTCCCGGATGGTGCATTTAGTGACGTAGCCCACTGTACCTTGGTACCTTGGATTTTTTTAGCTAAAACGATTGTACACAGCACCAGGCACGTCTCAGTCTCAGCAGGTCGCAAGGACTCACAAGTGTTGCATCTGGCGATCTGTAAACAATTTTGTTTACAACGCTGTGCACATCGCGCCTTCCTTCATAGCTCTGTCGCCTGTGTCGCAATGTCGCGACCTGCTGTTCTTCGTTTTCTATTGTGCACGCTAGGTAGATGTTTCCAACCGGGTTTGTAGACAGAACACAAAAAGAAAATAAATTGACGTTACGTCTTTACAGGTGCCTTTCGGAAGTGCCGAACGCTTCTGTACGCTGTACATCTTTCAAACAGCTGCACGTGTCTGTTTTAAATAGTCCACAGGCTGTCTTTGTTGAAGGTGGAAAACATTCACACCACATTGTCGTCCGAAAATATTTAAGACCTTGTGTTTGGAATCACGTACGTATTTGATGTTAGTTCATCAGTCGCTGAAATTACAGCGTCAAATAAAGGTTCTGGAAGTTGCAATACCAGTCGCTATGCCAGGTCTGAGCCGAATGCTTACTTTCTACAATCACTTTTTCCCAATTGTTGCGGGTTATTTGAAAACAAAGTACATGTATCGTGGTGACTTCATACTCCTAGATTCTGTTTCACGATTTCATACGCAGAGTTATTCCGTTATTAGGAGGAGATAAGTCTAAAACTGAGGTACGGCGAACAGTTCTTTACGCATCTTATTTTCAAGTCTCGAAATAAGTTAATCTGGGAGGCACGGCACGAGTGGGGTGCAAGTAAATCAGTGAAAATGTTGCGCGAGCTTTCTGGTTTCTATCTCAAGGTTGAGCGAACTATTTTCGACATTTTTGCGACTGAAATTTTAGAAAGGTTGCCCAAGTGTTTGCAACGAAACACGACTTTTTACCTAAACAATACATCCAACAATTAGCGTTTGTTTTCGAGAACTGTGAGCCCATGTCGATTTTGGAAGTTCGAGACATAATCCAAAATGACCTACCATCGGCAATGATCGACGTTTTCGTAAATGTTGAAGAGAATCCCATCGCTTGTGCCACTATCGCACAAGTCCATCGAGCTTCAATTTCTGGTACAGCCCAGTCTGTTGCTTTAAAAGTCAAGAACATAAAGAGTCAAAACGTAATGAAATCAGATCTGGCAAATATGCTTTTGGTCTCAAAAATAATGGATGTATTGAAGATTCAGCTACCATTTGACCATACCAGTGTTCTTTTAGAGTACAAATCTGAGGTATGTTCACCTAAAACAAAAGTTTCTCTTTGACGACAGCCTGCTACAGGTACCAAAGGAGTTCGACTTCTTGAGAGAATGCAGCATGATGGACCTTATAGGACGCTCTATACGTGCGAAGTTTGTAGATGTTTATGTTCCTAATCCTCTGCCAGTAGCGTGCTCAGATAACGTCATCACAATGACTTTCATGAACGGGTTTAGTCTAGCGACGTTTCTTTCTGATCACTCTTCATTGGCGATAGACGGCACAAGTTTGTTGCACTTTGCAAACAAATTGGTGGAAGTCTACGCTTATCAAATTTTTGAGCTTGGAATATTCCACAGCGATCCTCACCCGGGTAACATTTTGATAAGTTCAACGGGAGCTCTCACGTTATTGGATTTTGGTCAAGTGAAGGTGCTAAGTTCTCGGACTCGCGAAAATCTTGCTCGACTGGTTGTTGCACTTGACCAGAATTCACCGCTGTCAGGACAATTATTGGATAACATGGGTGTTAAAGTACAAAATGCTACTGCTTCAATGAAGACAGCGATCGCTTACGTTTTGTTTGATACTCGTATGGATATAGCTGAAGCTAAGATGAACCCATTTGACAGCGATTTACCACCCGAAATTCGGCAAATCAAGCTTTCCAGAATTCCCAGAGAGACCTTCATGCTTATAAGAGTGATTGCCTTGTTGCGAGGTATTCTTTCAGCTTTGAAACTGGATGTTCACGCTCGATCAATTTGGTCCACGTATGCTACGAAGTTTCTCCAGGGGCAAGACCTAAAGAATATTCGTTCTAAAACCCCTCGCGCGGAAAGGAAAAAGGACACGCAACAAGTGAAGGAAATGGCGCAGTGGTTAGCTTCAAACGGGTTACCTGCTAGTAGAGAACATCTCACACCATTGGTTCTTGCAGGAGTTTGGAATATTGAGGATCTGTCAACTTTACTTCGTTCAGATGAGAAAGAAAGTATCAATAGTGCACTCAAATATTACAAGCCTGCGGAACGTTTCGCGCTGCGAAGCATCTTTGGTGATATGAATCACAACTTCTCCTAGTATCTTAGCTGTAGTGGGCTGAAATGCAACGCTACTGCAACATTATATTCTACTAATCGGTTGCATTCCTATTATGCTAAAACATTTCGCCAGGATATTTGATGTGAGCACACACATGGTTAAGCGAGCTTGTTCTTCCTGAACGCCAAAGACTTTGCACTCAGAGTAGAAATTGTTGAACAGCACACATAACGTATAAGTGTATTCACACATCTTTGATGGCATCAATTCAGCAAGTGTGGTATCCACAGCATCTTCAAACCTGAGAAGCTGCAATAGCAACGCCCGTTCCTGCAAGGCAGAGCAAATTGGCGACGCAAGTTCACTAGAGCACTGCCCCGTTTGCAAGCCAGCACGCTCAAGGATAGAGTGAACTCTCGCATATGTGTACTGAAGATACACAGCTGTGTTCCCTTTCAAATCTAGCATCCTTTCGAATGAAAACATGTAGTTTGTTGCAATGTTATTGCGAAGATCTGCATATTTTACCGCACCTATTCCCAGTTTGCCAGCAGACTCAAGGAGTATTTCTTCACTTGAATCAGCACCACGAGCTTGAAACTGATCAAAACATTGTTTCTTTGCCTCTGCAAGTAGATCTTTTAGTTTCACTGTTTCTCCTGAGCGGGTTCGAAGTCTTTTTCCATCCTCGCCCGTTACCAGGCCGAACCCCACATGGTCCACCACGGTGACTTTCCTTCCATCTAACCAACCTGCACGTCTACCTGCATCGAATACTGCATTGAAGTGCTGACTTTGACTCACGTCCGTCACGTATATGATCCAATCCGCTTGCTCAATTTGAGTCCTGTAGTATAAAGCGGCCAGATCGGTTGAGGCATAATTAAAGCCACCATCGCTTTTCCGACAAATTAGTGGCACCTCTGAATCGTGACTGAAAATACAAAGTGCACCCTCATCCGTAACCGCAATTTCTTTGTCTACGAGATGTTGAAGAACCTCTGGTATCAATTTGTTGTAGAAACTTTCGCCGCGCTCTTCTATCTGTATATCAAGCTCTTCATAAACTTCTTCAAACTCTTTCCTGCTCGCCTGACAAATCTGCTTCCACATGTTGTACGTTTCTTCATCGTACGCCTGAAGCTGAGTAACCACTATTTGCGCGCGTCTTTTAAAATCATCATCCGTGTCAAATTTTACTTTCGCTTTTTTGTAGAACATCTGAAGATCGGAAATATTCTCTGTAAAAGAACTTGCATTTTCACGCATGTATGCGATGAGCATGCCGAATTGGGTACCCCAATCGCCAACATGGTTGAGCCTAGAAACGTTAAATCCGCGATATTCTAAAGCCCGACATAGTGAATCACCGATTATCGTGCTACGCAAGTGACCTACGTGCATTTCCTTCGCTATGTTTGGAGACGAGAAGTCAACAATAACATGTCTACCAAATGTTTGCTTTGAGGAGGAGTCAATATTTTGTGCTAACTTGAGAGCTTGTTCCGAGATAAATGTATCGGAAATGTGGAAATTTATAAACCCTGGCCCAGCTACTTCAATCTTGTCAAACATATCTCCGCGCTCTAACATATTCGATATCACGACCGCCAAGTCGCGAGAACTTTTGAACTCGTGAGTGTCAGTCAACTTCGCAAATAACTGCATACAGCCGCTATATTGGTAGTCACCAAATAAAGGCTTTGATGTTTCCGCTATAGAAACGTCGGTCAAAAGCTCAGGGTTGACTTTTTCAATGCCAGCAGAGACAACATGGGCAATTTTATGTTTTAACGTAGGCTGGTCAGACACTCCACAAGTCTCCTTTAAAACTTCATAGTTGGATTTATCACCGCTTGGCGATGTTCTACCTGATTGTGATGCCGAAAGTGCTTTCAAGGAGCGCCGGAGAGGTCGAACAATGCGGGCTTGTTGACCCAGACGTCGTTTGGACGTTTTGAACGCGTTCAGAACCCCGGGCCTTAAAGCGCTCAAAGTGCGTAACATGGCTAGTATCCGGCAGGGTGGCGAGTAGAACCTTCAAGAAGTGTACAGAAGTTCACAGAAAGCACGTAAATAGCTGACGTCACCTCGCAGGATACCGAGAGTCTTGAGTGGGCGCAGTATGTGAATACGCATACGCACTGAACGTTAGGAGCCCCTGGCAGGGTTTAGGTTGGTCATTCCATACTACATGAGGGGTATTTTTCAGACACACGGTTTGCTTATGCAAAAAATGAGGGATTTAGACGAAAAATATCGCTTATCGAGGTGTATGTACATACAAGCCGTATGTCTCGTACTACAGTTAAAACGAGATTTTCTTAAATCGATAATTTTCGGCTCTATCCCCATTAACCTGAGGCCATCGCTATCGAAAGCAAAAGGACGTCGTGGCGTCACCGCGGATCGAACGCGGGACCTTTAGATCTTCAGTCTAACGCTCTCCCAACTGAGCTATGACACCGACTGATC
>Ga0066856_10000652_pt1 | contig 13049 bp, 7 predicted proteins | sample ETNtaG_5_FD_65605 | JGI IMG/M metagenome (GOLD analysis project Ga0066856, IMG submission 65605) | Marine microbial and viral communities from oxygen minimum zone, Eastern Pacific Ocean - ETNP201406SV205 | ecosystem: Environmental > Aquatic > Marine > Oceanic | place: Pacific Ocean: Eastern...
TCGTCGTCGTCTCGGTTTCTCGTTCGTGGGGGGTATCGACCACCTGCGCGTCGACGACGACATGGGTATCATTCTCCGATGCATTATTGGAGGCGGATTCATCATCATCATCGGACGACGACGCCGACGACGATGCCGGCGGCGCTTTTAAGAGGCGACGACGCGAGCGAGGGCGACGAGATCAACGCGGACACCATCGCGAAGAAAGCGCACGAACGCGCGATGGAACGATTATTCGGACGACGAGGACGACGACTTGGAGGAGAAGGTCCGAACGATGATGATGAGGGTGGAAGACACCCACAAAGAACGTTGACGTTTTGTGCGCGAGGCGAGATATCCACGCTCGGAACGACCGGCGCGTTCCGATTGGTGTTCGACGAGACGAACAAGTACAAAGAAGAAGTCGCGCTGAAGAACGGATTACCACCACTTTTGGGCGGGTTCAACGAAGAGCGAGACGCGGACGACGCGTATTACTCGTACGAATCCGAATTATCTGGAACCGTGAGAAAAAACCACTTGGACGGATGCGAGAAGAACGTGCTCAATACGTTCGCGCGAACGTATCAATGGGCGACATCGAAAGGTGTGAACGCGATGTTGCGAGGTAAAGTTGTCGGCGTCGCAGAGACGTGCGTAGAGGCGATTGCACGGTATTCGATGAAACCTCCTCCTTTGACGACGAGTGGTAAGAACAGGAAGAAAAAGAAGAAAAGACAGAGCGGCGAAAACGGAGCGAAAGAGACGTTGCCTCCGAACATGCCGAAAGGTAAAACAAAGACGGCTGTCATTGCGCTCGCGTTTGCGATTAAACCAAAAATTGGCATGCGGATTTTTGTAAACTTGAACGATTTTACCGTGTGGAGAGCGGAATTGATTACGCCGGAAGGGATAGAATTGTGGCGATTTAGTAGCGGCGATGGTGAAGTAGAAGTAGCGCACAGAGAACACGCAGCAGGGCACGTGACCGTGTACAAGACGACGGAAGAGAAGTGTGTGAGTGATAGCGATGACGACGAGTCTTTCAAAGCGCCGTATTACGGAACTTTGAGCGATAATCAAACTTCAATTTCCAAAACCACTTCGATCGACGTCGTGCGATGCGAAGGCGGTCACTTTCTCGCCGAAACCAGTCGCGGATATTTCTTCATCGATTTCTCCTCGCACGTTTCGGGTATCGATAAATCCGCCGCAGCTTTGAGCACGAACGAGGATTTGAAGATTTGCGGGTACACCTCTTCCTTGGGCGTCGGCGGTGCGCCGATACGGGGCAACATTCGGGTCGGTGATTTTGATGCATTTGGTAGTATGCGGAGGAACGTCGCGTTTTGGGAGCAAAGTTTAGATGCCGCGGCGAGGTTACCAGGGACGTTGACATCCCCGCCGGCGGGATCTTTAGGCATCGACGCGATTAGTGATACTATTATTCGTTTGAACGCATCGAAACGCGTGCCTGGATCGAGAAAGAATCCGAAAGTGACGTTAGATGCGTTTGCAAATGAAACGGAGTTGCGGTTAGCGAGCAGTGGTTATAGTAGTAGTAATAGTAGTGGTAACGAAGACGATGATTTCGTGTTACCGTGGTCAAAATTGATATTCATCGATGGGGCGCCGTACGTCGAGTGTTTCTTAAATCCAGACGATTCCATGGTGAAAACGGTTAACTCGAAGAGCGGGATTTACAAGCTCTCGCTAGCTGTCGGTGGCGTTGGAGTGATTCTGTCCAATCGTGTGGCCACTGAACTCAATCTCATCGAGCAAAAGCAAGGATTGTCTCCCGGTGGCATTCTGAGCGGTGCCGGGGAAAACACGGGTCGATTGGCGAGAGTTTCCAATGAAACGTACACAATCAGAGCGGATAGCTTCAGAATAGGACGGTTCGGTTTTAAACACGCAACCGTGCGCGCTTTAACGCATTTAGATGGCGATCCACCTGATCTGGGATTGTCGTGCCATGCCGATGGCATTATATGTGCAGACTTATTTCGCGGGTGTTGCGTGTATATTGACGCGAAGAATGAACGCGTGGCGGTTACTTCGGCGTTTTAGTCAAAGAATTCATGATATTCATTTATTCTGTACACTCAATTCTTTCGAACATTTTTCTCTCTATGCATTTACAACAAATTTATTAAACAGCTTTTCCTTCTTTCACGAGTTCAAACATCCCTATCGTTTGCTTGACCAAGAGCGATTTTACCACACTTCCGCCGGAACCTTCCGCGTCCAGCGCTTCCTCTAAAACTTCGCGAATCTCTTGCAAGTTTGGTTTCTCCTTCGTACTGTTCGCCGTCGGATGGTTCATGAGATTTTCAAAAACAAATTTCCACACGTTTTGGTTCCAGTACCGTTTCAACGCGAGCTTTGGTGCGTATTTTCCCGTCTTTCTATCCGTGATTGTTTCCATGTACTCCCCATGCAACATCACGTGAATAGTCGCCGCGATGGCAAAACAATCGGATTGATACACCCAGTTTTGGTTCTTTCGCATTTCCGGGCAGCTAAAGCTTTCCGTCCCTGGGTTTCCTGTGAATTGCGTGTTCGTCTCGTAATCTCTCAAATCAATCGCGCGTCCGAAATCGATCAAGGCCAAGCCCTTCTTCTTCCACGATCCCGGTCGAGACTTGTCCCAATCCAGCCACCGGTCACCGCCGTTTCGCAGAAGCAAGTTATCTGGTTTCACGTCGCAGTGTAACACGTCGCTTTCGTGCGTCCATTCGAGTAAACGGAGGAGCTCGATGGAGTAGTACATGGCGAGTTTTTCATCCATGGCTCCAGTCTTCCTTTCGGTGAGCTTGTAAAAGTTGACGACGTCTTGGAGAGTCCCATGGTCGCCAAATTTCATCACGAGCGCGCCAGTGGTAAACGTCTGAGATTTCGCGTCGAGTAACACGCGCAAGTGCGAAGGAACAACGATGTCTCTCGGCGCACCCCGCGGGAGGCGTTCGCGCAAGCGCGAGGAGATGAGAAACTCCCAACTGGCCAGTTTCTTGGATTCGACTTTTATCGCAAACACCTCAGGCACATCGTCTGGTTTCAAACTCTCCTTGACTTCGGCTTCGTAAACACACGCGTATGCGCCTTCACCAGCCTTACTTCGCAACACATATTCTTTGTTGCCTACCGTGACTTCAATGCCTTCGCCCGTTTTCTTACCGATGGCGCCTTTCGCCCCGCTTACCCGCTTTCCGGCAGCTACGAGCTCATCAAGTTCTAACGGATCGTTCGATACGGACACGTTCACATTCGATTCAATTTTCGCGTCCTTTAAGAGGATATCTATGTTTTCAAACGGATCGACGAGATGAATCTTCTCGTTTTCTATTTCTTTTGTTATTTTTGTTGCTGTTTTGTCATCGCGCGGCGTGCCTATATTTTCTTCTATGACATCTTTTACAGTGTTGTCCTTGTCGTCATTAACAGCCGGTACCGCCATTAAAACCGTCTTTTCTTTTCCTGTCGGAGAATCAAGACGTTTAACCGTGTTATCGTTTAAAGGCGACTTGGCCCCCGTCGGCTCTTTAATTTCGTCATCACTTTCGTTGGTCCTCGCCGGCGCCACCTCTTCCACATTCCTTTCCTTCAAGACTACGATTGGACTCCCGAAACATTTTTTCTGTTGAAGCACGCCTTTCTTAATTTCGTTCATGCTCGGGATGCACTCCGTGTCTTCGCGAATGTCGAAATCGAAGTCGTTGTTTTTATTATTGGTTTCTTCCTTTGACACGACGATGTTCGCAGGAAGGCGCACGGTGTCTTCTCGGATGAGGAATCCGCCGTCGTACTCTTCCTTCTTTTCGGCTTCTTTTACTTCTACTTTCTTAGTGGTCTGTGTGCTCTTACTAGCTTTCGGCTTTCGCGCACCTTGACTCGCGTCACCTTCGTATCCCGAACTCGAACCCGATTTTGTGCCTTCGTTGTTGGACTTTTGCTGCTCCTTCGTCGCTCCTTTGCCTCTATCCGAGAACATCGCCATGACGTCGCCCCAAGCTTCCTTGGTGCAAAACGTCATCGTCGGTTCGCTATTTTGTAAGAAGCCACCCTCGTCTTTCGTCCATCGCGCGCCGGCGGATGGTTTTGCCTTCTCATCCACATTTGCGGCAACGGCGGAATTCTGCGCCGATTTCTCATTCTCGCACGAATCGATTTGCGAGATGTGTTCGCTCTCCTTCTTACTCGCCGTGCTCGGTCGTTCAGGGAGCCACTGTTCGATTCTTTTGCTCGCAGCTTCGTCATCGATGTCCATGTTCGTGATACCTTTGGATGCTGCGGCATTCGAGGCAGACGCAACGACAATCGGAGATTGGTGCGGCATGCGTTGTTGGTAGTTTTCATGCTCCGGGTGATTCTCGCGCCACTCTCTCGCGGCAGCTTCTTCAAACGTTTCCTTCAAGTTTACCTGTTTCTCTGTTCCACGATTCATAGGAGCAGGAGTAGTAGAAGTTTTCTTCATTTGAGATTGCGAGAGTAACTTTGCTTTTTCGTGCGCGGACACCGGATTAACTTTGACGTCATTTTTCAAATCCACGCGATCGCGCAAGCGCAGAGGCATTTCCGGAATCTTCGTCGTTTTCAGCGCTTTTTGAACAGTTTCGGTATCTAAACACTCCGTGTCTTCGTAGACTTCAATAGTCGCGTCAATTGTTTTTCCGGGCGCGAGTTTACGTTTCGATGCTGTCAAAGACACGCCGTTCCATTGCGACGGTTTCGCCGCGTTTTCTTTAATCGTCTCCTCTCGCGTGCCTAATTTTTTCCAGTTTGTGGCGATATTTTCGCTACCACTTCCTCCGCGATTTTGCGTCATTCGTGATCCGTTCTCGTCGTCGTCGTCTTGGAACACTCGAAAATTGGAGTTTCGCACGATGTTGTTACTCGAGGCGCGTCGATCGCCTTGAATTGTAGGCGCGCCGCTTTGTCTTCTCAAACCGCCGCCGCCGCTCAAACCTCTCGTCACTTGCTGCGCTCTTAAACTCGTTAACCCAGCCTCGATCCTTCTCCCAGTTTTCGTCACTTTATCTCCAAACTGACGATAACTTTGGCTCTGATCTTCCAAAACTTCTCCTCTCTCCTCTTTCTTCATCTCTCGTTTCCTCACTCGTTTCGTAAAGCCTTCGTATTGCATTTTCAACCTCGATACCGGTTCGGCTTTCATCTCAACTCCTCTCTTATACACCTCGTCCGCCAACTTGTACGCTTTGCGCATTTCCAGAAAGCTCGCGTAACACTCGTAAAACAACGCGTGCGTCTGCCCGATATCGTTCGCTTTGAGAAATTTGAATACGTCGGACGGGTCCGAACACGCGTCCGCGTATTTTATCCACACGCGCAAATACCGTAAATCTTTCTGGTATTTCGTGTCTTCTTGCAATTCTACCGTGCATTTCTCTAAGATCGGAAGCAATTCTTCGTTTTTGTTCGTCGGAAACGTTTGCTCGGTCCATTTGATCAATCTATAGACACGCGGCGCGAATGGTATCAAGAAGAGAGAGAAATGTGAGCACGCGTTTGCGCCCGAGTTTTTGAAAGAGAGAAAGAGAGAGAGAAAAATGGAAGGGAGAAGAAAAGTGTGAATATCGAATCGAACGCGGAAGGCTATTATACGCGCGTACCTCAACCAAACCTCCAAAGGGTCACCGCCGTCGTAATTCGCAATCTCGTTCAAGTGTGCCCTGTGTATTAGAGAGAAAAGAGAAAAAAATGTCGTCGAAAGTCAGTTTTTTTGTCCTCTTTTTTTTTGCAAAATTCCCGGGGGGGGGGGAGAAGCTTTGTCGTTGCCGAAGAGAGCTTTGTGTCGACGAAAACGCGAGAGCCTCTTCGTACCTCTTCTCTCTCTCCACTTTCTCTTCTTTCTCTTCTTTCCCGAGTTTTGCGTTTTTCTCCATCTCCGTCACGTTCCGTCCCGATTTCAGAGGTTCGACATTTTCCTTGGACGTTTCCCAGGACGGAGGAGGCTTTTGGAGATTTTGATGCTCCAAAGCCATTGTTTTGTCGTCGTCGCCCGTGAATACTCCTCGCGAGACGACGACGACCAAAAACTCCTTTAGAAAGAAGTAGTATTATATCGGTGGTTCTCGAGGGTAAAGAGGGTGGTGTTCTTTCTTTTTCTTCTCAAAAGCGATGATACCCGTGATACGTGGGGGGGAGTGTTGCGCAAGTTCGTTCCAAAATGATGACTTCTTTCCCCCTCTTTTTTTCTTCTTTTTTATATTTAGGGTTTTATTTTATAGAGGGTTTAAGAAAGAGACTGTTTTGTCCCTCTTTTTTTTTATGTTTTTGGTGGTCCCAAAGCGCTCTTCATCAGAGAGCATCATCATCGTCGTCACAAAAAAGCGAGATAGAGAAACGAAAATCATGTACGCCGTTGCTTTTGCCTCCTCCGCGAAAGTCGTCGCCCAGACGACGCGAACGAATTCCGCGCAGACGAAACGCGCGAGCGCGAAACCGGCGAAAGCGTTGAAAAATCCAACCGTCGAGAAGGTAACGTTCTTTCGCTTTTGATGCGCGAATGCGTTGGTCTTTTCTTTTGTTTTTTTTCTTTCCTCTTTGGTTTTGTGTAATGCTTGGTGTGGGACGACGATGTTGTCCAAAGAGAGCGCAAAAATGCGGGGGGTCCGTCTAAGTCGCGCGCGAGAAGAGACCACCACCAATCGACGACGCGAGAAAAAAGACGAAAATCGCGTCGCGTGCACTCTCGCGCGCGCGGTGTCGCGGAACGCAGTCGCGCGCGTCCGTCGCGACCCGAGTCGTTTTTCCGTTTTCCCGGGCGGTGTGGTGGTGAAAGACGAGAGAGAGGATAAATTTTGCATCGGGATTTATCTTCTTCGTCTCACAAAAGAGGAGGAGGAAAAACGAGACAGATTTTGTACTTAGAACGAATCGACGACAAAGACTCACAAAGCCCCCTTTTTTTTGCAACCAAAACGAACAACAGACCGTCATCGCGACCACGGCGCTGGTTGCAGCCTCCGTCGTCTCCCCGGAAGCGTCCCACGCGGCGCAAAACGTCATCGCGCAAGTTGCCGAAGGCGAACCGTTGTTGGTCGACGTCGCCTGGGGCGCGATTTTGTCCTCCTTTTCGTTCTCGTTGGCGCTCGTCGTGTGGGGGCGATCGGGCTTGTAAGAGAGAGAGAGAAGGGAAATAAAGTACGTAACCATAGCAAATCGACACAAAACACATCGGAAAGGGAGAAGAAAGAGTGCGTGTGTATAGATAAAACGAGAGAGAATGAGAGAGAGAGAGAGAGGGTGAAGAGAGAGAGGTCGACGTCACGGCGGCGCGTCGCTTCTCCGCGTGCGTTTGAGGAGGAGGCTTTTTCGCGTAGACGTATGTAAAGAAAGAGGTTTATTATTATTGCATTATTATTTACGCTCTCGGTCGAGAGTCGTCCCGTCCGTCCCGAAAGGAAAGCGAGCTCTCTCTTCCGTTCGCTCGTACCCCACATGTCGCGCTCTTTCTCTTTTGAAGAAACCCTAAACCTAAACATTTTGAAATGAAACATTTTGTTTGCTTTAAGGGACAAATTCGAGACGCGACTTTGAAAAGAAGAGACTCTGATATCACCATCATGCGCGACACCGCGCCGCGCAAAATCAGGGTCCAATCGGTGGAAATCCTGTGCGAACGATGTCCTGTCGTGAAAGGCCCTCTCAGGTGTGCCAACGTGGACGTGATTTCTCCTCTGCCACCGGATGAACGCATTCCAGACCCGGTGGGGATTATCGCGAAGAATTTGAGTAAAGAGCGGAAACAGTACTTGCAAAGAGTGAAAGCGAGAGGAATGCCGGAGCGGTTTTCGGTCAGTTTAGCGAAACCGAGTGATTGGAGACGGACGGTGAAAGTGAGAGCACCGAAAAGGAGGAGGAAGGTAGACGAGAAATTACATAAAGAGAGAACGGGAACGACGACGACGACGACGACGACGACGACGAAGAATAACTCGAACGGAAACGAAATGGAAACGACGACGAGGGCGACGAAAAGAAGACGAAAAGAAGACGACGACTTTGACGACGAAAAAGAAGACGACACGACGGTGAAAATAGTATCGTCGTTGATCAAACGGGCTACAAAGAGGGGGAAGATTCCGGTGAATTTGATGCAGAAGAAGAAAGGACCAATGGCGTATCACAACGTGGATTGCGCGACGTCGACCGAGGAGGAATCGAACAATAACGTCGACGAAAACAACGCGAAAGGTGAGAACACGTTTTCACAGAATAAGAATTCGAACGTTTCCTCGGAAACGGTTGTCGTGGAATCGCCGTTCAAAAAGCAAAAAGGGAGGGCGCTGGCAAACGGTTCGAACGAAGAAAATAAAAAAGGAGAAGTGGCAAAAGCGGCGGCGGCGAAAGTCAAAAACGCAGTCACAGGAATAGCCGCACAAAAACAACAACAACGACAGCAAAAATACACGAAAGTGAGAAATTCAGACGTTGGACGGATCAAAATAACCGTCACTATTACGCAAAAAGCGAGGAGGAGTCAAGCGAACTCCATTCGGATTCCTCCGACAATTGTTTCGGTGGATAAAAACGCCACAGCGTACGATTTAGTCAACGCGTTAGTCATTACCGCGCCAATGAATTTCGATAACGGACAACAACCTACGTTACACTGGGACTTCCACCACGTTCCAGACTTTTCCACCATTCACGGTTTCACCGTCGGATGTTGGAAAGTCGACATCTTCGAGGAAGATTTTAACGACATGGCGACGTTGGAGCTTCGCGCGTCTCCTGGAACGATGATTCGGTCATCGGCGTTGTGTAAAAATGCCCCAGAAGGGTTTCGACCGTGGCTCGCGCCCGAGAATTTGCGAGTGGATTTGGATGGATCCCGAGACCGAGGCTTTGGTGAACGAGACGCGATTATGACTTTCGATCGACACTTCATGAAAATTCAAAACTATCCGAATGGGTCCATGCAAAATATGATCGGCCACGGTGCCAGCGGTATCGCAATGGGTGCCGGTAGTGGCGAAGGAGAGAACAACCACGAGAGTAACACGAACAACAACACGAACAACAACAACACGAACAACACGAACAACAACAACAACAACAACAACAACAACAACAACAACAACAACAAGAAACGTATCGTGAAAAAGGCGCGATACTATGAAGGATTCGTACAAGACGTCAACGAAAACGACCACAACATGACCTCGCAAGTCTTACACCCCGGTCGCACCTCCTCCGATCCCATGATCAAACTCTTACTGGAAACAAAATCCATGCCTCACGCGGAAGGTGCGGGATGTTCTATCGTTGACGTCGGTTCCGGCTGCGGCAACTTTGCCCGAGGCATCAAAGACGCCTTCCCGTTGAGTTCCGTCTGCGGCATTGAAATCCAAAAAGAACTCGTCGAATCCTCGCGCGCCGATCACGGTCACAAAGTCACCTTCATATCCGGTGCCGCTGAATCCGAACTCCACCGCTGCGTCAACGCCACCCACATCCTTGCCACGACGAAAAACTTCGAAACGAAAACCATCGACCACATTGTCAACGTCGCCGCGAGCTTACCTTTACTCACGCACCTCGTCATCAACGAATCTCGATTGTGCACGACCATGTGTAAAACGAGAATAAAATCTTGTTGCGTTTTCGAACCGATCGAAACTAGATCTATTAGCACACACTGGGGAAACAGTGGGTTAGATTTCACCGTGTATAGACGACGGACGCGATGGACAGAAAATCCATACGGGTATGTGCCGAGAGGCGAAGAAACCGCGAGAATGTTCGCGGAGAGAGTGTTGTGCAACGAAAAACACATACATCGTTAGCACACGCACACGCACACACGTATATATATATATATATAGAGAGAGAGAGAGAGGGCACAGCTGTTTCCTTTTTCACGCGAGCGCTTTGTTGTTGTATTGATTTTAGTAAAAAAAAAAAAAACTTCACAAGTAAAAAAAAGTCCCCTCCAAAAAAATCCTCAGAAAATTTTAAGAAACACGTTTGTAGACAAACAAATGTCGGTCCACATCGGCGCCATGGGCCAAGACCGACCGCCGGCGCCGATGAAACTTAAGTCTGCGGAGTTTTACGAGCTCGTGAGAGCCATCGGTACGTTTCGCTCGAAGATTAAGCGCATTTTGTTCTCTCAAATTTTATGCCGATTTTCCGTTACGAATGGAATCTCGTTAAAAATGTTTCCGTTTTTCTCGCTCGAAAGGGAAAATATATCTGCGCGAACGCGATGTGGCTTCTGTTCTCTTCGCATCTGAGAGCACGACTGACTCCCGAGTCGTTTTCCTTTCTTTCTCTAAACAACATGGTAATAATAATATAATAATAACAACAACAACAACAACAACAATAACAGGCGAGTGCAAAAATAAAATGGACGAAGACCAAATCGTGAAGAGAGAGGCGTATTTATTGAAGCACTTGTTATCGCATCCGAAAGTGAACAAAAATACATTGAAAGAATTACTGTTACGATTAGTGTACGTGGAGATGCTCGACCACGACGCATCGTTCGGGCAAATCTATGCGGTCAAAGCGACACACGAGACTGATTTGGGCGTGAAAAGGCAGGCGTATTTAGCGTGTTCGCACATCTTGGATGATAAGAGCGAGTTGATTATGTTGTTGATTAACACCATGCAACACGATTTGGCAAGTTCGGAGTATTTGGTGGTGTGTGCGGCGTTGAATGCGATTGCAAAGTTGATCACGGACGAGAATAACGCGATACCAGCGTTGTTACCGAGCGTGGAGAAGTTGTTGGACCACGCGAACGCGCATGTGAGGAAGAAGGCGGTATTGTGTTTGCAAAAGTTTGCCATGTTTTCTCCGGAGAGCACGAGGCACTTGGGGAATGCATTTCGGAGGATGTTATGCGATCGCGATCCGAGCGTGATGTTTGCGAGTTTGTGCGTGTTGAGAGATTTGTGCGAGAGAGAGGCGGGGAAATACGTAAACTTGGTGCCGAGTTTCGTTTCGATTTTAAAACAAATCGTAGAGAGACGCTTGCCAACGTCGTACGATTATCACAAGGTACCCGCGCCGTTTGCGCAGATCAAGATTTTGAAAATATTAAGCATTTTAGGGAGTGGAGATAGAGAGGCGTCGAAACAGGCGTACGAGGTAATTCAGTTGACGATGAAGAAAGCGCAGAAGGCGAAGAGTAGCACTGGGGACGGTATTTTGTTAGAGTGCGTGTTCACGATTGCAAAGATTTATCCGAACAGAGAGTTGTTGGAGCAGTGCGAAGTGATCGTAAGAAAGTTTATCAATCGAGGCATCGGGGAGGATGGGAACGTCAAGACGAACCTGAGTAGCTCGGATCGATGGCGGAACGCAAATTTGAAGTACGCTGCGTTGGATGCGCTCGCGAAGTTAGCGCCGCGACTTCCGGATTGTGCAGCGGAACATCAAATGCACATAGTCGATTCGTTAGATAGCGAAGATGAATCAGTTCGGGCGAAAACGTTTGATTTGTTGTCCAAGATAACCACCGCGAATAACTGCGACGTGATTGTCGATAAGATGTTGAGCTTTTTGCGCAAGTCCAACGATCGGTACGTTCGCGCCGATTTCGCGATGAAAACGACTAAAACGATCGAAAAGTTTGCCCCGGATGCGAAATGGTTCTTAGAAAATACGAATAAAGTGATCGAGTTGTTACAAGGTGAAGGTCACAAGCCGACGATTCCTGAATTTGAATCCTCGGTGTTGATTGCGGAACGGGTGAAGAATACGCTCAGAGAAGGCATTTCTGGAGACGAGTCTACTGACGACGAGATGCGCCGAGACGCGACCGAGTTGTACGCGACGATTCTGTGTACCGAACGAGAGGCGTGTAAACCGTTGCCCAGGGCAATTGTCGATATCGCGTGCTTTGCAATTGGACGATACTCGAACGCATCCTTTGACACCGTATCGAATACGTTAGCAGTACCATTTGAAAGCGACTTCAGAAACGCTTCTCTCGTATTGGATGCGTATTGGCAACTGAAAATGCGCCAAAAGACAGCATCATCGTCGCAGTTTCCGCAACGTGCTTTGAAAGTGATTGAATGGTGTGCCTCGAGCTCGGACGTTCGAACGCACCGAGTGGCCACCGATTTACTTCGAATTGCGAAAGATCCGGAACTCGGAGCACTTTTTGCCTCGGCAACTGCTTACGTAGCGAACAGCAGTAGTGGGTCTTCTGTGTCATTTGATTTCTCGGTTATTGATGCATACACGCAACGTGCGCTCGCAAATGGTGCTAAACCGTATTCAAAACCGAAGATTACTACAGTAGAGGTGGTGAAAGATGAAGATGAAAGGAAGGTTCATGTCGTTTCATCTGCCGCGGTGCCCTCTCAGCACCACGCACCGTTACCTTCGCCTTCTGCGCCTCCGCCTCTGCTTCAACAGCAACAGCAACAGCAATATCAACAACAACCGTTACCAACAATACCACCTCCTCCACGCGCATCATCTTCAGAAAAAGAAGAGGAGATTTCGGAATCTGAACAAAGGAAGCAAAAACTTGCAAATGATTTGTTCGGAGGACCGAAAGTAGCACCTAAACCATCAACACCACCAGGCACTAGTGATGCCACACCGAGTAATAACTTACTCAACGATTTGTTATTTGACGTACCATCGACACAGGCAACACCAGAAACATCACCACCACCGCCATCATCGACTTCTTCGAACGTCAATTTACTCGGCGACTTGCTTGGCGATATCAACGTAGGGGGAAAGGGTAATCAACCCGCTCAGCAGCAGGAGCAGCAGCAGCAGCAGCAACAACAACAAAATAACAAAGGCAATCCATCATCATCCAGCACGCAATCTTCAATTAGCGGCGGTGTGGCAAGATCATCAGCGAAGAAGGATCCGTTTGCCGATTTGTTCGGATGATGATGAGTGCGTCGCGTTTGTTGAATGTTACATATTCACACGTTAACGTCATAGATTTAGCGATACAGTATTGTGCATAATAACATTTACAATACTAACAAAACAGGTTTCTGATTATATAACTTTCTCTCTCTTCTCTCTCTCTCTCTCTCTCTCTCTCTCTCATT
>Ga0066856_10000653_pt1 | contig 13017 bp, 7 predicted proteins | sample ETNtaG_5_FD_65605 | JGI IMG/M metagenome (GOLD analysis project Ga0066856, IMG submission 65605) | Marine microbial and viral communities from oxygen minimum zone, Eastern Pacific Ocean - ETNP201406SV205 | ecosystem: Environmental > Aquatic > Marine > Oceanic | place: Pacific Ocean: Eastern...
ATCGGCGTCATCGCATCGGCTCTGTCCCTCAAGAGGTTGATACGTACCTTCGACGCACGGTGTTTGACTCAATTGTCCACGCTGGGGAACGTACGAGCCAGGCTCAGCCAACAAACATTCAGATTGAGCCTTTAACGGCTGATAGGATCCAAGTTCACACATCGTGTGATTCGCTGACCCAGTCTGGCCGACATAATGCCCAGCATCAGCGTCCAAGCAGTCAAAGCGAGAAGTAGAGCCGGAAAGGGGATTGTACGTTCCAACGTCGCATGGGGTCTGATTTGCTTGCCCCAAGTTGTTCACATAATGTCCCGGGTCTGCAAATCGGCAATCGGCTTCATTTTGCGAACCGCTGTTTGGATTGAAGGTTCCGTAATCGCACGGCCTTTGGTTGGCTTGGCCCGTTTCGTCCACGTAATAACCAGGTGAGGCGTCAAGGCATTCCGAAGCATTGCTTGAGCCCGTGCTTGGGTTGTATGTGCCCCGCCCGCACGGGGTTTGGCTTGTCTGGCCGGTTTCATCGACGAAGTGCCCGCGGTCGGCATCAAAGCAATCTTCCTGCCCCTTCAATGGCTGGTAGGTACCAGGCTCACAGGCTTCTTGGTCGGGTTGTCCAGGTTGATTCACATAATGGCCTTCATCGGCATCAAGGCAAGATTCCTGGCCATAACCGGGTTGGTAAGTGCCCGCCAAGCATGGCGTTTGACTGGTTTGGGCAGAGAGGGCAACAAAATGTCCGGGGGTCGCATCATCGCACCCTATCTGGCCTTCCAGAGGCTGGTATGTGCCCGACTGACAAGGCTGTTGAATTGATTGACCGTGAAGTGAAGTGTAGTATCCAGGGTCTGCATCAATGCAAGCATCAACGGTCTCCGATCTCGAATTTGGATTGTAGGTTCCTGCAATGCACGGTGTTTGCGTTGACTGGCCCTCTAAATCGACAAAATGGCCGGGTTGCGCCTCATCGCACGATGTTTGGCCGGTGTCGGGTTGGAAGGTGCCGACCGGACAAGGGGTCTGAGAGGTTTGACCCGAGTAGCTAACGAAATGTCCGGCATCAGCGTCAACGCAGGTTGAAGGAGCCGTCGAGGGCTCATAGGTGCCCGGTTGACAGAGGTTGCTTTCGAAAATGTTCAGCACCCCGTCTCCATCAAAATCTCGTTCAGAAAGGGCGGCGATCTCCCCGCTGGCAAAACTGTTTGTTGGGGTTGGTGAATTTCGATTGACATAATATCCATTGCCAATTTGTCCGCTGCTTCCCAGCCCCCAGCATGAAACGTATCCATTTGACAGCATAGCGCATGTGTGGTCGTATCCAGCCGCAAGAGCTGTGGCTCCCACGCCGCTACCGAAGCTGCTGGTGAGAGCCGGCGTGTTGCGTTGTTGGTTGGCTGAATTGCCAATTTGACCGTACCCACCAAAACCCCAACACGACACTGAACCCGTGCTGTGGAGGGCGCAAGAATGAGATGCGGCGGTGGTGACTTCTGTGGCGACAACCCCGGTTCCCAGTGAACTGGTGAGCGTGGGCGAGAGCCTGTCAGAGGTACCACCGTTGCCCAGTTGGCCAACTCCCCCGTGCCCCCAGCAGGAGACGGCACCGTTGTCGAGCACGGCGCAGGTGTGTCGGTTGCCTGCCGAAATCGAGATGGCCGTTCGACCTGTTCCAAGGCTGCTTGTGAGAGTCGGTGTTGAGGAAGACGACGTCCCACCATTGCCCAACTGCCCGTCAGCGTTGCTTCCCCAGCACGAAACGGCGCCGTTGTCAAGAATAACGCAGGTGTGGCGGTTGCCTGCGGAAATAGCGACGGCCGTTCGTCCTGTTCCAAGGCTGCTGGTCAGCGTTGGAGTGCTTTGTGAAGAAGTCGCTCCGTTGCCGAGTTGGCCGTAGCCTCCTCCGCCCCAGCACGAGACGGCACCGTTGTCCAAGATGACACACGTGTGACTGCCGCCCAACGAGATGTTGGCCGCTGTTCGACCTGCTCCTAAACTGCTGGTTTGGGTCGGCGTCGTTTGTTGTGAACCTGCTCCATTACCAAGTCGTCCGTTTCCACCGCTCCCCCAACATGAAACCGAGCCCGTGTCAAGAATCGCACAGGTGTGGTCGTTTCCAGCGGAGACAGCCACAGCGGTTCGTCCTGCTCCAAGGCTGGAGGTCAAGATGGGTGAGGATTCAGTGTACCATGAACTGGTCGCTCCGTTTCCAAGTTGCCCACTGTTCCCCTCGCCCCAACACGTCACGTTGCCGTCAGCTTGGACCGCACATGAGTGGGCAAAACCAGAAGCGATGTCAAGTGCCGTCTGGCCTGGACCAAGATTGTTGATGACGGCTGGCGTGGCTTCAATGCCGTTCCCGCCGTTGCCCAAGCGTCCGTACTGACCGAGCCCCCAGCACGAAACATCGCCCGAGGCATCCACAACGCAGGTGTGTTCACCACCAACGGAGAGGCCGGCCGCCACTTGGTTCGGACCAAAAACCGCCGTGGCAATTGGTGTGGTGGAATCAGAGCCGGTTCCTTCGCCCAGTTGTCCGTTGCTTCCCTCGCCCCAGCAGGCGACTTCACCGTTGTCAAGAATGGCGCAGGTGTGAGCCGAACCAGCGGAAAGACCGACGGCCGTTCGTCCTGTTCCAAGGCTGCTGGTCAAGGTTGGAGCATACTTGTCGGCCGTGCCACCGTTTCCAAGAGCGCCCATCGCCCCGTATCCCCAACACGAGATTGAACCGTTTTCAAGGAGAGCGCAAGTGTGCTCTTCTCCACTTGAAATGGCCACGGCTCGCTGGCCCGTGCCGAGGCTTGCCGTGAGCATGGGCGTCACTTGGTAATTCGTGGCTGTGCCGCGCCCCAAGGCCCCGGTTGACCCAGCACCCCAACAAACAACCGAACCGTTGTCGAGAAGGGCGCAGGTGTGCATATCACCGGCGGCGATGGCGATGGCCGTCCGCCCCGCACCAAGGTTACTGGTCTGCGTTGGACTGAGTCGATTCATGGCCGTACCGTCACCGAGTTGACCCGAGCTGCCTTTGCCCCAACAAGCAACTGAGCCGTTGTCAAGAATGGCACACGTGTGGTCCATTCCTGCAGAAATGGCCACGGCTGTGCGACCAACACCAAAACTATCTGTCAACGTTGGTGTGCTGGTATCGGTTGTTGAACCATCGCCAATTTGTCCATAATACCCGTATCCCCAACAAGCCACTGACCCGTTGTCGAGGATGGCGCAGGTGTGATCCATTCCCGCAGCGATGCCCACGGCCGTGCGTCCGGCACCGAGGCTGCTGGTTTGTGTTGGATTGTAGAGGTCTGTTGTGCCGCCACTGCCAAGGTTACCACTGTAGCCATAACCCCAACACATGACCGAGCCGTTTGAAATGATGGCGCACGTAAAGGCACCGCCTGAGGAAACGGTGGTGTTGGTGTACACCGAGCCCTCCTGAAAGCCTGGGGTATTGAGCTGGGGAAGGGGAGAGATGGTTCGTTCGATATCCATGTCGGAGGGGAGAGAAGCGTGGGATTCATCCGTGTTCAACGAATGAACGGCCACTGAAAGGGGCAACATGACCATCAGGAAAACCAAGACCATGGAAATGGCACGCCTTTGCATGCTGGCTCCTTCATCAGAATCGGTATAAACTGTTTGACCCGGATGAAGGGAGAAAAGAGGCGTTAACCAGCGACCGGTCTCCGGTGAATGCGCATATCACTAGACCCTGTAGAAAGAATGGCAAAACTCCTCAACGCGGGAGGGCAACGGAATGAATTCACACGTCCCGGGAATGTTCCCGCCCAAACCGACCAGAAGCGCACCAAGGAGAACCCATCCAGTCAGCATGGAGACTCGAAACAGCACGGTTTGAAAGTCATCAAAACGATTCATGCCCAAGACAACGGCAACATTGGCGAGCGCCATCAGCAGGGCAGCCCCCAGAAACCAAACGCCATCCATGGGGTCGGAAATAGCAAAGCAAGCAAACCAAAGAAGCGAGAGTTGGACGGTCGTTCGTGTTGTGGCTGCATCGCCAAACGAAGAAGGGAAAGAATGGATGCCTTGTTCACGGTCGCTCTCCACGTCCATCCGTGCGTAATTGATGTCAAAAGCGGCAATCCACAGCGCTACACCAATGGAGATGGGGAGGATGGTTGGAGCCCACAAGAAGTCGGTGCCGTTTGAGAATTGACCCGTGATGGAGGCCCAACCGTGCACATCAGCAGCGATAGCAACCCATGCTCCCGCCGGCGCTAAACCCAAACACAAGCCCAACCAAAAGTGGCACAACCATGTGAACCGTTTCATGTACGGGTAGATGACGAACGCTAGAACGGGTAACCATGCCATCATGAGGGCAACCACGTTGAGCAAGCCGGCGCTAATGAGGAGCATCATCAAGAACACGGCAGCAAGCGTCCACGCCGTCTGGAGGCTCATAGCGCCCGAGGCAAGATGGCGCCCCTGTGTGCGAGGGTTGGCCGCATCAATGTCTCGGTCAATAATGCGGTTGAGTGCCATGGCCAGTCCTCGAGCACCGACGGCAGCGAGAAGAATCCATAGCAAGTCAAGACCCGGTTCAAGGTTGAATTGTTCCAGAGCGATGAAGTACCCAATGAGGACAAAGGGAAGGGAAAACAAGGTATGTTCGATTTTGATGAACGAGAGCACCTGTTTTGCGTCCATCACTCAGGGCCCCCAAAAGAAAGGTGGGGTGGCCATTCGTATTTCTTGAGTTCGGGGTGAGCAGCGACCTTGGCCAGCGTTTCTTCATTGTGGAGGGTGACGGCGGGCCATCGACGAACACCGTGTTCTTCCGAGGGGATGGGCGTGGTGGCATCCCAACACAGACGGGAACGGTCGTCGTCAAAGGTCAACCCACGCCCGACATCAAAGCGGGAGGTCAGTTGCCAAAGCAAGCGACGACGCGCTTTGGAGTGGGTCATGTCGAGGTCGTCATTGGTGATAAACAACCATCGGAGGTTCTTTTCAGAATCCAATTGCCAAATTGAATTTCTCAATTGAATAATTTTGTCAATTCTTTGACCTTCAAGGTCGTCATTTCCGCCGTGCTCTCCTGTGCGGGGACTTGGCGTACCGTCGATGGAAGTTGAAACAACGAGCATGTTGTCCCGCAGCATCCGAGCTTGGCGCACGTCCGGCATCGCCTCAACAGCACTCAATCCGGTGAACGGTTCAGACACCACCGTTCCTTGACGCCACTCGGGAGTTGGTTGGTTGTACGACCCCTCCAGCGGTTTATCGGAAGAACGGGGATCGGTAGGAACCAACGACGTTGCATCAATGAGCAATTTGTCGTGCACATTCTCAAACGGCGAGGCAGCCTCAAGAGCATCGGCCACCATTCCAGGGAGAACAACGATGTCTTCGCTGATTTCGACCTTGTCGTTCAGGGCATCCAAGAAGGCCTCGAGATCCTTTGGGTTTTGCTCTGGGTCAATGGCGGCAATGACCTTGAGAAACATCATTTGCCCTGCACCGAGGAGGCCAAGCGCTGTTTTCCGACCTTGGCGAGGATAGCGCTGTTTAGAGGCAACAATGGCGAGGTTGTGGAAGCCAGTCTCCAATGGCAAGTGGACGCTCTTGACGTCACGGTGTTGGAATTGGAGCACCGGCGAAAACTGACGGCCAATCGCTTCCCCGAGGTAGCCGTCCTCCATTGGAGGGAGTCCGACGATGGTGGCTGGTAAGATCGCATCCGAACGGCAGGTGATGGCGGTTACGTGCAACACAGGGTATTGCCCTGTCAATGAATAGAAGCCGTAGTGGTCGCCAAAGGGGCCCTCGAGTTTGGTCTCGGTTGGGTCGCAATAGCCCTCGATGATGATGTCGGCTTCAGCAGGCACCCAGAGGTCTTGGGTGAGGGCTTTGGTTATGGGGAGAGATTTCTGACCGAGGATTCCGGCAAACTGGTATTCGGAGAGGTTGTCAGGCAACGGCGAAATCGCCGAGAAAATAAGTTCTGGAGGCCCACCAATGCACACCGCTACGGGCATTCGCTCACCCTTCGCGGCGTGTTCCGCTCCGTGCTTGTGGATTTGCCAGTGCAGACCAAGTTCGGTTTCATTGTGAACTTGAGCCCGGTACATGCCCAGGTTGTGTTCACCGTCCGAGTCTTTGGTGACCACCAACGGCAGGGTCACGAAGTGTCCGCCGTCCATTGGCCACGTCTTTGGAATGGGGAGTTTGGTCAGGTCGTTTGGCAAGCGAACACGCTGACCCTTGCCCTTACGAACTTTCTTTGGCGGCATGGCCAAAGCGTCTCGAAGCAACGGGAGGCCTTTCCATGGTTTGCGCATGTACAACCCAATGTCGGGCTTCATCATGGCGACCATTCGGTCGCCAATTTCTGTTTCGTGGCTCGCACCCAACGCCCTGAGCGTCCGATCATGGCTTCCAAACGCATTCATGAGGAGAGGAATGGACGAGATGGAGCCGTCGGCCAACTTTGGTTGCTCAAAGAGGACGGCTGGTCCGTCATTTTTCACAAGAAGGTCAGCGATGGCGCCCGCTTCATAGACGACATCGACCGGTCGGTCAATTCGCAAGAGCTCTCCACCCGCTTCGAGATGGTTCACCCAGCGCCTCAAGGTCTTCCAAGCCACGGTGACCCCTGTGGCTTCTTGGATTTGAACCTCCGTATGCTGGCTGGTTTCCCCCAGCGACCACCATGAAGTCCCACCGTTTCCTTCATGGGCTTCCGTGGCCCCGTTTCTAACCGAGGAGGAAAAGATGTACGACGTTGTGGTCATCGGTGCCGGCCCAGGTGGCGGTTCTGCTGCCCTGCATGCCGCCAGAGCCGGACTCTCCACGCTTCTTCTCGAGGCTGACCCGGAAATAGGCACGCCGGTTCATTGTGGCGAGTGTTTGTCTGACCTCGCTGTTCAGAACCTGGACCTTGAACTGCCCGACCACGTCAAGGCCTTGGATGTCAAAGGCATCCGCGTGATTTTCCCGGATGGAACAGAAAAACTCCTGACCGAGGAGGGATATGTTCTCGAAAAGCACCTCTTTGAACGATGGTTGGCCGATGAAGCCATGGCCAAAGGTGCAGAGTTGCATCTGCATCACCGCGTCACCGGGATGGAGAGAATTTACAATTCAGAAAATCAATTTTCCAATTGGAAACTTGAAGGACGGGGCGATGCCTTTCCCATCGAATGCAAAGCGGTGATTGATGCCTCCGGAGTTTCCGGTGCGGCGTCGAAATTCCTCGACATGGGAGGCGACGTAGAGGTTATCGCAGGATTCCAGTACGAAATCTTGGATGTGCCCAACGATGGCTACCTTGATTTCTACCTCTGGCCAAAATACTCTCCACATGGCTATGTCTGGATGATTCCCAAAGAGGGAGGGAGAGCCAATGTGGGGCTGGTGACCACCGATAAGCGAGGCGCCATCAAGTACCTCGAATCCTTCATCGAAGACACCTACCTGAAAGGGAAACCAGCGGTCAACCCACCCTGGCGAAAAGAAGGAATCAAAGTTCGACCCTTTGGAGGCACCATCCCCATTTCTGGACCAAGGACCACCACCGTTGGCGACGGGATCATGTTGGTGGGCGATGCTGCTGGCTTTACCTCTCCCTTGTTTGAGGGCGGAACCCACCTCGCTCTGTGGTCGGGGAGGCAAGCGGCGCAAACCCTGGCCAAAGCGCTTGAGGAAAACAACCTGTCCGAAGAGCGATTGATGGCTTACCAAAAAGCTTGGAAAAAGCGTTTCCCGCCCTACCATAAAATCCTGAAAGGCAAAACGGCCCTGTACGAATTGACCGATGATGAAATGTCAGCCATGGCGCGACTCCTACCCAACGAACTCGGGAACATGAGCCCAATTGACAAGGCTTTCATCGGTCTGAAAATCCTGGTTCGAAGGCCGTTGTTGTTGACCAAGCGCGTTATTTCTGTGCTTCTCTCGTTTGGCTATTCCCGAGCGAAATTCTTTGGCTGGTAATGGACTCTAGCCCACGACGAATGAGCAAAGGCCATGAGGGACGCCCCTCCCCCAATCACCATGTGGGGGCTCACGATGTGGTTGGCCCTCATCGCGACCGGTTGGTTGATGCTGAAACCACGGCTGCACGAAGAGCAACCCACCCTCTCCGTCGCCCTTCACCTTGTCTTGGCTTTGCCCTTCGTTGCGCTTGCTCGATTGTTTTTGGTCAACGACACTTCGGTGCTGCACGTCGCTGCCTTTGGTGGAGAAGACCTTCCTCTGAAATACAGATTCGCAGCGACATGGGCTGCCCGAGAGGGGCCTTTGCTCATGTGGCTCGGGTGGATGTCGCTGGTTGCCTGGCTCTGGCGGCGGCCACTGCCCGGTGAGGATGGAGCTACAGGAGACGCTCAAGCCACGCGCCTCCGCATCATGCACCTGATGAGCCTCACCTTGTTGCTCATCGCGTTCTCACTGGACCCGTTCAAGGAAACACCTGCCTTCTTCATAGGTGCTGGACTCAACCCGTTGCTTCAAACGGATCTCATGGTGATTCACCCCCCACTCATTTTTCTGACCTATGCGCTCTGTCTGCACCTCACGGCCATCGCCATGGCCGCCGCCTTCACCAACGAAACGGAAAAACTCGGTCCACGTATGCTTCATCTTGCGCGTCCGGGGTTGCTCATGGCTACGCTCGGCATCGGATTGGGTGGGTTGTGGGCCTACTTGATTCTCGACTGGGGCGGCTACTGGGCTTGGGATCCAGTGGAAACAGGTTCATTCCTCCCCTGGCTGGCTCTTGTTATGCTCGTCCACCTCCGCACTCGCCCCGGAAAGGTCCGCCCCGAGGTATGGATTGGGGGTGGCCTAGTCACCGGAATGCTGGCGCTCTTTGCCACCACCGTCACCCGTGCGGGGGGCGTATGGGCCTCTTCCGTCCATACCTTCGTGACCAGCGACACCAGCACGCCTCCAAGCGATGTATTTGGCCGGCTGATGGTCCTAAGGGACGATCCTGCAGGAACCGAGGTGATGTCCTACGTGGTTTGGATGTTCATGCTCATTGGGTGTTGGCTCGCCGTCCAACGCTCGGTGGCGTCCAACCGCCAACTCAAACTGAACGACGCATGGGTCGTGGCGAGTCCTGCAGCCGTTGCCCTCCTCGGTTGTTTGCTCTTTACGGGTAGCAACGGAGAGGGGTTATCTTGGACCAGCGTGCCTCAAGTGTTGTTCGTCGTTCCCCTCTTTTTGCCGATGTTGTTGGTGGGACGGGGTCGCCCAACCCAAGCCTCAGATGAATCCAAGCCGTGGGCCTACCATCGCCTTCTACCGGCACCTCTGGACCTCGTGTTTGCACTCGTCGTTTATGCCCTGACCAGCGATGTGTGGATTGCCACGGCCGCCACGGTCCTCTTCGTTCCAATGTACAGGGCCGATGATGCACTCAAAGCGTGGCCATGGGCGGCTGGAGGCGTAATGCTGGGCCTTTCATTGGCGTGGTCCCAAGCGCTGAGCCTTGGAGTAGCCGGGTTCATCCTTGTCGCCTTTGTCCTACCGTGGTTGCTCGCCCCTCAAGAAGAGGAGGGGGCCTCATCGTCGATATTGGAAAGCAAAGGGCTGATGCGCGTGGCACTGTGGGGCAGCGTCATCATCGTCAGCCTCTATCTGGTTCTCACCTGGGTGTTGTTACTTACCAGCATCGATGCGGTGAATTTTGAGGCACACGAACTCTACGGAGCACCATTCCTCGCTGCCGTCGGTGCGGGATTGTTCACTTACACACGACGAAAGGACAACGCCATGACCACGTTTCGCTTCCTCTGTGGAGCCTTGGCCCTGAGCGTTCTGGGCCTTCTGCTCGCCCCTGATGCTTTTGGAAGGGATGCAACCGCGTCGGTGTCTGAGCATTTGACGAGGGGTCACATCGTGTGGATGTCCCTGCCCATGCTGATGCTTGCAGTGGCTCCGGTGGGGAGGGAAGTGGTCGAGCAATTTCGGGCAGCCCGAGCAAAAGGCGCATGGAAACGCATTCCATTGGGCGCCCATGTGGTTCACTTCGGCCTGCTTCTGCTCTTACTGGGGCACCTCTCAACCACCGTTTTAGTCGATCGAGGCGACGCCAGTCATCGAATCTCCCTCGTGAAGGATGAAATCATTGTCCACGAGGGGCTGGGGTTGGAATTCATCGGCTTGGAATTGAACAACCAAGACTTGGAGGTCGGCGACGGATTCATTGGTGTTCGCATCGCCGTTTACGAAATGAATGGAAACGATGTTGGTGCCCTCATCGGGGAAGTGATTCCCGGCACGCTCCGGTTTGACGACCAAGGCGTCCCTCGGTCTGAAGTGGCCACCCTCACACGGCTGACTGGCGATGTGGTGTTCATCTTTGATGGAAGCCAAGCAGGAGCGCTGATGTCGTCGGCAGGAGCAAATGGGCTCGACGGCATTGAATTGGTGCGCGTGACCGTCTACAACCTGCCGCACTCCCACCTTGTTTGGACCGGTTGGTGCGCCATGATGGCTGGGATGGCATTGGTGGCCTTCGCTGGGGCAGGAAGCACCACGAAATCCAGCAAGGAAGCGCCTATCCCTGCTCTTGAGGAAGAATGACCACCTCCAATGCAATTATGAAGGGGGGGCTGGTCGCCGAATCATCCCCTTGGAGGCTATACCATGGAAGAAGGAACAATTGTTCACGTTGATTACGAACTCTACAACAACGAAAGCGGCGACTTGATTGAGACCACACGAGAAGACGTGGCGAAAGAGCAAGAGATGCATCAAGAAGGCCGCTCCTACTCCCCCATGGTCTGCGTGGTCGGTGGCGGGAACCTCATTCCCGGATTTGAAGCTGCTTTGGCTGATGCGAAAGCCAACAAAGAAATCGAAGTCGTTATCGAAGCGGCCGATGCCTACGGTGAAAAAGACCCTGAGCAGATTGAAACGATCAGCATTGACAAACTCATTCGTGCCGTCAAGGACCCAAACTCCCTCTACATCGGCGCCCCAGTGAACATCGGTAACCGCCAAGGCTACCTTTCCTACCTGGCAGCAGGCCGTGCCCGTGTCGATTACAACCATCCTATGGCTGGTAAGACGCTGAAGTACAGCTTCAAAGTCGTCAAAGTCGTTGAAGGAAAAGAAGAGCAAGTTTTGGCTCTCCTTGAGTCAAACACCGGACACAGTGATTTCGGCGTGGCCTTTGATGGCGATGACCTGAACATCACCATTCCTCAGACCATGCTTTTCGACACCAACGCTGCCATGATGAAGTTCCGATTGGTCACCATCATTCGAGACGCTGTGGATTGCGGAAAAGTCTCCTTCATTGAAGTTCACGAACCACGAGGCTTTGGCCTTGACGCCGAAGACGAAGAAGAGGCTGCTGACGAAGGCGAAGACCTCTCCAAACTCTCCGTGGCGGAGCTCAAGGAACGCCTCAAGGCAGCAGGCCTCCCTGTTGGCGGTAAGAAGGCCGACCTCATTGCTCGTCTTTCGCAAGAAGAAGAGTAAGCCCGTAGGAAAACCGATAGCCAAGAGGTCGTTAGCCTCTCGTGCTGAGGTGCATTGAACATGGACGAAACCGTTGATTCAACGTTTAGCCCTCCTCTTCCTGACGACCGTTACTCATCGGCAGAAAAAGCCGTTATTTGGACGGCCATTGGACTCGCTTTTGCCATCCTCGCCGGTTTGATGCTGGCCTACGACACGGTATGGACCGAAACACTCCGCCCCATCATTTGGGAGCCGGTGGTCGAAGACGCAGGGGTGGCCGGCGATGCGGGCTATACGCCGCAGAACACGGCAATTTACACCTTGAGCATGCTCGGTTGTGTCGTGCTGCTTCAGGCGCTGTTTCGAAAGTGGAAGATGCCCACCGATGAACGAATGACGATGGCTCTCATCGCTTGGGTTTGCCTCGCCCCAGTCCTGCGGGTGCTCGAGGATGCAGATTTCTTCTCTTCCACGCGAGATGTGTTGTTCATTTCACCCATCATTCACCTGCATTTGGCGGCCTGGCTGGTCGGCATCGCTGTGGTTTCCCATTTGGTGGGCGGCCGATTTGATGGATTGAGCAGTGACCGGGCCCAAGATGCCCAAGCCACCCTGCTTGGAGGCGTCTTGTTTGTCGCCTTGATGGGCCACTGGTACCTGCTCTACCAGCCGGCTTATGCCGGCCATCCTGGGGTTGACTTTTCATTGGCAACCGGCGGATTGGTCGTTTCCATGGCCGTGATGTGGGGGGCGTTGGTGTGGACACGAATGTGGCCAGCCATCACTCGAGGCATGATGGCGTTCGCCACGAGTGCCGTGGTCATGGGCGTAGCCCATTGGGTACAATTCATGATCACGCCTTGGGCCCAAGAGAGTGGAAAAACCTCGGGCGACTTGACGTTTTGGCCCGTATGGGTTGTTTTGGGACTCCCCGGATTGATCTGTTTCTTCCTCTACCGCATGGGGAAGGAAGACGCACGGCAATTGAGCCTCACAGGCTACACAGCCGGTGTGTTGCCTGGGCACGTTGGTATCAAGCAGTGGGAAGATGAAGCTGAAAAATGGGCGGACCACCCTGTGGAATTTCTGTCCAATAAAGCGCTGCTTGCCCACCCCATGGTGCTCGGGATGGTCTTTGGTCAATTGTGTGATGGTTTCGCCACCATGGTTGGCATTGACATGTTTGGCTACGGAGAAAAACATCCGGTGAGCAACGCTGTGATCCAATACGGTGGCACCATCAACGACGCTCTGGGCATCACCTGGGGAGAAGGAGCCTGGCTGTTTGCCTTGGTCAAGGCCGCCCTCGTGGGATTGATCGTTTGGCTCTTTGTCCAGATGCGGGTTGAACAGCGGCAACAGCATTTCCGCCTCCTCATCGTTCTCGCCGTCCTCATTGTCGGATTAGCGCCAGGTCTGAGGGACATCGGACGCCTGATGCTCGGGGTTTAGGCCCCAACCCTTGGCTTCCATGGGATTAAGTGCAGGTTTCGTCTCGGCGATGTGAGGGCTCAGCATGGACCGACTGCCTACACGAGTCAATCGAGCAGACCCCGACTTTGCTCAACGAAAGGC
>Ga0066856_10000654_pt1 | contig 13013 bp, 9 predicted proteins | sample ETNtaG_5_FD_65605 | JGI IMG/M metagenome (GOLD analysis project Ga0066856, IMG submission 65605) | Marine microbial and viral communities from oxygen minimum zone, Eastern Pacific Ocean - ETNP201406SV205 | ecosystem: Environmental > Aquatic > Marine > Oceanic | place: Pacific Ocean: Eastern...
CGACGCCGCGCCGCGAGCGTTTCAGTGCGCCTTCGCCCAGGGCGACGTCAAGGCGAGTCGAAAGAAGATTCAACCCCTCTTAGCTCGAGTGTTCGCTGAAATCGCGTCGACGTAGACACGCGTTGTAACGACGTCCCGCGCGTCCCGCCGCAGACGCCGCAGACGCCGACGCGATGGGCGCGGACGCCCTCGCCGATCTCGAAGCCGCCGTCGCCGCGCTCGAGCGCTCGCGCGACGGCGAGACATCGTCGTCAACGTTCGAGCGCGTCGACGCCGTCGTCGAGCGTCTGCGCGCGCTCTCGCGGCGACCGCCGCCGCCGACCGAGCGGCGAACTGGCGACGCCAATCGCGCGTTCGATTTCGCCAAGTACGACACGCGCGCCATCGCGCTGCACGTGCGATACGATGGGTGGGCGTACCACGGATTCGCGAGTCAGGGCTCGAGCGCGAGCGCGGCGCCGCCGACGGTGGAGCGCGCGTTATTCGAGGCTTTGGCCAAGACGAGACTCGTGGCGAGCGCGAACGACGTCTTCAGAGGGGCGACGTACGCGAGGTGTGGACGCACGGATCGCGGCGTGTCTGGACAGGGGCAAATCGTCACGCTTCGCGTGCGGTCGAACGGGGCGGGGGACGACGTGGAGAAGGAGTTGGATTACGTCGCGCTGCTGAATAGAACGCTGCCGGACGACGTGCGCGCGTTGGGATGGGCGCCCGTGGACGATGCGTTGAACGCGCGCTTCGATTGCAAGTGGCGTCAATACAAGTATTTCTTTGAGAAGACGAACGGGTTGGACGTGGACGCCATGCGTGAGGCGGCGAGATCGTTTGAGGGCGCGCACGATTTCAGAAATTTTTGTCGAATGGACGCCGAAAACGTCAAGAGTTTCACGAGACGCGTGTTGGAGTGTACGATCGAGGAGACGGAGGACGGGAAACTGATGTACGTGAACGTTCGGGGAAGCGCGTTTCTGTGGCATCAAGTTCGGTGCATGTCGTCGGTGTTGTTCATGGTCGGTTTGGGACACGAGTCGCCGTCCATCGTCGCCGAGCTTCTCGATCTCGAGAGAACGCCTCGTAAACCACAGTACCCGATGGCGCCCGAACATCCACTCTTGTTGTGGCGAAGCGGATACGATGCGTCGAGACTGGACGTCGATCGCATGCATGTGAGCGAGAACGCGCTGGCGCAATTGGAGACGCACGTGGCGTCGCGCATGCACGAACACCGCGTGCGAGCGGCGATACAAGAAGAGGCGTGGGCGCACCTCGCGCGCGCGCGGGCGCGGATGACGGGCGATGCCGACGTGCAGACGCTAGCTCGCGATCTCGCCGCGGTGACATGCGCGGGAAACGTGAGCGTCGCCAAGTCTCGTCACCAACGACTTCGCGACCGGCCGACGGAGAACACGTTCGAGGAACGTCTCGCGCGCGTCGAGAAAAAGTGAGTCGGCGTCCATGGGTGTCGATCTATCGCACGCACGCGCTGCGCAAGTCACGACTCAAGATCCCCGCTCCTTTCTTTGCTGTTAATGATACTAGCGCTCTAGAATTACATACCCTTGACCCGCGCGTCATCGCGCTCGCTCCAACGCCGTCTCGATGTTCGCGCGAATCCTCTCCTCACCCTCCTCGCGCGTCAACACGCTCACCCCCGCGTCAACACTCACCGTTCCCGCGTCCCTTTTCACCCCCCACCACCGCCCGCGCGTCCTTCTCTTCGCGCACGCCTCCAACGCGTCTCTTTGCTCGCACACCGCCGCCGCGCCTCTCGCGTCCTCCGCCGCCGTCGCGAGAAACGCGCTCGCCTCCAATCTCGCCCTCCAATCCATCCCATCCCTACACACCGTCTCCACGCACGCCCCGACGACGTCGTTCGCCACCAGCGCGCCTCGAGCGTTCCCGACGTCCCCCAACGCCCACATCGTCGCCGCGCGCGCCGTCCCCGTCCTCGACAGAAACCCATCCCTCGACCTCGTCAAACGCTCGAACGATCGCGCGCTTCCGTCCGCGACGATGGGCGTGGCGAAGTACGACACGTACAGACCCGCCGCGCACGTCGTCACCGCCAGGAGCGCGGCGCGTCGCGCGCGCTGCGCCGGCGTGAGAAGATTTCGAAGCGCATCATCTTCATTCGTCGCGTACGCCGTCGCCTCGCGCGTCTCCTTCGCGGCGGACGACGACGACGAGGTCGACGACGACGTCACCGATCGTCTCGACGCGCGCGCGAGGGACACGCCGCGCCGAGCGCGCGCCACCACGCGCATCTCGATGTGCGGGTGCCGCGTTTAAACCGCACCCTCGTCGCCTCATCGCGCGTCACAGCGCGTCGCCCGCCCCCCCCCCGCGTCGCTCGCGCTCGACGAGCCGACGCACGAACCGTTCCCCGATGTCCTCCACCGCGCGCGACCTCGAGCGATGGCTCGCGTCGACGCACGGATGGCCGACCGTTCGACCGGCCTGGCGCACCGTCGTCGCCGATTTCATCGACGCGCGCGTCGCCCCGCGCGATCGCGACGCCGCCCTCGCGCGCGCGAGCGTGGACTCCGATTTCAACGTCTGCGCGCTCGGCGGCGATCTCAGCGCGCGCTCGGCGGCGAGCGGGGGGAGACGACGAGGACGTTTCGTCGTGCAGTTGGACGAGTGGAGCGACGCGGCGAGCGACGCGAGGACGAATCGAAGCGACGCGCGGTGTCGACGTCCGGGCGGTGGACGGTGCCTGCGAGTGAGTCTGACGGATGGTCGGAATCGGTTTATCGGGCACGAGTACGGGGTGGTGGAGGCGTTGAGCGGAGAGGGTATGCGCGCGGGGGCGAAACTGGCGCTGACGGATCCGTACGTCGACGACGAGGGACGGATTTGGTTGGAGAATGAGACGTGCGTCGCGCTCGGTGGATGCGTGGAGCGATTGGAACGGGCGAGGATGCGGGTGTTGGAGGTGTTGGAGGCGCCGAATCGGCCGGGAGTGGTGGTGGGGGATCGATTCGAGGCGGCCGCGAAGAGCGCGTGGAGAGAGGAGAGAGAGACGCGCGCGGCGACGGCGGCGACGGCGACGGCGACGACGATGCGATCGAGAGAGGAGACGCGCGCGGTGATGGACAGAGAACCGCTCGCGATGAATAGTTTAGGAAGTAGTGGACGCGGATCGGACGCGACGCCGACGTCGCCGAAAGTGGTGCCGGTGTCGCTCGTGCCGGATTCGTTGGGGGCGACCGAGTTGGACGAAAACATGCCGCCCGCGGACGCGCGCGGCGACGGTGGGCGCGCGAGCGAGCCCGCGTCGTCGACGGGATTAGAGCGTGATTCGATACCGTCGATGCCGAACGACGTCGCGTTGGCCGGACGCGCGAGAGACGTGGCGAGACGTCTGAACGAAACCGCCGTCAAGGGATTGTGGACGTACGTCGCCGCCGTCAAGTCGGCGCGCGCCGAGGGTGTGGACGACAAGTCGACGAACGCGACCGTGCACGGATGGATCACGAGGATAGGTACGATAGAAGTTAAAACCGAGGACGCGAGTCGAGGTAAGATGTGGCGATTGAAGATTCAGGTGTCCGATTCCACCGGCGCGACGACGGCTTTTCTGCGCTTTGCGCAACTCGACGCCGTCGCGGAATCCACCGCCGCCGCCTACGACGCCGCGAGCGCGCGAGAGAAAAAAACGATAGAAGATCGCGTCCGACGACGCTTAGAGGAATTCTGCGGCCGAATCAAACTCTCCGGGCTCAGGGACCGAATCATGCACGTCGCCAAGTTGGACGTGCAACCGACATCCTTCAAGAGTTCCGTCGTCGAAGCGCTCGACGCGCGCGCGCGCGAGTTCGCGTGAACGATCGCGACGAATCGCGACGAATATAATACTCATTAATTCATAGCCAACAACAGTCACGGTAACCTCGTCGTCGTCGTCTCGAGTCTTCAATCTCGAGGCGCTCCGCGCGCGCCGAAAGATTCATCTTGCGCCTCAGTTCACGCCTCGCGCGGAGACTCGCCTTCGGGTCCGTCGCGCGCACCACCGCGCGGTGAGCGCGCGCGCCGTCGCGCGCACGACTCACCGCGCGCGTAACGCGTCTCTCGCTCGCGAACGGCGCGTGCGTTCGCCGCGCGCGCCGCGGCGGCCTTTGTGAACGAACGACGCCGGGACACTCCGTCTCGCGACGACGACGCCATGGATTCCGTCACGCGCGCGCTGTACTTGTCGGCGACGATGGTCCTGCACTTCGTCACCGCCGCGCTCACCGCGGTGGTGCGAGGACTGACGGTGATGGTGTCGGGCGACGGCGGCGGCGGCGAAGAGCGTTTCGACGGCGGCGCCGCGAACGCGGCGACGGATTGGGACGAGGTGGACGAGAGCTCGATTCCCGATCGAATCGTGCGATCGACGCCGCTGAGAGAAAAGCGAATCGCCAAGTATCGAGGGTACGTGGCGTGGCGCGAGGAGTACGGCATCGACACAATCTTGCGCACGCCGAAACCGTACTTTGAGCTCATCAAGAAGTATTATCCGCACGCGTTGCACAAGACTGGGAAAGGTCGAAACGCGTGTTCGATTCAGATTGAAAAGGCGGGACAGTTTGGCGCGCTTTTGGAGGCGGTGCGGAAGGAGTCGCACAGACTCGAGCGTTTCGACGACGATCCGATTCACGTCGTCGTCGAGCACGTGTCCTTTGTCATGACGTTTCTCTTCGAACGATTCGACGACAGACCGTGGCCGCTCGGGAAGACGATTCGCATCGTCGATATGAGTAGACTGGGCACGGACGATGTTGCATTCAATGTGTTCGGGTTTTTACGCGTCATGTCCGACGTGTCGAAACGGGCGTTCGTGGAGAGGATTCACAAAATTTACGTGTTGAATCCACCGCCGAGCTTCGCCGTCATCTTCAACACGTTTAAACCGATGATATCGGCGAAAACGCAAAAGCAGATAGTGGTGTGTCGAACTTTGGAAGATTTTAAGAGAGAGGCAAAGTCGGAGATAGATTTCAGAGACGTTCCGCGCGAGTACGGCGGTTCTTGCCGTTGCGACGACTGTTGGCGAGACTGCGAGCGCGAACGAAAACTTAGAGCCTTGGTTCGACGACTCAACGGTAGCTCGAACGGTAGCTCGAACGAAGCAAACTAGCGCTAGACTATCATAGGCGAACGCAGCGTGGACGGGCGTCGGAAGGTATTGGAAGGATGAGTTTTGTTACAATCACGGACGCGTCCCCGCCGCCGCGTTCGTCCTCCACGTTAGATTACCCTTTCCTCGAAACTTTTCCTCGTACTCGTTAATCTCTTCCGGCGTCATCCCTTCGTACACATCGCCCGTCGGCGCTTGCTTTTTCACGAGCGCCTCGATCTCTTCCGGCGACAAGCCGTCGAACGGGTCGTCGTCCTCGTCGTCCTCATCCGTCTCGCCGCCGCCGCCGCTCGCGATAAAACTCCTCCCCTCCAACGCCGCCTGCAACGCCCGCTTATTCGACTCCATCGCCTTCTGTCGCTCCTCATCCGTCTCCTGATCCTCGTAATACCGCTTCGCGCGCGCCCCGACGACGAACACGCACCCCAACCCGAACGCCGCCCAATACGCCTTTTGCCACGGTTTGAGCTCCCCCACCCACCGCTCGCTGTTCAGCACCGCGCGCTCCCACGGAAACATGATCGAGCTCAGAGGATTATCCCCCTCGTTTTCCTCGCGCGCTCGCTTCGACGACGACGACGACGACGACGACGACGACGACGACGACGCGCGCTCGTTCGACGCCCATCGGCGCCCACCGACGCCTCGACTCGCCCTCGCCGCCGTCACCGCCTCCGTCACCCCCTCCGCCACCGTCACAGACGACTCACGCACCGCGCGCGCGCGCATCCATCCCGCGAGCGTCGTCGTCGCGCGTCGTCGACACGCCATGTCCGCGCGCGGCGTCACGCAGTGTCGCCCCAGAATCATCCACGCGCGCGTCGCCATGACGGACGCGGTCGACGCCGACCTCGAGCGCGAGCGCGCGTTCGATCGCGCGCTGTCCGCGGTGCCGGCGGACGTTCGCGCGCGCGTCGTGGAGGCGACGGAGGAGGAGCGGGAGGCGCGCGAGCGCGTCGAGGCGTCGGAACGTCACGGTCATCATCGCTCGACGGGGTCGGATTCATTCGCCGCGTTCGATGAGTTGGAGGCGCCGAGAGCGAATTTAAAAACGGCGGAGCGCGCGGTGAAGCGCGCGGGTGTGTACGCGTACGACTTGGACGCGCGAGGGGTGCCGGTGCCGTCGACGAGACGACGTTTTTCGATGTTGGCGGGACATCGGCGCGTCGGCGCGTCGAGCGTGTCGTTGGCGCTGTATCTGGACACGGTGCTGCAGTTTGGAATACTGACGCTGTTGTTGGCGAGCACGAGCGTGTATTCGTTGGTGAAGAACGTGACGGACGATGCGTTCACGTCGATGTACGAGGTGCGGGGATGGGACGCGTCGGCGGGAGCGACGACGACGACGACGTGCGGCCGCGCGTACGCGACGGACGGCGTCGTGCTGCGCACGAGTCAAGGGTCGAGGTGCGCGATTCCGCCGTTGCAGAGTTTTTATAATTGTCCGATGGTGTGCGAGTACGGAGGCGCGAACGGGACGTTCGACGCGGTGGACACGTGTACGACGCACTATCCGTGCACGCTCAAGTCTCTCCTGGACGACGCGGCGGACGCGTTGTGCTGCGAGCCGCGCGTCGCGAACGCGAAGATGCAAACGCCGGCGGAATTCCAGGGCGTGTCCATAGTGGTGACGATTTTGTTCCTGCTCTTTGACATTCTGTACTCGTATAACCGACACACCGCGGCTGATATCATACAGACGAGCACGGTGACCGCCGGCGATTACTCGGTGCTCGTGGACGGTTTGGGTAAAGGGAACACGTGGACGCGCCAGCAACTGGCAGAGTTTTTCTCGCACTACGGTGAAGTTGTTTCCGTCTGTCACCTCACGAACACGCACAAGCACGTCAAGTATGAACGGCAGATTCAACAGGCTGTGAAACAAAAGTGTGAAATTGAAGTGATGCTCGCCGACGCCGAAGGAGACGTCCCGGAGGAAAAACTTGACTTTTTGACGCGTCTCAGGCAAAAACTGTTCCGATTCGTCGTCCTCAGAGGCATGGAACCGACGCTGGAGAATAAAGAAAAACTGGAAAAGAAGATTGAGCATCTTCGCGAGAAGGTTAAGACTTTGGGGACTTCTGGTAGCGATCACCTCGGAAGCGCCGTGGTCACGTTCAACTACGAACAACACGCGATGAACTGCATGGATGATCATTGCAACTCTTGGATCCAGCGACAACTCGCTCGCTTCACCGGCAAAACGCCGCCTGATTTTTACGGGCGTGAACTCATCGTGGCGCGAGCGCCCGAGACTAGCGATATCAATTGGAAAAATCTTCGATTGCGCGAGAGCAACGTGCAAAATGCGCGAATCTCCATTCTCTCCAAACTCGTGATCGCGATCGCGCTGGTGATTGGTGGCCTCATTCAGTACTTTTTTGAGTACATCAGAAGTGAAGAGTTCAAGAAAATCAACGACCAAGTCGCTCTGGCGTCGACGCCTTCGACGAGCGCGTACATCAAGTTGCAGATCATCGCGTCGATCACATCGCTGATTGTCGTCATCATCAACTTTAGTTTGGACACGCTGACGACGATGCTCTCCAGATTAAGCGCATACAAGACCCAGACCGCTCATAAGAATGTCTTGATAGCTTCACTGACGTTCGTGAACTTGCTCAATTACGTCGTCGTTCCGATCATCACCAACCGGTGCTCGTCGGTGGCGGATGGCGTCTGTAACTGGTACGTTCCCGGCGGTTTCATCGAATACGCATTCTACCTCCAGCTGTTCAGAGTGATTTCGATTCCCGGTCGAGGTTTGGACGCCGTTCACCTATTCACCAGAAAAGTGCTCGCGCCCATGGCGAAGACGCTGCAAGTTCAAGAAGATCTCTTGGCGCCGCCGGAGTTCGCGTTGGCGCGCTCCTACGCAGAGCTTTTGTCAATTTTAGGAATGGCTGCGATATACGCGCCCGCGCTGCCGTCGAGCTATTTCATCGCGCTGTTCGGTATATTTTTACTCTACTGGACGAAAAAGTACCAAGGGTTATTCAAGACGAGCGCTCCGCCAAAGCTCAAGGAGGACGCTTTCGGCATCACGACGACTCTTCGCGTGATTTCGTTACTCCAAATTCTTTTCGGGTGCCTCGTCTTCTACAGGTTCGATTCCGAGATCAACACGACGCTGTGGATAAATTTGGCAATCTGGATCGTCTCGCCTCTCACACGAATCTATCGCGTCCTCAGAGAACGCGAGCCTCACACGAAGTCGACGGGAGGCGTCTCCTTTGAGAAAAACGCGGGCTTGCACGATAGCACGGGCGAATGGAGGTCGATGCGAAGCGACGAAACCATTCGCGAGATCATCGCGTCGACCAGGTCTGAGAGAGCATCTCTGTCGGAGACGCGCGCGAATTTGATTCGCCGCGCGTTCCTGTGCCGAATGTACAAGTGCGACCACGAGGAATTGCTCGGCAAGGGTCGATTGGCGTTGTATCATCCGCTCATCCCCGCGCACGCGGGCGCGGAGCAACTCGAGTTGCTCTTGAAGAATTACGAACCGTTCCCGGTGCCCGTGCCGGCGAAACCGGATTATCTTCCGGGACAATCTCATCGAACCGGCGGCGAGAACACGGCGGTTCCGTCGTCGAGGGAGCGTGCCAAGTTGGACATATTGGCGTCGTTAGAGAGACGAAAGCGCGAGGCGCTAGGTGAAGACAACGTGTAAATACTATTCATTCTATTACTAGAAGTATCGCTAATCTTTGATTTCGTGCAGGATTTCCGTCCAGCGCTTCGCTTCGTTCACGGAGAGCTCACCGACGCCCTCTCGCGCCCGCAATTTCAACTCGGCAACGGCGTCGCGCGTCTCCGCCATCGCGCCGACGCCGAGCCCCAACGCGTCGAAGGCGTTCATGCATCCGCTCGGAGTGCTGAACAGAACGCCGACGGGATGCATTTCCCATCCGTCGCCCTTGATGGTCTTCGTTTTCGCGGCGCCGAGCGACGCGCACGCGCGCGCCTCGCACAAATCGAAGAGTTTTCGATTCCCCGGAATGTCTCTCGCGAACACCAGTGTCCCGAGCATCATCGCCTCGGCGATGGTTCCGCTCTGACCCTCGGAGATGGAACTGTTGAGCAGAACCGTCGCATCGCTGATGTAACGCAAAACCGTCTCTCGGTCGACGCCCGGGAGCACGGTTCGATCGGATTCACCGCGCGCCGCGAACAGTCGACGAACATTGTCCGCGTACGAGGCGTCGACGTCGGGACCGCACACCGTGAGGTGCGCTTTGATTCCGTTCGCGTTGTATCGGCGGAGCGCGTCTTCGATGTAACACACGTCTTTCACCGCGCGAAGCCCCGCCGGAAGAAATATGATGGGCATCGATTCAGAAATCACACCCGAATCCGCGCGAAGTCCCGCGTGACGCTTGCGCTTGGAGGTTTCGCGCAAGGCGTCCGGAATGGACACGCCCTGCGGAATCAGTTTTGTCTTTGAACGGACGTCGGACTTGACGAAGTCTAACGATCCGCTCGGCGCCGCCTCAATCATGGATAACGAAAAAGAGACGACTCGCGTCGCGACGTCGACGCGTCGCCGAAACAGGTCCTCCATCTCTTTTGATTTGCGACAATCCACGTTGACGTCCGTGCCGCCGAGCACGAGAAACATCGGAGGAAGCAAATTTCGATACTCGCCGACGACATCGATCACGACGCCGCACTTGAACGCGTGTAAAACGATTATGAGATCGACGTTCATCGCGTTGATGACGTTGGCGATGTCTTCTTTCGCGTGTGGCAAATCCATGATTGAACGCGTGACGGCGACGATGTCGTTCGCCGAGAGATGCGATGCGATGCGATGCATCGTCACGATGTTACCGCACTTTGCATTCGACAAGTCCTTCTGTGGGGTGATGCAGAGCGCGCGTTTCTTCGTGTCGCCGTATCCGTCGCCGCCGACGGCGGCGCGAAAGCCGCTGAACGTGTGATGCATGTGAGGCCAAAACGAGTGCCGGTACCCCGCGCGCGCGATGGGCGAACTCGTCGCCCAACACCCACCCTTGACGACTTTTCTGTAACCGAACCATGGACAACTGTTTTCGCGATACGGAAAATCCATTTGAAATCCCGGAAATGGCAAAAACGCGGACGCCGTCCACTCCCAAACGTTGCCCATCATCTGTCGACATCCGCGCGCGCTGTCACCTTGCGCGAGCGCGGTGACGTCGACGGTGCCGCCTCTGACACCGTCGAGATTCGCGAGCGCGTGGGTGGGTGGATCATCTCCCCAAGGGTATGTCTTCCTGGGTTGTCCCGTTCTGCAATTCGGCGTCGTTCGAGCCGCAGCTTCCCACTCAGCCTCCGTCGGTAAACGAGCGCCGATCCAGTTACAGTACGCCTCGGCCTCGTACCAGGACACGTGACACACGGGATCTTGTGGACGCAATGGCCGTGGCTCCTCGTCGAAGTATCGACAGTTCCAGCTCTCATGCGCGGGCCTCTCGCCGCCGTCCTCGGTGAATTTAACCGTCGGCGAAGGAATCCAACCGAGCGGCGCCAAGAGCTCACCTGTGCTTCTTCGGCGCTGTAACCAGCGACACCCCTCGTGGCTCCACAACGATCTGTCGGAGTATCCACCGCTCTCCATGAAGGCTGCGAACTGTGCGTTCGTGCAGCACGTCTTGGCTATTCGGAATCGACTGAGCGCGACGCCGTGCGCCCATCTCTCCGCGTCGAACACCCACTTATCCTCGCGCTCGGCGCCGAGCCGGTACGCGCCTGCGTCGATGTCCGCGTACCCTTCGCGCGTGATCGTCTCTTTCGATCGCGACGTATCGCACGCGTCGTTCGACGCCGTCGAAAACCCACCCCATAAATCCGCGGGATACCGCGTCGTCTTCAATTCGCCGAGCGACGGTTTAGGAAAACCCAGCGTGTTCCTCGCCTGCACGTAATCCTCGACGTGCCAGTGCTCGTGTACGATTCCATAAAGGTGTAAATACGTTTCGATCGCACCCAAGAGCCGAGAATCGTCCTCACCGAGCAAGGCTTCGCACCTTCCCGCCGCGAGGTGTCTGTACGCCTCGCACGCCGCCGCCGTCGGGTTCACCCCACACACGACATCAGGTCTCCATCGATCCTGATACTCGGCCCGAAAGCTATCAAATAATCCGTGCACGTCCGCGACGTCGTCTCGCAGCGATTTCGGACGCGCGTCGTCGTGCGTCTCGCTCGATAAGTTGGTCGCCACCATGAATTCGTAAAAGTGAGCCACGTGCCCGTCGCTCCAATCGAACGGATTGACCCCACCGCTCGCCTCGCACCGTCGCGCGTACGGATTAATATCACCGACCGTCTTCTCTCGCCGCTCGCGTACGTCTGCGTACATGCTTCGCACGTCACCGACGCGCAGTCGCACGTGTTTTTCCTCGAGACTGCGATACACATCGAGCGCGGCGAGCGCCTCTTCGCTTCGCACGTCGGGAGACGCGGGGGTGGACGTCGACGGGACGTGTACGCCGTGAAACGAACGATCTCTCGACGTCATAGCGGCGCACCGCGGGCGTCGCGGGCGTCGCGCGCGGCGTCTTACTGTGAGGGACACTTTGAGCTCGAGATACACTCTAACCGCCGCCGACTCGCGAACGGGACTAATACTCTCGCGCGTGCACGCCCGGGGCGAGCACGCGCCACTCTGGCACGGCTTTGCGATGATACTTCTCGCGAAGCACCCACCCCTGCCGTCGCGCGCGCTCGAAGACGTCGAGATCGTCGCGCTCGACGACGCGCTCGAAATCTAAAGCGGCGGCGCGCGCGCGGGACGCCGCGCTCTCGGTCCACGACGCCGCGCGTTCGCGCGAGCGCGCGACGAGCGGCGCGCGTCTGGCCGTCGCCGCGCGAAGTCTCAATTCGCGTTCGATCGCGCGCGTCGCGTTGGCCTCGATGGCGTCGCGTCTCTCCATTATCTCTCTCGCGTCTCTCGCCTGCGCGCGAGCGAAACGGTTTCGTCAGTTCCTCGCTTCGATCGATACACGACACCGCGTCGTCTCGTCGAGCGTCGCGCGCGCACCTGAAACATCGCTATCATCATCGCGTTCGCCGCTCGGCTCCCCGCGCTCGCCCCCTCTCGCCGAGCCTCGTCCTCGGCCGGACGTCTCGCGTTCGCGTCTCTCCTCTCTAACCGTTCCCTCTCTCTCACCGCCCTCTCTCTCGCCTCCTCTCTCGCCTCCCTCGCGCGCCTCGCCCGCGCCTCGCGCTCGATCACCGCCGTCTCCGCCGCCGACGCCGCCGCCGACGCCGCCTTGCGCGCGCGCCACGCGTCGACGCGCGCCCTCGTCTCGGCCCGCTGCCGTTGAGCCGTCGTGCTCGCCTCGATCAACGCGCGCGCATCGTCCCACGCGCGCGGCGGCGCGCACGCGAGCGACGCGCACGTCGTCGCCGCCGCGTGTTCGAGCGCGAGCGCGCGCTGACGGGCGATGCGCGCGGCGACGTCGGCGTCGGACGTCATTGTCTGGCGTTTTTCCAATCCGAATGACAGACGACGCCCCCGCGCGCGGTGGCGCCGGGACGACGCTGTCCACCGTCATGCGCGCCGCCAGGACCGCGGCGATGTATGCGTTCGCGTTTCGCGTGTCCCGCGCGCTCACGAGACCGACGACGGCGCCGACCGGCGAGGGGACGTCGTCGTCGTCGTCGTCATCTTTGTCGACGGGCGCGACAGCGGCGACGTCGCCGTACGCCGCCGTGTGCTCGCCGACGTACGCGCGCGGTGAACCGGTGGATGTGCGCGTGTACGTGCGCGCGGAGGCGAACGAGGCGGAGTCGCGCGCGCGGTTTCGGGCGTCGGTGGACGAGACGCCGGCGTTGCGCGTTTCGGGCGTCGGTTTGGGAACGGAGACGGTGGAAACTCGCGAGCTCGATCTGAGCGCGCACGAGG
>Ga0066856_10000660_pt1 | contig 12965 bp, 10 predicted proteins | sample ETNtaG_5_FD_65605 | JGI IMG/M metagenome (GOLD analysis project Ga0066856, IMG submission 65605) | Marine microbial and viral communities from oxygen minimum zone, Eastern Pacific Ocean - ETNP201406SV205 | ecosystem: Environmental > Aquatic > Marine > Oceanic | place: Pacific Ocean: Eastern...
AAGGAGAAAATGAACCAGGTCTGTATCCCATAAAGAAAAGTATTCTCTCCAACCCCAAGAATTGCACCATACCAAGTTGTTACTAGTGTCGCTATAAAGCCAGATAGACTTAGGCGTCTACCGGATAAAATGAAATTTTCTTCTGATCTGTGTTCGTTTCTATTTCGATAAATACCTAGGTAAATAATAGAAAAAACATAAACACCTATAACAGTAAGGTCAATAAAGTGAAGATTAATCATGCCATGTGATTAATGAAGACCCATATCCAGTCACTGGCTTCAATTTCAATTTGGTTTGAGGTTGCAATATTGCTCATACCATGGCCTGCTGATGTAAGTTGCTCATTTCTAAGTTTATAATGTAGTCCATTAGTTTTAATCTTAGTTAATGGATTCTTTGCCATAATCGAAATCAATTGACCATGGTCTACTTGAATTTTTGTACGTTTTTTAATGCAGTGTATCGTTGAGTAATTTGTTAACATGACAAGCTTGAGTTTCTGTGAGAACGAAGCCATGCTAAGTAGTGCTGCCATTGCATGGTCATCTCGCTTGCCAGATAGACCAGTTAGTAAAATATCACTTTTATTATTTTCCAAGCACCATTGAAGCCCTTTATCTAGGTCATTTGTTGACTGATCTAACAATTCTAGTATTTCACAGCTATAATTATCGGGCTTGAGATCTATTGAATCCATATCGCCTAAAATTAAGTCAGGATTATATCCTAGTTTTTTTAATTTGTTAACACCGCCATCCAAGCAGATAATGGTTTTTGCCGCTTTAAGTGATTTGATTAAAATCGGGTGGTTAACTAATTCACCATTTCCAAAGAGTATAGTTTTTGGATTGAAAGATTGGGAATATTTTTTTATTATCATTTTATTTGGAACTAAAAACGCTTAGAATGAATTTCATCATAGTATTGATCTACTTAAATTTACCGCCTTTCATATGAACCTTAGAACAATTTCAAACGCATTATTTAATTTTGATTCTCATTATCCGAGAACCATTATCGCAGGTGTCATTTTTGTCACAGTAATATTTGGTTGGAAGGTTTTTGACCTTGAGCTAGATCCTGCATTTAGATCGGGATTGCCTAGAGACCATGAGATAGTAAGGTCAATGGAGAAGGTGGATCAATTGTTTTCTGGAAGTGATATCATCATCATTGCAGTTGAATCAGATAGTCTCTTCAAGGATAGTACTCTTATAAAACTATCAAATTTTCAAGAATCTATGGAAGAGATAGATCTCATAAGTCGAGTAACGTCAATTTTCAATCAAAAACATATAGTTCCAGATAAAAATGGTTTTGATATAGAGCCTCTATTTGAAGAGATTCCAACTGACTCTGCTAGTCGAGCACAATTTAGAGAGAGGTTAAAATTATCAGGTATGATAGGAAATTTAATCTCTGAAGATCTCAGAACATTATGCTTTGTAGGACAGATTAATAGTTCTTTTGAGTACGATGAGTTTGATTTTAGAGAGAAGATACATGAATTGGTCGATCGTTACGATGAAACCGATAAATTTTATGTTTCAAGTTTACCTATAACCAGAGCAACAGTGATTGAGTATATGCAAAGAGATATGCGTGTCTTTACTCCAGTTGCAATTGGACTTTGTGTCTTTTTGCTAACTATTTCTTTTCGCAGTTGGGCGGGGGTTTTCTTACCACTTTTTGTTGTTGCGTTTTCCATTTTGTGGACATTTGGTCTAATGGGCTGGTTAGATATCTCTCTATCATTTATTGGATCATTGATACCTGTGATGTTAGTAGCTATAGCAAATAACTATGGTATTCATATTATTTCACATTATTTTGAATATTCAAGGTCAGATAAAAATGCAACCAGAGGTCAGATTCTTAGAAAAACCATCCGGAAGGTAGGTATACCTATACTACTTGCGGGTTTAACAACAATGGTAAGTTTTTTATGTCTTTTATCACACTCACTTCCTAGGGTAAGGGAAATGGGGGCACTGGTCTCATTTGGCATTCTGATAGCATTTATTCTAAGCATAATCATGATTCCTTCCGTTCTTGCACTTATACCTCGTCCTATTCACTTATCCAAAAAAAATGAAAATCCATTGATGGATGAATTTTTGATAGGGATGGGTAAATTTTTCACAACATTCAGGATTCCGATTTTATCTTTGATATCCATCATTGGATTATGGCTAATGATGGGAATACAATACTTGAAGGTTGATACAAATCCAGATCATTATTTTTCAAAAAACTCACCACTGAGGATTGCTAATACTAAAATCAGCCAAGCATTTGGTGGTTCTACTCAAATAAACATACTCGTAGAGGGTGATATTTTTGATCCAAAAGTACTCAAAAATATCGAACTACTGACAGATCATATCAAGGGCAGACATGATATTGTTACAAAATCATATTCTATAGTTGATGTGATAAAAAAAATGCACTCTGGTTTTAATGGTGGTGATTCTCTAATGGAGATTATTCCCTCTGACCGTGAACTCATTCACCAATACATGTTTCTTTATTCAATCTCATCAGAGGGCAATGAGTTCGATCTTATACTCGATGACATGGAAGAGCCTGCTCATACACAAATTTTATTAAGGTTGAGAGAGGCTAAAACTTTTTCGATATCTGAAATAGTTGATGACACCAAACAGTTTATAAATGCTAACTTTTATGATGAGTCACCAATGCAACTAACAGGAGGGGCGACTCTTATGGGTGTATTAAATCATATGGTTATAAAAGGGCAATTTATCAGTCTCATAGTTTCTCTTGTAATAATATTCTTTATTATGGCAATAGTATTTCAATCTTTTGTGGGAGGTTTTTTTGCAATTATGCCCATGGCTATTTCTATCACAATGATGTTTGGATTAATGGGATATATGAATATTACATTAGATTTAACGACCTCACTTTTGACTTGCGTATTAGTTGGTGTTGGAGTTGATTACACTCTACATTTCTTATGGCATTTACGAGATCATTTAAAGGCAGGTGAACAATTTGATGATGCAATATCCAATACATTTCGAATTTCAGGAAAGGGCATTCTTTTTAATGGGCTATCAGTCGTTGTTGGCTTTTCAGCTTTGTTGTTATCAGTTTTTGTGCCAGTGAGGATATTTGGGATACTAGTTATGGGGTCAATATTCTTTTGTCTTTTTGGTGCATTAGCAACGTTGCCGGCATTGACGAGTTTGACCAAACCAAGGTTTCTTTATAAATGAGTATAGAGAAGAGAGATAGGACCCTAAGTGTGATTATCATAATACTGGCACTTGCATTGATGATATTTGTATTACCAAGATCTGATGATTCTTTTAATATGGGTGTTCAAAATTTGAAGGAGCTAATAGATCTTTTAATACATAATTATTTAGATCTTGTATTGGTGGCGTATGTATTTATTTGTTTTCAAATCGCAGGTTTTGTAGAATTAAAATACAAACAGGATTTTATTTTGATATCGATTCTTTGTATCCTACTAACCCCATTTTCAGTTTTATTTATTTTGCAGAGCGGTAAAGATGGTAAATAAACAAATTTTATTTTTTATAATAATTATGTCCCTATCCAGAGGACAAACGATTTCTCCTCAGGAAGTCATGGACAGAGTATATTCTTTGAAAAGACCCACTACTTCCATTATGGAAGTGAGATTAGAAGTAACAAGAAAAAAAGGGGATAAAGAAAAAACAAAGACTCGAGAGTTTACCAGGTATGAGAAATTTTATGATTCTGGTAAATATCGGTCAAAATCCTTAGCGCGATTTACGATGCCAAAAATGGTCAAAGGCACAGGTCTTTTGAGTTGGGTCAATCGTAATGGGCAAACAGACCAATGGTTCTTTTTACCAAAATTAAAAACGGCTAAAAAAGTAAAGGCGAAAGAGAGATCAAGGTCTTTTCTAAACACTGATTTTATATACGAAGATTTGGAAAGTAGAAAGCCTGGTCTTGATAGCCTTGTTGATGTTGGCAATGAATTCATTTCAGGTAAGCAGTGCAAGGTAATGATGGCCTGGCCTAAAGATGAAAGTACATATTTTTCAAGAAAGATTTGGGTTGATATGCAGAGCTGGAAAGTTATTAAGGTGGAGTACTATTCCAGTGAATCCAAGAGAGAAAAAACTCTTACTTTAAGTGAATTCATCGAGGAGAATGGATTTTCTACTGCCAGTAAATTGGTAATGGATAGAGGAGATGGTAACAAGACTGTGATGAGAATAATAGCTTATAGACCGGACATGGGATTGAAAGAGGAAATTTTCACTAAGTCTTTTCTTGTAAAAAATTGATTAAGTTAATAGCGTAGTAAGGTACAGCCTGCAGATAGACCTGCGCCTGTGCCTATTAGTAATACTAAATCATCCCTCTTAATCTTTTTTTCTTCCAATGCTATAGCAAGTGTCATAGGCACAGATGCAGCAACACAGTTTCCAAATTTTGAGATTGTCTCTAGGACTTGTCGTTTTTTAAATCCTCCTGCAGATACATAGGCCTCAACAGCTTTTCCCGATGCTTGATGGGGTATGACCCAGTCAATATCCTCTTTGGTTATTGAGTTTGCTCGCAATGTTTTCAGTAATATTTTATAAATTTGTTTTCTAGCTATTTTGTAAACAGCTGGGCCATCCATAGAAAAAAGATTGTCTTCCAACTTTGTTTTTGGGTTTTGAGGGTGTCTCATAGTACCACCACCTCTTACTTCAGTATAGCTTGATCCACTTGGAAAGGTATTCATGGAGTGGTACAACAATTCATTATTTTCTTGTACTGAAGAAGGTTCTAGTAAAATCGCAGCAGCTCCGTCTCCAAATAGTGAGGCGCTTTCTGGTTCATTAAAATTTCTTCCTATTGAACCTCTGTCTGATGATATAATTAATATTCGTTTATAAGAGTTTGAACTTATTAAGCTACTTGCTGTGTGAAACGCAACGATAAATGAAAGACACGTACAATGAATACTAAATGATGGAATCCCCTCATATCCCATCTCCTTTTGAAAAAAAGTAGAGGTGTCCGGTATTGTTTGTTTTGGAACGCCGGATGCATTTATGATAAGATCAGGGGGTTGGCCATCACCAATGGCTTTTTTACCTGCAATTGCTCCCATCTTATCAACATCTATTTCAGATATACGCCTTTCAAATACTCCAGATTTTTGGTGAATCCAATCTGGAGATTTTCCTATAAGATTTGCAATATCTTCAGCTTTTTCTATTTTGGGAGGAAGGTAAAGACCTGTACCGTTTATTTTTACTTTCAATGGATGTCTATTTTTAAAAGAAATATTTTAATTCGAAACGTAAATGAGAGAAGTCTTCCATTTTATTAAAAATATAATTCTCTCCATCAGGATGATTAGATTTACCATTTACCTTCGTAATTGCAATCATACCATCTAGATTTTGATTTAGTGAGTATGTAATCTTCATATCTATGAGCGCTCCGGAAAGACCTTCAATATCAAATCTCTTTGATGCATCTATCATTGAGGTAAGTGATAACTTTAATTGATTGTTGATAAAATGTTTCTCAAATGTAACAAGGTAGGCTCTGTCCGTCAAAATAGCAATTGGTACCCCCATTCCAGGCGTAAAAAAGTTTGATGGTTTCATTGTCTCTGGATCAATCTCAAGATTAGGAATGTCAATTTCTTGATCAATTGGTAAACTATCCGAGGAGTAATCAAGAGTGTCATGAGTAAAATATTGGCCTACAAAATTAATGCCAAGTGGGAGTTCTGTTTCTATTTGGAGAGTTGATTGTATATATCGAGACTTTTCTAGTAATGGGTATGTAAAGTGTAAGGAATCATAAAAACTTGGATTAAATGAACTAGGTCTATCAATTGAATTATTTTGATCTTTAGTTATAAAGTAACCTAGGTCATATCTCAATGTGGCAATATTATTAAGTAAAACACCCCCAATACCAATCACATCAGTTTTTCTATAACTATAGACAATGTCTACGTATGGAAATGAGATATCACTTCCTCGCCCATAAACATTTATTCCAGTTAGATTAAAGGTCCTATCATATCCAGAAAAATATGATGCGGAGATATCGCCAAGGGACGTGGAGAGAGTTCCATATATGCCTCCCTCATAAGGATATCCTTGAATTGGTAGTATTTCAGATGATTGAGGATATACTGGTAATTCTATTGGGAAGTCATCATCTCCCAATGGAATACGATTTGTTGCATGAACTGGAGAGAAGATGGTATTGAATTTTAAGTCGCCCAAATAATAGTCAAGAGTCACTGAGAGCGTAGACATTTTCCTTTCTATGCCACCAAAGAATAAGTAATAATAATCTAGGCTACTAGCGTTGTCAATTGGACTATTTTCATCAACATTTCCCCAAGAATGAATTTGTTTACCAATACGTAACTCAAAATTCTTTGAGCCGTATGTGAGATAAAGTTCTCTCATATCTAAAATAAAATCTTGTGGATCACTAGACCCTAAGAAGTATGAATCATCTCTTAAATGATATTCCAATGAAAAGTTACCATTTAAGGAAAGAACGCCAGATCGTTTTTCAAAGTTTAAAGAACCCATTCTATAAGGAATATTGATAACAGATTTATCTGAGAGTCTAGATATATAAGTGTAGTTAACATAACCAGAAAAAGACAAGTCAGAACTGTTTGCATTTAAATCATAAGAGATGAAAAAAATAATAAAGACAATAATAACTTTTAGTTTTTCCATTTTTTCACCTAAAACATTGATTACTTTAGAAGAATTGCCTTGCGTACCTTTGTTTCAAAACTATCTTTGAATTGGATGTAGTATATACCTGAAGGATGCTGATCTGCTTGCCAGGTGATATGATGGACGCCCATCATAAATATTTCATCATTTGATATTTGATCCACCTCTTTACCAGTTCCGTCAAACACAAGAATTTCAATTTTTCTATCATAAGGAATAGTTATCTCGAAATTAACTAAAGGGTTAAAAGGATTTGGATAGGGTGGTGATATGGTAATTTGATATGGTAAAATTTGTTCCTTTATCGTGATGCTCATATCTCCGCAATCTTGCGGGGAATAAACTGGAAAGGAGTAATAAAATTGGTCTAGGCTTAGTTCAAAGTTGTTACTTTCTGCAATGCATGAGTCGACGCCCTCACAAAGTTGATTTGCGCCTATAGCAAAAAATGGATATCCACCATTATCATTGCCACTCCAGTCGAGGCTCATATCACAAAAACACCCAGGTAAAGATTCTAATTCATTATTGAAAAGCCAGAGATAGGATAGGTTTTCCAAGGTGCAAATGGATTGCGGAACATATGATAACTTATTATATCCAAGGTCTAGAAAGTAAAGATTGGTTAGGTTGCCAATATCTTCATCAATTGAAGTCAAAATATTATTATTTATGTATAAGGAAAAGAGGTTTTCCATATCGCTAAATGATTCTGGAAGTCTTGATATTCTATTCCATTCAAGGTATAAAGAGGCAAGGTCGTTGAGGTCTCCAATATTTTCTGGCAATGAGTAAATGGTATCGTTTACGCCAGAGCTGTTTCCATAATTACCTGCAACTAAAAATCGAAGTCGACCATTAAACCAAGTTTGGGTTCCGATTTCTAGTGGTGAATCATAATTAAGTTCATTTTTTATTATAATGCTATCAAGCACGTTGATATCATTGTTATTGAGACATGAATCTCCTACTAATATTGTTACGTTACTAGGTAACTGGTTAAAGTATGTATGCAAACTATCACACTGAGATAGAGCAAAGCTTATTTGCAGGACGCATATTATGATAATTTTTTTTTTCATATTATTTAAGCAATATTACTTTATGACTCTTAATGGTATCTGCTATCTTCATTACAATGAAATACACACCGGCAGCATTGTTTTTAGCATCCCAATTTATACTATGTTTTCCTTCAAACATCTTTTTTTCTAATAGTGTCTCAATTAGTTGTCCCTTAACTCCATATACTTGGATGGTAACGTAGTAATTTTCTTCAATTTGAAATTCTATTCTAGTTGAAGGATTAAATGGATTTGGATAAGGTCTGGTCAATTGATAGGTTGCTGGATGAATGTTGTCAATCATGGTCAATGGTGCTGTAAATCCATCAAATGATATTGTCCTTAATTTGTTTTCATGATTCTGTGGTGTGATTGCGAGAGTCATGAGGTTAGCACCCTCAATTGATGTTATATTACCTTGAAATGTAAGGGTTTGGTTTGCTCCTGGATTTATATTTAAGTATACGGGTTGTGGGGAAAACCACCCTAGATCATCTGTGAGCACACATGCTAGAGAAATGGGGTGGGAACCTTCATTGTGTATTTGATAATTTAGGTTTGAGGTGCCTACTGGAAGATAGACTCCAATATCACCATTGTATTCATTTAGACCTTCTACCATTACGCTATATGCCAATGGGTAGATGCCTGGCAAGCGATTTGCCCTGTAGACAGCTCCATCAGGGAGACTTAAATTATAGAGTCCTTCCCAGACAATATCGCCATTGGTATTAACTTCAACTGAACGGCCTCCACCACCAACAGTTGTTAATAGTACATTACCATTTTCGAGTTTTTGGGCATTTCCTGATGCAAATCCAAAAAGATCTGGTGTGAGTTCATGCGACCATGCTAAAGATGCTTCAGAGTTTTCGATGCTTATTTCTATAGCTCTAGATACGGGCTCATCGGTCCCTCTAAATTCTGGCGCAAGATTACCATTGTCAAATGTCAAGAGATTACCATTTGACAATTTTTGAAGACTATGTTGAAAGCTAAACCCGAGTTCATTACCCATTTCAACATCACCGGAAGGCATATCATGTCCAATATTCCAAATGATATCACCTGAAGGATAGTCTATCTTGGTTATACGTGAAAGATGTCTAACAGATATATAGAGGCAACTTTCTTCTTCATCAAATATAACTGCATTAACGTGTGTCCAATCATAGTGCATGCTTATATATGCCTCAGTCCAAGTACCTCCAAATTGATCGAAGTCTGACATGTCAAAATAGTCAAATGTATTCCAAGACCAAACCACTTCTTTTGTGTCTTTGTCCCACTCTACTAATTTATCTCCAATCCAAGGGAATTCAACCGTTACCCCATCTGCTTGGAAGCCTAGTCCTTGGTACAATGATGTCCAATCGCCAATTGGAATGAATCCTAGGGAACTAGTCTCTACAATACCAAGATAGTTACCATTTGGTAGCTGGATAATATCATGGTGTAAGAATTCATTATTGGGTTCAGACCAAATTGTGTCGCCGTCAAAAGACATCTCAGATCCTGGGAGATTATTTTCTGCCCCAGATAGTAAGTGACATCCTAATAAGTTTCCATTAGTGTTAGTACTATAATAAACGAAATCATCTAGTCCTGAATTCCATATTTCTCGACCATCTTGGTCTATAGCTGCCGAGAAATAATTAAAGAATGCGCCAAATACAGTAATTCCGGGTGAGGGTGATTCTATATTTGTTATATTAGAGGTTGATGAAGAGAGAGGTTGTCCCGTTGTGAAAGAAAATGTTTCTGACCACGTGCCAGGACCTGAAACAAAATTTGGTCTCAATCTCCAATAATATGTTTTATTCCAATCGATTAAATCTCTTTCTATATGTACCAATATACTTTTGTTAATTTGGTTCATATTAGTTGTAAAATCAGAATTTTCTGCAATTTGAAGCTGATACTCATTGGTCTCAGGAATTTGTTCCCACTCAAATAATACATATATCTGGTTTAGATGAGCATTATTATGTGGAGATAGTAGTGCTCCTTGAGCATGATTTAACATCAGTAAAAATAGTAATTTTCTCATGATATTTTTATGGGTAAAGTGCTTCATTTAACCAGTTAAAGACTTCTGTTCCTTGAGTTTTCCAAGCTCTAGTTAATCCATATTTAGGGAAATTTCCTAGTAGTTCACCATTCCATACATATGTGACCAATGTTTTATAGTCAGACACACTCTCTAGTCTCCAAAGACCTTTAGCTCTAGATAATCTGACAACACCTGGTTCTAATACTCCATCAGGATGGTGAATGGCTTTAAAAGAAAATGCCCAGTGCTCATGTTCTTTTATGGTATTATATTGTATGACATAGTCTCTTGAAGCAAAAGGGAATGGCATATCTAGTTTGATATGTACGATATTACTATCAAGCTTCTTTGATTCAGTTACTCTTTTAAAAATGAAAGGATATTTTTCAATATCCTTTATTATATTGGCTATAGAGCCTATATCATAATTAAGAATTTTTATCGCACGACTAATCGGGTATCCATCATGCTCAATCCAATCTACTTTGACTGGTTCATCTTGAATAATATTCCATTCGTTTAAGTTTAGTAGTGTATTATAATCGAATCCCACTACCAAAGATGTAATGGTGGGAATAATTAGCACTTGTCTTATTTTTCTAAGATAGAAATGTTTCATAAATTTCTTTACAATCATTTTTTATCTGTTCTTCGGTGAGTCCAAATTTTTCAAGGTCATATTTATGTTCGCTTACATATTGTCGTTGTTTTTCTGCAGTGTCTTCAATAACTGCTTGGAGATTCTGATTGGTTTCTAATTCTAAGAATTTCATGATGTCATGCATCAGTGATTCAAAATTACTCATCATAATATCGAAACGTACTATCATGACACGATCTTTGTTAATCTTATTATCTTGCCAATCCTTTTGAAATCTTTTTAATAGTTCTACTAATGCTAAATATAGTCTATTGATTGTTCTTTTTTTTGTTTCTTCATCTAATGACCAAAAATTAAATCTTTTATCAAGTACTCCTGTGACTAGACTCAATCCTGATGGAATCACGCTTAATGGATCTCTAATCATATATAAAATTTTTGCATCTAGAAAGCGTTTTTGAAATTTTGGTAAGTTGCTACTTATGCTAAACAACTTACCTACGTATCTCTGGTTTTTATTTGCGATTAAATTTCGTTTCCACATTGATTCGAACCAATCAAAATCCCTTTCTGATGTGTCTCTGACAGTCGGGTCTATCCAGTGGAAAAGGTCTTCATCATCAAAAGTAAGGAAAAAACCATATAAGAAAAATCCATCTAGATACCTAAAAAGTAGAGAAACGTCATCGGTCTCTACGGATGTTAAACTTGTTTCATGGGCTTTAGTAGAGTGATGTCGTGCGGGGCTTATTTTCTCCATTACAGGGAGTAATGGTTTAATTATTTTTTGTAAAAAAATTGATGGATATAACATCTGCCAGAGCTCTGAACCACATCCAATATTTTGATTAATCAGGAAGCGGTGCAGAAAGGTTGTTCCAGACCGAGGATTTCCAACAATAATTATAGGCTCTTTGATGGGATGATGAATCGACCAAAAAAATATAAGGTCAAGGAATTTGCCTACTGCGACTAGTGTTCGAAGTACGGTCCATATCAATCCAGTGAGAATTGTAGAAAACCAGACATTGAAAGTTTTCCCAATAATTAGGTATAATCTAAATATTCTTTTGAGCATCATTATATGATAAAACGTATTACTTTTATAAATAACTTATTCGATTCTACAAATAAATTATTTAACCATGTGACACATTTTGCGTCAAAAAGTTAAAAGTCAATTTAATTTCACATTCTAGATTAAAAATTATGAAAAAATCAATTTTACTTTTTTTGGCTATCTCAATTCCTGCTAAAGGTCAAGTATTTGAGGGCATGACGCTATTCTCTCCGGCGCAAGGAGGTGGAGGAGGTGGAGGTAGTGACTCCTACTCTTATCTTGTGGATAATCAGTTGAATGAAATTAATACTTGGTCGCATCCTAGGGGATCTGCGAGTATGCCATATTTAATGCAGGACAGTACATTAATTTATCCATACAGAGTTACAAATCCCTCAATGAATGCAGGAGGTACAGGAGGAGGAATCTCAAAATATTCTTGGGATGGAGAGTTGCTTTGGAACTATGAGATTGCAAACTCCACCTATCAGCATCATCACGATGTTGAACCACTTCCAAATGGAAATATCTTGGTAATAGTATGGGAATTAAAGACAGCTTCAGAGGCTTATGCTGTTGGAAGACAATCCATTGATAATTCCTTGAATGTGATGTGGGCTGAGGCCATATTAGAGTTAGAGCCTGTTGGCACGGATGATGCAAATATTGTTTGGGAGTGGCACATATGGGATCATTTAATTCAGGATGTTGATCCTGAGTTACCTAACTATGGTGTGATAAGTAATCATCCGGAGCTCCAGGATATTAACTACGGATCAGCTGGCAGCAATGGTGGTCCTGGAGGTGCAAACGGAGATTGGAAACATTTTAATGCTATCGCATACAATGAGAATCTTGATCAAATCGCTATTTCAAGTAGGCATCATGATGAAATATATATCATTGACCATAGTACTACCACTGAGGAGGCAGCTGGGCATGCAGGAGGAAACTCTGGAAAAGGAGGAGATTATCTTTATCGATGGGGGAATCCTCAGGCATATGGACGAGGAACAAATTCAGATCATCTTTTAGATTCCCAGCATGGTGTTAATTGGATACCCGATGGTTATCCGGGAGCAGGAAACCTTATTTTATTTAATAATAATTACACCAATAACTCTGCAGTATTCGAGATAGAAACACCAATAAATGACGATGGCAATTATACAATATCTGAGGGGCTACCATTTGGACCAGAAGAACCTGTTTGGTTGCATACTGGAAACTTTCATACTCAAATGCAGGGAGGAGCATTTCGTTTACCTAATGGAAATACGATAATTACTGATTGTGATGACGCTACCATTTTTGAGGTTACTCTTGATAATGAGGTAGTTTGGAGTCATGACCATAGTGGAGGACAAGTATTCATAGCAAGAGCTCAAAAATATCCAATGGATTATCTATTGGGAGATTTTCCTAATTATGTTTTGGGAGA
>Ga0066856_10000664_pt1 | contig 12930 bp, 10 predicted proteins | sample ETNtaG_5_FD_65605 | JGI IMG/M metagenome (GOLD analysis project Ga0066856, IMG submission 65605) | Marine microbial and viral communities from oxygen minimum zone, Eastern Pacific Ocean - ETNP201406SV205 | ecosystem: Environmental > Aquatic > Marine > Oceanic | place: Pacific Ocean: Eastern...
TGCTAAAGAGGGATAATTCTTATAAGATACCAAATAATTTTAATTATAGTGACGTTATAGGTTTGTCTAATGAACTTTCCAGCAAGCTAAAACAAATAAAGCCTCAATCTCTTGATCAAGCTGGACGAATAGAAGGAATGACACCTGCAGCCCTAACATTAATACTTATGAGACTGAAAACCCAAAATAAAAAGCAGGCTGGATGACTGTTGATTTTTTTGGGAATGTTTCACGTGAAACAAAAAAAAGTTTCATGGTTTTTGAAGAACTATTAAAAAAGTGGAATAAAAAAATCAATTTAGTTTCTTCGGCCACTACAAATGATTTTAGGGAAAGGCATGTTCTAGATAGTTTACAACTGATTCAATTTGCAAAAACAGAAAAAGGTGTTTGGTTAGATATTGGTTCAGGAGGCGGATTTCCAGGAATACCACTGGCAATATATTCGAAAGAGAAACACCCCGAGTTTAAGTTTAATTTCATGGACAGCAACTCAAAGAAATGTTTGTTTCTGGAGGAGGTTTGCAGAAAATTAAATATTGAGGGTAATGTTATATGTGATAGGATAGAGGCGGCACCTATTGTCAGTTGTGATTATGTTGTATCTAGAGCCTTGGCACCATTAGATGATTTGTTAGGATATTCAAAAAGGCACAGGAATTTTATGGGTAAGTCATTGTTTTTAAAAGGAAAAAAATTTAAGGAAGAAATATTGCATGCCAAATCTCGTTGGCATTTTATTTATAAGATTCATCAAAGCTTAAGTCATAAAGATGGTAAAATAGTTGAAATTGACCACCACAAGTTGTTGAATGAGGTAGAGCATGATTAATTCTCAGCCTCATGTTATCTCTGTGTCGAATCAAAAGGGCGGGGTGGGTAAAACAACTACCGCAATTAATTTGGGAACGTCTCTGGCAGCAGTAGGTAAAAAGGTTCTCTTAGTTGATTTAGACCCTCAGGGAAATGCTTCTACAGGACTTGGCATAGAAGTTAAAGAAAGGAAGAATACCACATACGATGTTATTTTAGGAACTAAAACACTTTCTGAAACCATAAAAGAAACTAAGGTGCCTGGCTTACATATAGCACCCTCAAACACAGATTTGTCTTCAGCAGACATAGATTTAAGTCAGGATAGAAAAAGGGTTTTACGACTTAAAGAATCATTAACTGGAGATCTTTTTAATTCATTGGATTATGTATTAATCGACTGTCCACCTGCCCTAAATATTTTAACAGTTAATGCTTTTGTGGCTTCTACATCTGTGCTCGTGCCTTTACAAACAGAGTTTTTCGCATTGGAAGGTCTTTCACAATTAATTTTGACTATACAAGAAGTAAGAAAAAACCTTAACAAAAACTTAAAGATACATGGAATTGTTTTAACAATGTATGATCGAAGAAATAAACACGCCCAATCTGTAGAAGATGATGTACGAGAAAATCTGGGAGAGTTAGTATTCGATACTGTGGTTCCAAGAAATGTAAGGTTAAGTGAAGCGTCATCATATGCTTTACCAGCTGTTATCTACGATCAAAAGTGCAGTGGAGCACTAGCTTATCAAAAACTTGCTGCAGAACTATTGAAGAGGCAGGAGAAAATTAATTAAAACACATGGTTTTTTATGAATAAAAAAAGTTTAGGCAGAGGACTTTCATCCCTACTTTCAGAGACACAAATTGATCTAAACAACGATCAAGATATGAACTTTGTAGAGGAACCTAATAATATAAAAAGGTCCAAGACACTTTCCTTAATACCAATTGAAAAAATACAACCAAATATAAATCAACCTAGAAAGACATTTTCTGAAGAAGAATTGACCGAATTAAAGAATTCCATAGAATCTAAAGGGTTACTTCAACCAATTATTGTTAGAGAAAAAGGTGGGTACTATGAAATAGTGGCAGGGGAAAGGCGTTGGAGAGCCGCTCAATTAGCCCAACTTCACGAGATACCAGCTCTTATAAAAGAGTTAACGGATATTGAGGTATTGGAAATTGCTATAATAGAAAACATTCAGAGAAGTAATTTGAATCCTTATGAAGAGGCTTTGGGATACAAGCAACTTCTGGAGAAATTCAATTATACTCAAGAAGAGCTTGCTTCCAACCTTGGAAAGTCAAGAGTATATATTACAAATTTAACTCGATTGTTAAACCTCCCCGATAGCGTACTTAAGTTTTTAAAAGATGGTAAATTAACAGCAGGCCATGCTAGAGCTTTGATAGGTGTAGATAAAGCCTTAGAAATAGCAAAGTCTATTGTAAAAAACGAATTATCAGTTAGAGAAACCGAAAGACTAGTAAAAGAATTTTCAAAAAAGAATCTAAAGTCAAAAAGTACACTAAAAGAGAAAGATGCAGACACTGAAATGTTGGAAAGTGAGCTATCTGCAGAACTTGGTTTTCCCGTTTCAATTTCTCATAATGAAGGAGAAAAGCGGGGAAGATTAGTTTTCAACTACAGGAATTTAGAGGACTTAGACCGGGTTATTAACATAATTTTGAAGAAAACAAGTGATTAGTTTAGAAGGTGACTTAAGATCGAGTTTAGTAATAACTCCCCTTTTTCTGTAGTATATAAGCTGTTATGGGATTTATTTATCAAACCCATTTCTCTTAATTCCTCAACCTTAGTTAAAGACAATTTTAATTCTGAAAAACTATTAAACCGTTCAATATTCAGACCTTCCTTAAGTCTAAATGACATTACAGCGTATTCCTTAGCTTGGTCTATAAAGGATAAGGGCATACTCACGGAATAGATCTCACCCCCATTTTTTAAAACACCTCCAAGCCATTTCATAGGATTCTTATGCCCCTCCGTCTCATGTTTTTTGCCATTTATTGAAATCCTTCCGGATGCTCCTGGGCCTATTCCAATAAAATCACCATATTTCCAGTAATTGAGATTGTGGACACTTTCATGACCTTTAGTTGCAAAATTTGAAATTTCGTAATGTACCAATTCATTATTTTTACAGATCTCTTTCGTTTTTGTATAAAAAGCACATGATTTGCTATCGTTAGGCAAACCCCTTAAACGATTTTTTTGTTGTAACTTAAAGAATGGGGTGCCTGGTTCAATAGTAAGTTGATAAAGTGACAGATGTTGCGGGTCCAAACTCATCGCTCTTTTTAATTCGTTTTCCCATTCCCCTATAGTCTGATTTTGTCTTCCATAAATTAAATCAAAACTAGATGTTTTGAAGCACTGCCTTGCGGAATCAAAAGCCCTTAAAGCATCATTTACAGAGTGTAACCTCCCAAGACTTTTTAGGTCAGGATCATTAAGGGCTTGAATACCTAGAGAGCATCGGTTAACTCCTGAAGCCGAATAAGATTTAAACTTACCATATTCCACCGATGTTGGGTTAGCTTCTAAACTGATTTCAGCATCAGATGATAATCTAAATTCCTTAGAAATTTCATTTATAACTTCATAAACTAACCTCGAACTCATCAAACTTGGGGTACCCCCACCGAAGTAAATTGAATGAACAAGATTATTGTCAACTTGTATAGCTGAAATTCTTAAAGCCTTTTTATAGGCGGTGCTCCAACTGTCCATGTCAATTTTTTCAGAAACATAACTATTGAAATCACAATAAGGACAAAGGCTTTGGCAAAAAGGCCAGTGGATATAAATTCCTATTCCATCTTCCTTGAGGTTTTTCTTCTTTTTCTTCAAAAATGCACAACTCTCTAATAGATTTGATTACACTATATGGAGGAGATCAATAAAATAAACTATGTTTTTAAGAAGCTAAATCATTTTAAATGTGGGCCCCACTTTAGTGGAACCCACTTCTGAAAGTTTATTGAGGAATATCTCCTTCTATGCCTTCAACATAAAAGTTCATTCCCAAAAGCGTTCCATCGTCAGCTGTTTCACCTTCTGCCAACCAAGCACTACCATCCTGCCTGTTTATTGGTCCAGTGAAAGAATGGGTTCTTCCTCCAGCAATTGCAATAGCAAGGTTCATTGCTTCTGCTCGAACATCCATTGGAATTTTTTCATGAAAGCCACCGAGCGCGGCCATTCCAGGCGCTAATCCGTCCCAGGTGTCAGTACTCTCCCATGTGCCGTCAAGTGCAGCTTGAACTCTAGCTATGTAGTATGGATCCCAGTCGTCGATTATTGAGCCCAGTCTAGCGTTTGGTCCAAATTGTAACATGTCTGATGCTTGTCCAAATGCAAACACTCCTCTCTCTTCAGCAACTGTAAGTGGTGAAGGGCTATCAGTATGAGCCATCAACACGTCAGCACCTTGGTCTATTAGTGCGTTAGCAGCATCTGCCTCTTTAGCAGGATCAAACCAAGTGAAAACCCAGACTATTTTGAATTTCACATTTGGATTAGCAGCTTTGGCTGCCAAATAAGCCGCATTTATTCCACGTACTACTTCAGGTATTGGGAAAGAGGCTATGTAACCCACAACATTAGACTTAGTCATTTTTCCAGCTATGTGCCCTATAACACTTCTACCTTCATAAAATCTTGCAGAATATGTTGACACGTTATCTGCTCTTTTATAACCAGTTGCATGCTCAAATTTCACATTTGGAAATTTTGCGGCAACATTCATCACTGGATCCATGTAGCCAAAGGATGTTGCAAATATCATATCATGTCCAGAGAGTGCCATTTGTGTCATAACTCTTTCTGCATCAGCCCCTTCTGGAACATTTTCTGCAAAAGTAGTTTCTACTCTATCACCAAATGCTTTCTCCACAGCTTTCCTACCTTGGTCGTGTTGGTAGGTCCAACCAAAGTCACCCGGTGGTCCCACGTATACGAATCCAACTTTAAGATCAGCAGCAAATAGTCCTGAACCTAATAATAGAATCCCTGATAAAGTGAGAAAAAAGTTAATTATTTTTTTCATAAGTCCTCCTTGTTTTGTTGTTATTGTGCTTCCATAAACACCTTGCCTAGAGATCCTGGTGTTGACGATCCTCCCTGTTTCTTACCGGAAGAAATAATCACAAGCGCAATTATTGTCACAATATACGGTGTCATTGACAATAGTGCTACACTTAATTCGATTCCTATTGCCTGAAGATTTAATTGTAATATTGTAAACCCTCCAAAAATATAAGCACCAACGAATAACCTTAGCGGCTTCCAACTAGAGAAAACTACTAAAGCAAGAGCAATCCAGCCAGCACCGGCTGTCATTCCTTCAGTCCATTGAGGTACTCGAACCAGTGATAGATATCCTCCTGCCAATCCAGCAAAGCAACCACCAATGAATATTGTCAAAATTCGAGTTGCTATAACATTGTAACCTAGTGCATGTGCTGAGTCTTGATTTTCTCCAATAGCCTTAATAATTAAACCAAATCGAGTTGCACGGAAAAAGTACCATACCAAACACACACTTATAATTGAGAAATAAACTACAAAATCATGCTGAAATAACATTTTTCCCAATATAGGTATCTCTGAAAAAAAAGGTATGTCTGGTGTAGAAAGGTAGGGAGGTTTAATGCCTGTGTATGAATGCCCGAGAAGTGAAGCCAGTCCCAATCCAAACATGGTAAGGGCTAAACCTGATGCTACTTGATTTGCTCTTAAGACTTGAGTTACGATTCCAAAAACTATCGATAACAATCCCCCACCCAATGCTGCACCTATGAGACCAAGTAAAGGAGAATTTAACTCCACGCAAACAATGAATCCGCTTATTGCACCAATAATCATCATACCTTCAACTCCAAGATTAAGCACTCCAGATTTCTCGACAATTAACTCACCAGTCGCCGCCAGCAAAATTGGTGTTGAGGCAACGATAAGGCTGGCGATCAAAATAACTGGATCTATTGAAGAGAAGTCCATGTACTTAAAACCTCGCTAATTTAATTTTGTAATTTACCAGAAGATCCATAGACAAAAGAAAAAATAGCAACATGCCTTGGAAAACTTGAATAGCGGCTGCCGGCAAATTGAGCATAAATTGGGTTAGTTCTCCCCCAACGTAAGTAAGTGCCATTAGTATGCCAGAAAAAAGAATCCCAATAGGATTTAAACGACCCAAAAAGGCAACAATAATGGCCGTAAACCCGTACCCAACATTAAAATCAATAGTTATTTGGCCTGCTGGACCTGTCAACTCAAACATTCCAGCCAAGCCCGCTAATCCGCCGCTTAACGCAAGACAAAGGATTACCAAAAATCTAGGATTAACACCAGAAAGGCGTGCAGCTTTTGGTGACATACCAGAAAGTGATACCTGAAAACCAAACTTGTGTTTGTACAATAGTATATAAAAGAAAATTACGGAAACAAAAGCAGTGGCTACACCCCAGTGAATTCCAGAACCAGAAATAATTTCCAAATTTGCAGCAGATGGATATTGGCTCAAATTTCTTGAACCTGGAAAGCCTGCACCTTCAGGGTTTCGAAGAAAACCAATGGAAGCGGCCGCAAGAATCTGTTCTGCCACGTATACAAGCATCAGAGAAACAAGGATCTCATTGGTATTGAAATAAGTTCGCAGTAACGCAGGTATAGAAGCCCAAAAAACACCTCCAATAATACCAAAAGCAACCATTAAAGGAAACAGTAATAAACTTTCTTGGGGGTAAACAGCTAAACCCAAGGCACCACTAAAAATAGCCCCCATTATAAACTGTCCTTCAGCACCAATATTCCAAATATTGGCTCTAAAGCCAAATGATAAACCAATTGCAATTAATATCAGAGGCGCAGCTTTAACCAATATTTGAGGTCTTGCATAATCTGCAAAAGTTTCATTCATAAGCGGATCCCAAAAAATCATACGTATGGTTTCAAAAGGATCCTTGCCGAGCATCCAAAATAATATTCCACCAAAAAACATTGTTAAACCCACAGCTAAAATAGGAATAATGGCTGATATTAGAGGGCTTTGTTTTGTTCTCGGAACAAGTTTAATCATATGACATTGCCCCAGACATCATTTGACCAATGTCTCTGATTTTCAAGCCACTCATTGGTTTTGGGTCAGATATTCGACCACCAACTAAAGCGGTAAAACTATCACTGACCTCAATTAATTCATCTAGATCTTGGCTAATTATTACTACTGCCGTACCAGATTCTGCAAGATTAATTATGGCTTGCCTAATAAATGCTGCTGCAGAAGCATCAACCCCCCATGTAGGTTGATTTATGATGAGAAGTTTTGGATTCTGAAGTAATTCCCTTCCTATGACAAACTTTTGTAAATTGCCACCTGATAGAGATGAGGCAACAGAGGAAGTACTATCAGTTTTAACATCAAATTTATTAATTATTTCCCTTGTTAATTCTTCGGAAAAATTTCTCTGAATAATGCCATATTTCGTAAGCTTAGCCGTCTTAGAACAAGTTATAAGAACATTTTCTGATAACTTCATACTAGGACAAGCTGCGTGACCAAGCCTCTCTTCAGGTGCAGAGAAAATACCAAGAGCCCTACGACCTTCGGCATTAAGCAGGCTTATGTCGGAACCTTTGAAAAAAATTTTTCCTTTTCTAGGAGACAGCTCCCCACTTAAGGCTGTCATCAACTCATCTTGACCATTTCCAGAAACACCCCCAACACCTAAAATTTCACCGCCCTTGACTTCAAGGTTCAAATTTTTAATCGAGGTTCCAAAAGCATCTTCAGAATCTTGGTATAAATTTTCTAATTTAAGAACTATATCTCCAAATTTCCTATTAAGTCGCACAGTAGGTTTTATAGAACTCCCAACCATTAATTCTGCAAGTTCGGGAGCAGAAAAGTCATGAGTGTTACAGGTGTCAACCACTTTGCCGCCTCTAAGAACGGTAGCTCTTTTACAGAGATCTTTTACTTCAGCTAGTTTATGAGAAATATAGAGAATTGATGTGCCCTCCGATGCCAGTTTTTTTAACGTATAAAATAACTGTTCAACCTCTAAAGGATTTAATACGGAAGTTGGTTCATCCATAATTAAGAGTTTTGGATTCTGAAGTAAGCATCTAACAATTTCAATTCTCTGTTGTTGTCCAACGGAGAGGTTGCCCACTATATCATCAGGGTTTAGGGGAAGACCATAATTTTTTGAAAGGCTTATGATACGAGATTTTAGGCTCGCTGCTTCAAAACGTTCATCTAATCCGATTGCTATGTTTTCAAAAACACTTAGGGCATTAAATAATGAGAAATGCTGAAAAACCATCCCAATGCCATTTTTCCGAGCATCTCTAGGGTTTTTTGGCTGAAATATTTGACCTGAGAGTTTCATTTCTCCGCTATCTGGAGCAATTAAACCATAGATAATTTTTACTAAAGTGGATTTTCCAGCTCCATTTTCCCCTAATAGAGCATGTATTTCGCCATTATTTAAACTAAGTTTAATGTTTGAGTTTGCAAGCGTATTTGAGAAAGATTTTGTAATACCATTAACAGAAATCAACGGAGAGGAAGGTCTAGATCGCGAATCGGTTAAAGGTCTGGTAGATGACATGGTTTATAATCTTTCATCACACAATTCGGTATTACTCACTATCCAAAGACTCAAGTATATCAGAAATTGTCAAAGCAGCTATAACTTCTGGACTTTTTCTACCAGAGAATTTAATTGGCCTACCGATAGGACATTTGACGAGATCAGCCGTATTATCACTGATGTTTTTTCTTTTTAAGTACTTCTGCAATGAAATTTTCTTTGATTTGGATCCTATCATACCGACATATCCTATTTTTTTAAGGCTCAAAATTTCTTCTATTAAAGAAAAATCTGTAGCGTGACTATGTGTCATAACAAGGTATGCGCTATTTTCAGGTGAGGATTTTATGATCCTTTCAGGAATAGCGTCCACATTAAATTTAATTGTGTCCACATAATCTCTAAACTGATTTTGCAAACCCTTTACCAAGTCTAACCTGCTATCTGTAACGGTTATTTTAAGGGGCAAATTTAATCCTAATTTTATTATTGATTTACCTACATGACCTGCACCAAATAAATATAAACTTTTATATTTTGAGATTTCATTTTTTATTCGTTTTTCAAGCATTTTCATTGTGCTTTTAGTAACTGTGGAAATTTGACAACTTACAACCCCTCCACAACATTGGTCAAATTCCGGATTTAAATTAGATTTGAAAGATAGCTTATCCTCACTCCGATCTTCCATCATCTTTTTGGCTTCAGCTACCATAGAAAACTCAAGAACACCTCCACCTATGGTATTAAGGCATTTTTGGGGAGAAACAAGCATCCAGGCACCAACCTCTCTTGGACTTGAGCCCTTTACAGTTATCAACTCAATCAAAGCAATGTCTTTCTCAGTTTTTATGAAGTGTTCAAATTCTTTTAGCATCATTCTGACGTTTAAGTTTTTCAATTGTTAGCAAAAGATTTTCTGGGGTTGCTGGTGTGCTTAAATTCGGACAAGTTGAATAGTCTATAACACTACTGACCGCCATTGAAAGGGCTTCAAAAACAGAAATAGATAACATAAATGGAGGTTCACCAACTGCTTTTGATCGTTTCACTGTGGGTCTGGGGTTGGGGCTGTTTTGTAGAAGTGAAATGTTTAAAGTTTCGGGGGTATCTGAAGCCAATGGGATCTTATACGTGGAAGGTGCATGGGTTTTTAACCTGCCACAGTCATCCCAAAAAAGTTCCTCCGAAGTTAGCCAGCCGACACCTTGAATAAAACCGCCTTCAATTTGTCCAATGTCTATAGACTCATTTAAGGTTTGGCCGACATCGTGCAAAATATCCGTGCGGTTTAAAACATACTCGCCTGTTAATGTATCTAAAGAAACTTCTGACACAGCAGCACCATAAGAAAAATAATAAAAAGGTTCTCCCTTACCTTTTGCCCTATCCCAATGAATATTTGGTGTCTTATAGAATCCCAGAGCAGAGAGCTGAACTCTTTCTTTATAAGCTAAAGATACTAGTTCCGAGAATGATAGTAATTTGTTTCCTATTAAAACACCGCTATAGCCGAATGAAATAAACTCTTGTGGAACAGTAAAATGTTTTGAAGCAAATTTTATTAACCTATCTTTTAAAGTTAAGGCTGCCCTTTCGGCCGCTTTACCATTTAAATCTGATCCACTGGAGGCTGCTGTAGCCGATGTATTAGGTATTTTTGATGTTTCAGTTTGAGTTATTTTAATTTGTTCGAATGGAATACAAAAAACTTCAGAGACAATACTGGATACTTTTGTGTTAAGACCTTGACCCATTTCTGTTCCACCATGGTTAAGTGAGACAGAACCGTCATTGTAGATATTTACTAGTGCACCAGCTTGATTATACCAAGTAGCTGTGAAAGAAATGCCAAACTTTACCGGAGTAAGTGAAATTCCCTTCTTAATTAATTTAGATTTCTTGTTAAATGATATTATTTGTCTGCGTCTTTTTTTGTAGTCTGAGGTTTTCTCCAATTCAGATATAATTTTTCTCGAGATATTATCTCTTATTTTTTGATGATAAGGGGTGATATTTTTTTTATCTATTCCGTAAAGGTTTATTTTTCTTACCTCCAGAGGGTCTTGCGCTATCGAAAATGCGATCTCTTCTATAACCCTTTCTCCAACTAGCATACCTTGAGGTCCTCCAAATCCGCGAAAAGCGGTGTTGGAAACTGTATTAGTGAATAATGGTTCTGATTCTAAAAGAATATCAGGAATATAATAACAGTTATCAACGTGAAAAAGAGCCCTATCAGTTATTGGTCCAGATAAGTCAGCTGAATGACCACATTGTGCAGATAGAGTCGCTTTTAAGGCATTAATTTTACCATTTTCTTCAAAACCAACTTCATACTTTGCTAAAAAAGGATGCCTTTTGCCCGTAATTATCATGTCGTCATCTCTATCAGGTCTTATTTTTACAGTCCTTCCTAAGCGAATTGCTGCCACAGAGGCTAAGACGGCGAACAAATTAGATTGAGTTTCTTTTCCACCAAATCCTCCACCCATTCGTCTCACTGCCACCTCAACTGAGCTAGAGGGTAAATCCAAAGTCTTTGCAACCATATGCTGTACTTCAGAAGGATGTTGAGTAGATGATAAAACACGAATTTCACCGCCTTCCTTTGGGATTGCTAAGGCAACATGGCCTTCCAAATAGAAATGATCTTGTCCTCCAATTTCTACCTCCCCAACCAATTTTTTAGGTGATTTTTTAAATGCTTTTTCAAAGTTTCCACGCTTTAACCTCAGCGGTTCGGTAACAAATTTAAGATTTCCTATATCATTTTTTGCAGCTTTAATTGTGACTATTGGTTTAAGCTCCTCATACTTTATTTTTACCAGCTTTGATGCAGTTCTCGCAATCTCTCTAGTAGTTGCGACAATAAGAAAAATGGGTTGGCCATAGTAGTTAACTTTTCGGTTAGACAGAATTGGCTCGTCATTTTTCCCCGTGGGACTTATGTCATTACTACCAGGTAACTCGTTATAAGAAATAATATCTAGAACCCCAGGTGTTTTCATTGCTAAGGAAAAATCAATATCTAAAATATAGCCATGAGCGACTGAAGAAAACCCAATATATCCATGACATGCATTCTTTTCCAAACTCATGTCATCAATATATAGAGCATCACCAGTCAGACATTTTTCTGAAGAGTCATGAATGATATTATTAGTCAAAATTGGTGTGCCCCGCGAGTAATTTCTCATGTCTCATAAGCCCTCGACATGCTTTTGATTTTTGGAGAAAAATTTTTCTTAACAAATTTTTCGCTACTAAGATCCTATATTCTTTTGATGCACGTGCATCAGAAATAGGCTGAAAATCTTCCTCTATTTTCTTTAGGGAACTGGTAAATGAATCTTCAGTCCAAGGTTTTCCAAAAAGAAAATCCTCTGTATACTTTGCTCTTTTTGGCACCTCAGCCATCCCTCCGAAAACTAAACGTGCCTCATCAATGTGACCTTTATTAACTATAAAATAGAACGATGCGCATACACTAGATATGTCCTCATCGCGTCTCTTGGAAACTTTGTAATTTGAGAAAACTAGATCCTTTGTTGGTTTAGGTATCTTTACAGATAAAATAAATTCGTTTTTCTTGAGATCTTTGACTTTATATTTAATGAAGAACTCTTCCATTGGTACATTTCTTATTTTTGATTCTGCATTAGAAATCTTAATCTCACTTTTTAGCGCGATCAGTGGAGGTAACATGTCTCCTATAGGGGATGCATTTGCAATATTTCCACCAATTGTACCCATGTTTCTAATTTGCTCACCGCCTATCCTTTTCAAATACTCTGTCAATTCTGGGTAAAAAGGTTTTAATGATTCCATAAGTTTTGTATAAGTTACAGAAGAGCCAACTGTGATAAAATTTTTAGATATTTTTATAATTTTTAATTCATCAACATGGTTGATAAACACAGGATTCTTGGGTCTTTGAAGCTCTTTATTTATCCAAAGACCTACGTCGGTGGCTCCAGATATAATAGTGTTATTCTTATTTTTTTTAATGAAAGACTTAAAAGATTTAAGGTCCTTTGGCGCGGAATAAGGAAAGGGCTCCTTCTCTCTAATTGCTATCAGTTTTTCCTTTATTTTTTTATTCGATATATAAAGTTCGTCTGTTATCCTTTTATATTTCTCAACCACATTCTTTGCTGCATTAACGATTGGACCATAACCCGTACATCGACATAGATTGCCCTGTAAACTCTCTTCGACTTTTTTTCTATCTGTAAAGTCATTATTAAGGAAGAGATTGTAGATTGACATAACAATACCCGGTGTACAAAACCCACACTGAACCCCATTTGCATTTTTCATCTCTTCCTGAATTGGGTGAAGTGGCGCACCCTTTTTTGCCAGGTTCTCTATTGAAACAAGATGACATGCATGAATAGAGGGTAAAAATCTTATGCATGAATTGATACTTTCATATTTTAGGCAGAAACCCGAGGGGGTTTTCTGTAAACTGCCCAATAG
>Ga0066856_10000665_pt1 | contig 12930 bp, 2 predicted proteins | sample ETNtaG_5_FD_65605 | JGI IMG/M metagenome (GOLD analysis project Ga0066856, IMG submission 65605) | Marine microbial and viral communities from oxygen minimum zone, Eastern Pacific Ocean - ETNP201406SV205 | ecosystem: Environmental > Aquatic > Marine > Oceanic | place: Pacific Ocean: Eastern...
CAAAGCTTAATCCAAGCTCCTCTTTGACTGCTCCGATTCTGTCTATGTTTCCGAGCAATATTGGCTCGCAAATACCTTCAGAGATACATTGAGAGGCTGCTTTGATTACTGTAGGGTCCTCTCCCTCACAGAATACAATCCTCTTCTTATCTCTCTTGGCTTGGTTGATGACCCTTCTCATTATTGATCTTGTGAGGCCCAGTCTTGCTTCGAGCTCTTCTCTGTACTCCTCATAGCTGAAGTCTTTGGGTGATATTCCTGCTACTCCCTCCTCAACAGCGGCGGCTGCCACTGCACTTGCTTCCCAAATGAGAACTCTAGCATCGAATGGCTTGGGAATGATGTACTCTGGTCCGAATTGAATCTGCTCTCCATCATAGGCGGAAAGAACGTCATCAGGCACAGTCTCCCTAGCAAGTTCTGCGATTGCCTTTGTAGCTGCCATCTTCATGCCCTCAGTAATCCTGGTGGCCCTTACATCGAGAGCCCCCCTGAAGATGTAGGGAAACCCTAGGACATTGTTAATCTGATTAGGATAGTCTGATCTACCAGTGGCAATAATTGCGTCATCTCTCACAGACATGACTTCCTCTGGCAATATCTCAGGATCGGGGTTTGCTAGGGCGAAAATAAGAGGTCTTTCGGCCATAGACTCAACCATTTTCGGAGATACTATGCCCCCTTTGGATAATCCCAAGAAAACATCACACCCGTGCATTGCCTCAGAAATCCCGCCATCGGGCAGATCTCTAGCAAATTCGGCTTTGTATTCGTTCAAATCCCCGGAATCTAATCTTACCTTGGTTAGGATTCCTTTCGAGTCCACCATTGCAATATTGCTCTTGGCCACTCCCAATCTGACATAGTGCCTAGCGCAGGAAATCGCTGAAGCTCCAGCTCCAGAAATTACAATCTTAACTTCCGAGATTTCCTTGTCTACTAATTCAAGACCGTTGAGAAGAGCGGCTCCAGAAATTATGGCTGTTCCGTGCTGGTCATCATGCATCACAGGAATATCCAGCTCCTCCACTAGCCTCTTCTCAATCTCAAAACACTCGGGTGCTTTGATATCTTCCAGATTGATTCCTCCGAAAGTAGGGGCGATTGCCTTGACAGTATCCACGAAGCCTTCGACATCCGTCTTATCCACCTCAATATCGAAGACGTCTATATCCGCGAAGGCCTTGAACAGAAGTCCCTTTCCCTCCATAACTGGCTTACCTGCCAAGGGCCCTATGTCACCAAGTCCAAGTACGGCTGTTCCATTGCTTACAACCGCTACCAGATTTCCCTTCGAGGTGTATCTGTAAGCGCTGTCCGGATCATTCTCTATCTCCTTGCAAGGGAATGCTACCCCTGGAGAATATGCCAGAGATAATTCGTGAGAAGTACCATGTGGTTTTGTTGGTACAACGGTCACCTTTCCGGCAGGTTTTGCGGCGTGATAGTCCAATGCTTCCTTGCGGAGCCTGTCATCTGTCACACTAACAACCCGTAATCCCGTCCTACCCACCCCTCTTTGATGCTATCCTAACCTGCTCAATTTTATTATCAGCCGATTAGTAAGCGTTTAATTAGATGTTTCAAAGGGTGAGTTTCCTGTTTTTCCACCTACGGTGGATGTAAGCATGTATTGCTCAACCACCCACACCATTCAATATAGTGATAGAAAGCCGAACCTCCGTGCATACACTAGGTTCTGACTCGGGGGCAGGCGCCAAGAGGAGTGCCCTATTGCTAGTTGGACTTATGATTCTCCTTCCGTGGTCCACATTCGGAGACTACGAACTGATGGATACTGAAGAGTCATCATACACGATTCCGAGAGCTTGGGGATCTTCTGGTTACAACGACACGGGTTGGGTCGACGTTGTCGCAACTGGTGCCAATCCCTCAAACCAGACTTTTGCATACGGGGATATGTTTCTGGATTTCGCTCCGGGTGCGGAAATTTCCAACTTGACCTTTGAGATAGCTGTCGATGGGGCCGAAGGATACTGTGTAGAAGAGCCTCAACTAACTCTGATTAACAGCCAGACACCGATTCTAGATTGGAGAGGGAATGATTGGCTGGGATGTCAATACGATTTCAACGACAACCCTCCAAGCCTAGTTGGAGGAGAGCTTTCTACTTCCCTCCAGCCAAATTCTGTAAGTGATGCCGCCTGGATCCTTCCGGCGGGCATATCTATCTCGGATTTGGTAATTGAAGCATTGACTCCTTCCGACCCTAGGATTTCGTTCTCTCCGACGGAGGTGGAAGTATACGGTAGCGCTGTGAATCCCATTGATGGAAGGCTCTACGTCCTACTTGGAGATGACCTGATTCATCTCGATAGTAGTGCATCCGAGGCATGTCAGTGGAGATGCCCGGGGATTATTCATATTGACGAGCTTGTCTATGGAAGAAGCATTTCAATCGATTCCTCAGAGAACAGACTCCTCGTTGGAACAGCAAACGGGACGATAATGACTCAGTCGTTGATAGATTCCTCCGAGGGTACTGAGTTACAACCCAGTGGGATGGGGGCGATGGAAATCTCCGCTATCACAACAGGAGCTGATGGAGTGGTATGGGCGGTAACTGGTTGTGATTTGCGATTCTTGCCCCCAGGGGTAACCAATATCTGGGGAGAGTATCAATTCTGCTCCTCTTCCTCTGATGAGGCTACAGACATGATAGTCAACTCAGGAAGCGTGATGGTCTCCACGGGGGCAAATGGCGTCTACGTTATCGACTACAATCTCAGTAGCAACCAATCCATAGTAGGAATTCAGAATAATAATAGGTGGGATAGTGGAAACTTCCTTGCAAGCAACAGAATCACAGACTTGCAGTTGATGGGTAATCAGCTACTAATCTCTACAGAGAATGCGGGAATTAGCAGAAGGGATCTAGCAACTTCTACATGGCTTTCAAGATGGTCTACTGGGAATACGCTCGCATCCAATAACGTCCTTGGGACTTCGGTATCGGATGGGTGGCTACATGTTCTTGCGGGGAGTACCCTACAGTCATACGAGATATCTGCTGGAGTATTCAGAGCACAAGAAACTCTCCAAGGCCTTGGTATGCTAGACAATGCTGTTTCGATTTCTTCTTGGCCATCTGGTATTGGCCCTAGAAGTCCCTCTAGCGGATTATCAGTTCTCATTGACTCAACAGGAGTTATGGCTATGCAACATCAAGATTCGTCGGTTGGGGTAGAGTATCTAGTCAGTAGCCCGGTCACGGACCCAATGAGACTGGCAGTGAGCATTGAAGATAGTGAAGACGGACAGGTTTGGGTAGCAGGCGATACAACCATTGACAGATTCAATAACACTGGACGAAGGTGGTCGAGTCCTATCGATGTGACTGATTTCGCAGGGCAACAGATGCAAGCAGTTACCTCTATTGTTCAGGACGATTTTGGTCAAGTGTGGGTAGGAACTGCCGAATCAGGACTTTTGAGATTCGATGGAGAGACTGGCACATACCAGGGCGGCATGAGCGGACTCGGTTCTGACAGCGTAGTCTCCATGTCCTACGATGATTACACACAGACCCTTGTTGTTGGGCATCCGGAAAACGGCGTCTCTCTAGTCAATACTTCTACAATCAGCCTCACAGATACATATGACACAGGCGATGGCCTTGATTCAGATTTAGTAGTGGACGTTGCTACTAGATATGGAATAGCGTATATGGCCACTCCTGACAGCGGACTAATGAGGTTGGATCTATCCGAGTTACAGATTCTAGGATCGTGGCAGTCCCTAGGCGCGGATAATCTCGAAGAAGCACCCATCGCCATAGACGGAGACACTGTTTATCTGGGACTTACTGGATTCGGGATAATGATACTCGACAGGATTAACGGCGACATAAGAGACCTTCTGACTGTTGGAAACAGCGGACTCCCCGATAATGATGTACTGTCTTTGTACATCTATGGTGGAGACCTAGTCGTCGGTTCAAGGGTGGCTAATACTGGTGGTTTCTCTAATGGAGGTTTGGCGATTTGGGATGGTTCCTCGTGGGATCAGCTTGAGACTAACATACCGGGATGGAACAATGACCCCTGGGAATTCAATGATATCACTAGCGATGGTTCAGATATTTACGCCGCTACAAATAGGGGAGCCTGTGTTTGGGGAGACACTGGACAGGGCACACTGGACCTACTTGAGTGCCTCACCACAGGAGGAGGTTCGGAAATGCCATCTCGACAGGTAAACTCTGTCAAGCTGATTGGAAACGACTCGGATGGCTATCCTCTGCTTTACGCTGGAACTGAAGGAGGTGCAGTAGTAGTCGACACAAGCGAGCTTGGCGGAGTAGATGGCCTGGAGATAATTGATGTTTGGACCGCTGGGGACGACACTCAACGTGCGAGGACCGTGAAAATCGGAGAGATCCTGTATCTTGGATTCGAGAATACTGGAATTGCTCGATACGACTTGGCGAACGAAGAGTGGCTTACTACTTGGGATGGCACACAGGGGTATATCGATGATGATGATGTTACCACTCTGATTCCCGGGAGGCAGAGCGGGACAATGTGGGCCGGAGGCGATTTCGGCCTTACCCTAATTGATGTTGTAAATGACACAGTTCTCATTGACTGGGGCAGAGGAACGAATGCTAACGGACCCTCCATTCCATCGAGAAGCCCAGCTGACATGATAATCATAGGTGACGTTCTCCACTACTCAACTCAGAGGAGCAATCAGTGGTGGAACTCAAATGATGAGGTTTACAGAATTGCACTCAACAACAACACCTCTCTTTCAACTCTGGATGCCGGCAACCAGATTGGTTCCAGCTCCAGAGTATACGGCATGGGAGTTGTGGGTGATGAACTCTGGATTGGCGTCAGACCTACTCAGTCTTGGAACGACGGAGAGGGCACTGTTGTCAGATGGAACACCGTCAACGAGACATGGCAAGATGAGCTAGAGACCATAGGAAACGTGCAGAGGGTTAATGCCCAGCTTCTCGGAGACTGTTTCCCACTGAACTCGTCCTCTTGTGAGATGTGGGTAGCCTATGGGGATAACATACTGAGGAGGTTCCAATACTCCACGATGACGCTCTTGGATGAGTGGTCCAACTTCCCCGGTCCAGTTCGAGGAATGGAGGAGTTCCAGAGTGAATATCTATTCGCTACCATGGAAGGGATATACAGGTGGAATCCTGTAAATGAGACATTCGAGACCGCTTGGACAGAGAACGATGGCCTGCCAAACAACGTAGAAGAAGGGTTCTTCTCCATGGAGATAGTAGGGGATGATCTATGGGTCTCTTCACATCAGCAGGGGAGCTGGAATTCAAACGCCCAGATTTTGACTAAGAATGGGACAACTGGAAACTGGACCACCTGGGATCTAGGGAATGGGGATATTCCAGGAGGATATGGGGCGGACATTCTCGTTTGTGACGATATAATTCACTTTGCGATAGGAAGGCTTTCCTGGTTCGGCAATCAGGGCGGTGTAGCAAGATTCGATATGGCTGATCATGATTCTGATGGAATTACTGGTGAGTGGATTGATCCACTCACCGAGGGGGGTAACGGCCTATCTGACAATGACCCAAGAGCTCTTGCTTGTGATGAGGCGAACAAGATTTTGTACATAGGTTTCGACACAAATGGAGTGGGACTAGATAGGTTCAACTACAATACTGAAAGCTTCCTTACTACTCTGACATCAGCAGATGGGATTTCCGAGGACCTAATTTTCCCAGGGGGGATGCTTCACGACGGCAATGTACTGCTATCTGCTCATCAATACGATAACTCTGGTGGGATATCGAGGATCGTGACATCTGGAACTTCGGTATCAAGCGGACAGGTGCTGAGCCCTGGGATGGATGGATGCTCAATCGTTAGAGTACCTGCAAATACGCCCACATATGCAATTGGAAGATCCGGGCAGACTACTGGTCTGAATCGAGTAGATCGATTGGATAGTACTGGGCTGATAGCCTCTGGATTCGATGAGCTTGCTGGACTTTCCAGTGGACGGGTCGTTGAATTCGCTTCAAACTCAACTCACGTTTGGGTAGCATCTACATTCGATGGCGACTCCTATTTCGCCACATCAATACTTCAGGGTGAGATCTTGGCTAATGGCTCGGTACGATGGGAGTATGGCTACAATCTCCTTGATGACGACATAATCAACAGTATGCATATCGATGGCGATACGATGTGGGTGACCACGGCCGGAAGGGGACTGTATTCCATCGATCTATTGCAGAGATCATACTCATCCAGTCCACCGGCCCTTCATGGTCAGATGGATGGGATGATACTCGATGACGATGATGGCATGCTTTATGTCGGGCTAATGGGTAACGAAGGTTCTGCCGCAGGCTTCCAATCATTTGACACTACAACTGGCATCTGGGGAGATGGGAGCCTTCTCGCTGGGCTTCCAAATGATATCGTGAAGGACTTCGTGGGCTTGGGAGATAAAATCCTGACAGCAACATGGGGAGGAATAGCCGTATTCAATACGAGCTTGGAAGAGTGGGAAGACCCTATTACCACATTTGACGGCCTACCGAACTCGATATACGAGCATCTCCTAGTAATCAACACGCCAACGCTGGGGGATACTATTCTCGCTGGTGGGCCCGGTGGAGTTACCATACTGGATTCTAACCTGACAGTTTTGGGAACCAGGGGAGTCTCCGATGGGCTAGCTGGAAACAGCGTTTCTGGACTAGTCTATGCTGATGGCATCAGTAGGCAAGTAGTAGACGAAAATGGATTAACGGTTACCGAGTATCACGACGAGTCGGTCTTTATCTCTCACAACGGCCAGGGAGCCACTAGGCCGGGCGTCATTGCTTGGGACATAGCCACGGATATGCCAAATGGAACTTATCAGATTGACAAGATACCGAGCAATGATGTTCGCTCGATCGCGGCGGATGACTGGGGAGTCCACATAGCGACCGATATCTCCCCAATAGTTCACTGGAACTCTTCCTCGCTGGATATGGAGGTTGGGGCCCCTACCAACTCATTGATGTCATGGCCCCCAAGTGAACTGGCCTCACATAGTGGAAATCTGGTCATGATCAGTCCGGGAGGAATAGACGTGATGAATTCTGGCGGTGACCACCTAGTAAAATCACAGTCAGGCCTGTTTTCTGATCCTAGAGGAGCTCATCTTAGCGACAGTGGTTTGTATCTCGTTTCAGATGAGGGACTGCACCACTTCACACCCGTAGATGGGCTTGTTGAGTCAGATACTAGCGGACAAAGAAATGCTAATCCTTTGAATATCATTATCGGAGACAGGACATGGGAAGAAGTCAATGAAACCGCTAGACCTGGAATGAGTACGATTCTAGTTGATGACGAGCAGCCGATTGATATCCCCCTTACATCTGAATCAGTCCTTCCAAGCAGGCTTCCAATGAGTCCACTGGCTATGACTATGTCATCCCCAGAAACAGGAGCTTGGGTATGGGCGAGATCATCAATTCTCAACTATTCTGGAAGCTGGGACATGCAAATGATAAATCCGGGAATTCAATCGGCCTTCCAGTCAGCTATCTCCCAGGTCGGACCTGGTTTCTCTTCCGCGGAGACACACATTCAGTTGCAATCTCCGAGTGACGGCAAGATGAAGGTGAGAATAACTTACGATTGGGAGAGAATTGAGGTTCCGACAAACATAGTCAATATCACCGATAGGCCAAATGATGGAGGAGGGGTTCTGGAAGTAACTTGGCTACCAGCTGAAGACGCTGCTTGGAATGGATACAGAATTTTTGTTTGGGACGCTACTGGAAGAGAGAACTGGAACCCGAGCGAGGACGAGTTGGATGACTTCTCTACCTACATCACCATTCCTTTCTGGTCACAGACTTCGGCTATGGTGACTCAAGCGGACAACGATGGGTCGACCGAGGTATTGCGCGATGACAGAGTCTACAGGGCCGCCATAGCAATAGAATACCCCGATGGGACATTGGGAGACGCAATCGCATGGCCGGGTAGCGTCACTCCAACTGACGAGATGCCTAATCCTCCTCAATGGTTAGTTGCAGAGGCGATCTCTGGGGCATCCCCTGGGAGCCTCATCCTAGAGTGGTCTATGTGTGAAGAGCTTGATCCAGGAACTACCAGACTATGGGCAGCTGAGCAGGACATCACTAACGCTATTGCCCTCACAGGCCATGTAGATGTGCCGTTCTCGTCAGGGAATACTACTGTGATGGAGCTGTCTCCACAGAGAGTATACTGGTTCGCCGCCGCTTGCGTGGATGCATCTGGTCAGTTTGACCCGAGCAATGTCACTACATTTGGGCCGGTAACTACCGCGGGCGGGCTTAACGATGGTATTCCCCCGGCAATGATACTAGGAACTGCGGCCAACGACGTTCCTGATGATGAAGGAGGTAGGATTGAGGTCACCTGGGAGACTAACCAAGAGGAAGATTGCTCATTCTACACTGTTTACGCTCTTCCGGCTTCGGGTTGGCAACCCCCTAGCACAGTAGACGGTTGGCCTGTGGCTGAATTCGTCCCAGATTGTAGCACGGGCCTGGTGATTATTGACTCTCTTGGCTCCTCGCCTCTTCAAGATGGAGTCACATATTGGGTCGGGGTGGTTGCATCGGACGACTGGGGCAACTCCAATGTGGATGCGGTACTAGTCGTAGAGGCGACGCCGGAGGCTGATCAGGATGGAGTTTCCAATGCACCTGAAAGGGTGGAGGGGCTGATTGCATGGGACCATCCGGAAGACGATGGAACCAAGATTGACATTGTTTGGAATAGATCTACCGCACCCGACTTCAGCTACTACACAATATGGGTATCTGATTACCCACTGAATAATTTGAGTGGGTTGAACGATGTTTGCACTGACGATCCGTCAGCATGCAATCTGATTATAGTTGATAAGAGGCAGATCGGAGGCCTTCTTCAGCTACAAATGACCATTGAAGAAGCCATGTATGGAAATTCCGTTGACTCGCTGGAAACGTCCTCCATAAGGCCTGATATTCCACTCTATGTTGCAGTTACAATTCACGATGTCAAAGGAAACGTGTTCCTAACTGGCCTGGATGAGCACATCTCAATAGTAACCCCTGTTGATAATCGAGGAGACATTACCCCTCCGAACAGACTGCTTGCTCCGATACTAGAGGAGAGGCCGGGGGACGATGGAGATGGGATGTTTGTAACGTTCCAGGAGAGTGTCGCATCGGACTTGTACGAGTACCTAATTTTCGCTGATGTGGTTCCCTTTGCTGATGCGAGTAATATGGAGGCCGTGGCCGTTGTTGAGAGGAGTTCTCAGCTTCCAATCACGATAGAGAAGCTATCAGATGGAAGAAGTCTAGCTCCGTCGATAATGACATGGGTGGCCGTAGTTCCCGTAGATTCGTCTGGCAATGCCTGGCTAACCAATCTAAGAACTTCGTCAATAGCTCTGGTGGATGAGAATAGTCTAGATCCAGGACTACACCTGCCAGAGGTCACAGGGGTACGTGGTTACTGGGACAGTTCGGGCTCACAAATTGACATCACCTGGGACCTAAGCCAGGACCCTCAAGTAGAGTCGTATCGAGTATTCGTTAGCCTCGATCCATTCGAAGATGTCAGGAATGCCACCCAAGTTAGCTCAATGATAGAAGGAAGCTCCATGGAAGTGATTGGAAATCTTCTGATCCTGAATGAGTTCGATGGTTCTCCTCTGGACAATACCTTGTCCTACTGGATTGTGGTAGTGGCGTTCGATGGAGAGGTCAACAGGTTAGCTGTCGATCCTTTACAGGTACTGCCATGGTCAGAGAGCTCTTTCGGTTCATCTGAAGATGAAGGAGGAGAGGGAGGGGCCTCTTGGATAGATCAACTAATGAGCGGAGACATGAATACCCTGATCGCGGTACTGTCTGCTCTGATGATACTGGCTGGAGCTGTACTATTCATCAGACCAAGAAAGGACTCGGCCCCCCAGCCCTGGGAAATGGGCGCTCTAGAAGTTGAGCTCGAGGAACAAATGATGAGAGAGTCTTCCGGATTGACTGAAGATGAGGAGTTTGGGTTGGATGACTTAGAGCTTACATCCGACTCTTTCGGAGGCGATCCGGAATCGCCAACTGTAAGTTATGATGGAATGGGAGAGGATGCCATGGTAGAGCCCATAGGAGGGGACTATACAGGCATCCCAAGCCAAACCGCAGAGGATGTTGCGGATGAGTTACTTGGATTAGAGGATGATGCAGATTTGGATATTGATGACCTTGATGATTTGGCCGATGACTTAGATTTCGAAGACTTGGATGGCCTAGCGGAGGGTCTTGATGAAGATGATGACCTTGACCCCTCGTTTATCGATGATATCATATGATTAGTCGAAGGGCTTGAATTCGTTACCCCCCCTCGAAAGCCATGACTGCCTCGGACTCTCCAGACTCATCTGTTTGGTCTGCGATAGGTTGGGATGGGGGAAATTCCCTGGTCTCATCAAACCTTCACTTCGATAGGATAGTCAGACATGCAGAGAAGCTGGGCCTGAATTGTCCCGATGATCTATCGGATAGAGTGTTCTCTAAGTTGGAAGAAATGGAGCCTCCAGAAGAACGGAATGAGAGTTACGGCCAAGATGACTACCTGCTAATCGTTAAGGTGACATCGGAAGGAAATATCCTCCTTGAGGGATCGGCAAATAGGACATGGCCCGAAAAACCTCTGTCAGCAATTTCCCTCAGTGCCCCCATTTGGGAAGATGGAATCAGGGGAACAAAACATGGCGACTATCAGCCATATCGTGATGCTAGAGAAGTTGCCACCAGCAATGGAGCTGATATTGGCCTTCTCTTCGAAGACGGTAATCTAATTGATGGAGATAGATGCGCGCCCCTGCTCCTTGATAGTGACGGAGTGGCGTATCATCCCCGGCATTGTGACGGAGCTTTAGACTCGGTTTCCTTGCAAGTAATCAAACCATATCTGGAGAGTTCTGGAATTCCCGTCAGGGGGGCTAAGATAACTCTAGGGATGATTACAAGATCCTCAGAAATGATTGTTTGTGGGAGTGGAATGGGAATTAAATCACTAGGAAGCATAGATGGCAGGAAGATAGGGAGTCCCAAAGGGCGGCTCTACTCTGTGGCTTCAGAGGGATGGGCGAAGAGATCGAGTACATCTAAAGAAAGAGGAGCAGGAATATGAAGAGTTCACATTGGGAATCATTGGGGTTTTCCGACGATGAGAATTTATTGATAGATATGCTAATACACCTCAGAAAAGGAGATGATTCGTTTGAAGACGAGATACTTCTGCATTCTGGAGGGCCGGTTACCGACCTATCAAAGAGGTCTCTGCTACCTTGTTTGGAAAGCATCAGGATACTGATGGTTGAACCAGAAGGAGAGTTAGAGGAAGAGGTTCCCTCTGCTCTTGATGGAGAGGTATCATTGGGCCCTCCATCTCCATTGAATCTAATTATTCAAAAGAGAGAAGGCGGGAAATGGAGGACTTTCGAAGAGTTGTGTTGCTCTAATCTAACTGAGGCATTGGATCGAGTTAGTGATTTTGAGATTACTGCAGAATGCGATACCGATGTTTCATTTCATCCGGGAGGATTCACTGGAATCCTAGGATATGACCTATCTAGATGGGCTGTACCAATTAGACTCTCAAATACCCCATTACCTGGTTCTGTTCTGGGCGTCCTATGGAGAGCAGATGCATGGATTGTTCATGACAGGAATAGTGGAGAAGTGGGTGTCGTAGGACTCGAAGGACATCCATGGCTGGACCTAAAGTTGCCAAAGACAGGTGGCTTCAGTATTCCAGAGAAGCCAAAATCTGATTCTGTACCACATAGTGAGAGTGATTCAGAGCACGCAATTAAGGTATCTAGAGTAAGAGAAAGTATCATCGGAGGAAATCTGTATCAGGTCAACTATGGGAGGAAGTGGAAGGGCGAGATGCCGGGCCATCCATGGGACTCTTTCCTTCTCCTATCTCGCTCAAACCCTGCCCCTTTCTCATCTTGGATGATGGTATCTGACTTGGGATGGTCTGTGGCTTCCTCCAGCCCTGAGAGGCTTGTTGAGTTGGATCTTGGCCGTGTCAGAACTAGGCCAATAAAAGGAACCAGTAAGCGAGGGAGAAGCGATGAGGAAGATGAGATGCTCAGGATGGAGATGGTTTCCAGTGAGAAAGAAATATCGGAACACCTAATGCTAGTAGATTTGGAAAGGCATGATTTGAGCAAGGTGTGCAAACCGGGAACTGTTCATTGGTCTGGATGGAGGATAGAGGCCCTCTCTAATGTTCAGCATCTTGTTAGCGGAGTAGAGGGGGAAATAGCATCCGACTTCACAACCTCCGAGGTTACTGCTTTGATGTTTCCCGGAGGATCAGTTACCGGATGCCCGAAAACAGTTACTCTGGCCGCGATAGACGAGCTCGAAGATAGTCCGAGAGGGGCTTGGACAGGCTCGATTGGACATATCCACAAAGGGCATGGGGTAGCGGATTGGAATATCCTAATTAGGACCTTGGAGGCCCACTCAGGCCCTGAAAAATGGCATGCTACCGTACAAGCAGGAGGAGGGATTGTGATTGGTTCTTCTCCAGCTGAAGAGGTCGAGGAGGCGCGCTGGAAGGCCGCTGCAGTAACTGAATCTGCATGGGGGTTCAGAACTGGCTTTTCTAACGATGACTTACCAGAAAGAGATGTGAGCATTTTTCCTGTTCCTCTACAGGAGGGAGCGGTAAGCCAACTAAGGCCGGGGAGGAGGAGTACAGGAAATAAAATTGGGACTATACTGAATTATCCATGTGATGAGCTGGATAGATGTACCCTACTGGTTGACAACTTGGATTCTTTTACTCGAAATATTGCAGAAGTATTGTCTTCTTTGGGCTCGGACGTAGTAATCGTAGAAGGAAGGGGGATTAC
>Ga0066856_10000672_pt1 | contig 12892 bp, 9 predicted proteins | sample ETNtaG_5_FD_65605 | JGI IMG/M metagenome (GOLD analysis project Ga0066856, IMG submission 65605) | Marine microbial and viral communities from oxygen minimum zone, Eastern Pacific Ocean - ETNP201406SV205 | ecosystem: Environmental > Aquatic > Marine > Oceanic | place: Pacific Ocean: Eastern...
CTCGTCGTCGTCGTCGTCGTCGTCGTCCCTCTCTGTCAAAAGCGCGCGGTGCGTTCTTCGGGTATCGACGTGGTCGTCGTCGCGGTTCTCGTGGACACGTGACGCGTAAAGCGCTTTGAGAAATGAGGAGAGAGACGCATTGGAAAAAGTGTCCTCATTGTGGATGTTTCACCATCACCATCGATCGAAAGGACTTCGAGATGACGTTCGCCAAACGAGGACGACGACGACGTCCAAAAGAGGAGGAGGAGGGGAGCGTCGGTAACGCGTCGAAGCCACCAACGGGGGTCGACATAGTCCCGAACGGCATCGCGTTTAACGTGGCGAAGCGGTGGTTAAAAGTCGACGCAAAATCGAATTCGTCGTCGTCGTCGCATCCGTCGAACGTCATCTCGTTGGAGGCATTCTTGAACGATTCCAAAAGAGAAGAACGAGAAGAGAAACCGAGAAGTCAGAGATTAGGCCTCGGGGCGAAATACCTCTCCCACTCGAAAGCCTCGAGAACGATGCGGACGATATCGGAAAAGAAAATTATCGATCGAATGGAACGAGAGAGGAAACGAGAGGAGGAGAGAAAGCTGGATTTGAAGAGAGCCATGGAAAGTTCTTCAGAGAGCGACGACGACGACGAAGACGTGAGAGGCCTGAGCAAGAGTAAAAAGAAGAACAGAGTGGAAAATTTCGACGCGAGTAAATACAGGAAGAAGTAGATGTAGATATCAGGACTAGATTAGTATTAGAATTGTACATCGTATGTAAACAAACGAGATGACGTCGCGCGCGTGCTACTATTAAACGACGGCATCTTTCGTCGCCGAGGATGCGGGAAGAAGGCCTTCTTTATCTCTCCCTTCAAATATTTCGTCCTCTTCGTCGCCTAAGGAGAAGTCACTTTTCATTTCGACGGGGGCCTTTTCTCTTTTCGCGTTCGGGTCATCGTCGATTAACCCTGGACCGTGATAGTAACCTTCGATGGCAATCGCGGCGACGACGACGCCTAAAAATAACTCCGCTCGGACGGTTTCGCCAAGGTACGCGATGGAGACGAACGCGACTACGAATAAAGAAATAGTCGTTGCGAACGTCTTTGCTATCACGTCTAAATATTTCATCACCGCCGACGTGGCGATGCCACCAAATGCAGAGTTTGCAACTAATGCAAGCGAGATGACCGTGTGCCCACGAAAGAGTTCGCGATGGACACCGTTCTCAAATATATTCGTATCCCACACCAAACTCGCGAACGTAATTATCGTCCCCCACCCGTATAGTAAAACGTTTTGAAAATAAAACGGATTCTGATTAGTTTTTAAAAACATCTCCACGCACACGCCTGCTATTGAACTCGTAACGATCCCGAAGGACTCTAGAATGTATCCTTGAGTCAATCGACCGTACTCTCTAAAAGATGTTGAAACGAGCAACATTCGCATCGTTCTTTTTTCCTCGTTCGCATACCCATTACTATTATTAACTAACGCAGAAGGCAACCTCCTATTTGTTGCCCCGGCAAATACGTGCGTATCCTCCGCAGATCTCACGTGGTCTCCAACTCCGCCTTCCTCCGCACCTAACTGCGACACCATGCATCCGACCGTCAACAAGATCATCATCCGCCACTGCAATTTCGTTAAATGTTTCTTCATGATGATTTTAAACGCGATTGCCGTGCAGACAATCTTCAGTTGGTTCAACATTTGGTAGGAAAACGCCCCTAAATCGGCGATGACGAAGAAATTAAGATTATTCGAGACGGCGTAGAGCAGCGCTGGTAACGATGCCATCGCTATCGTGTGTTTGGTGCAATCCAAACTTTTGGAAATCACATTTTGTTTCTTCGTGACATCGTTCCAATAAAACATCGCCAGGCTTAAAACCAACTTGCCCAATTCCGCGAAGAAAGGTACCGTCAACGAATTGTACGCATATTTCGTGTTCGTCGGGTCTGATTTATTCTGTTTCAGCGTAAACTGTGTGAGTAGACTCAAGGAACACGTCGTGAGTATCTGAAAGAACAGGAGAAGGTATTGCGTGGAAGTGTACGGAGACGCTCCCGTGGATCCCATTATTGTCTCATGCGCGTGTATAAATATACGCGAGAGTGATTATGTGTGACGTGACTTTCGCGCGATTTTAAGTCTCGGTGACTTTCGCGCGCGTGACGTTGTGCGATGCGGTTCTGAAGAGTGAAATGACAAATTGGAAAAGGTTCGAGAAGACGAGAGAGCGCAACGAAAATACGTGGGTGAGTATTATAAGTGTGTCGCATCATAATCAATACACTCAATCGACAATGTGATCGATTAAACCAAAATCAATCGCCTCTTTCGCGCCAAAGTAGGTATCTCTCGTCATCACACCTCTCAACTCCTCGTAATCCTGCCCGGTATACTTGGCGATGAACGCCGATTGCGCCTTGGCGTTTCTATTCAACTCCAACGCTTGCAACTTAACTTCGACCGACGTGCCGCTCAATCCCCCCAACGGCTGCGCCAAAATCATTCGCGAGGATTTCATGGAATATCTCTCACCTTTCGTTCCAGCGGCTAAAATCATTAGAGGTGGTCCGGCCACGCATCCCATCGCGACAGTTTTCACCGGGCACTTTATCATCTCCATCGTGTCGACGATTGCGACGACGCAATATTGCGTCCCGGAGTTGGCGTTTATGTATACGGTAATCGGTTCGTCCGGGTCTTCCGCTTCTAACGCTAGCATCTGTGCGCAAATTCGAGCCGTGCTGTCTTCATCGATGCGTTCGCCGATGAATACGATTCGATTATTCACCAGAAACGTGAATAAGTCTTGCTCCGTCCCGTCCGGTAAAGGGACGACAATCGGGACGGTTTCAGGGCCATTTCTAACGGGGATTCTCGTCCTCGTCGTCGCTTTTACCACTAATGTTTTCCTTCTCTTCGCGATCGTCCTCGCGCGGAACCGTCTCGTTTCCCCGACGGACGACATCATCGACGACACGTTATTATTACGTGTTGCTGTTGTTTTTGTTTTTGTTGTCGTCCTCGCGGAGGACTTTGACGGCGACGGCGACGGCGTCGTCGGTGTCGGTGTTCGCAACATCTCTCTCTCTTTCCTTCTCTTCTTCTTCGATTTTTTGGACTTATCCCCGAAGGATGGGGTGTTCTTATTAAGGGAATGACACGCACACGCTCTAGACAAATGTTCCTCCTCCTTTACTAAATAAAGTTGGACAGACAGACAGAGAAACGACGACGCAGAGAAACGCGATTCACGCGAAAGCGAGAACCTCCTCCTCCCTTTGTTGACGACGCTCTTTCGAAAAGTCAATGATGATGGTCGTGCGGACAATCGACACAAAACCACTGCTTTTTTAAAGGGAAAAAGAAAGAGAGAGAGAGAGAGAAAGGGATATGTGCCACAGTTTAGGGTTTTATTTATCTAAACCCTAATAATAGTAAAGGTCGATCTCTTCCTCTCTTTCTTTCCACCCTTTTTCACTGTAAAAAGAGTCGGGCAAAAACCATTAAACGCCACAACAAAAACCGAAAAGCTTTAGACGAAATACTATTATTATTATTATGGTGGAGGCAAAAGGCTTTGGAAACGACGACGACTTTGACGACGACCTCGAGACCGACGACGTCTTCGTCGCGACGCGCGGGAGAACGGCGAGAGACAGAGCGTGGGGCGTCATCTTTGGCATCGGTAAGCGCGCGTCTCGAATCGTCATCGAAAACGTATATCGTTTTTTTGTCTCTCTCTTCTTTTGTCCAATTCTCGTGTCTCTCCCGCGGGCTTTGAGATGATTGGATGAAAAGGATTCATTTTCTCTCTCTTCTCTCTCTCTCTCTCCCTAACAACAACATGGCGACGTCTGCTCTTTTTGGTGAAAAACAAAAAACAAACAGTGCTCCTCTCGACGCTCTTAATCGGGGGAATCAACTACACCGCGTACGTCGACGCGCAGAAGAACGGCGTCCCGACGCCATCGGAGATGGAGTTTGGCCAAGCGTGTTCGGGCCCTTTATTCCAAGCAAAGTTGGAAGCGAATAACGAGAGGTACAAGGTGGCGAACTCGATGCCGCCGTCTGGGACGTATAGCAGACGAAGATTGATGGATGATAGCAAAAGGAGTAGAAGAAGAGAAAGTTTAGGACCGGACGGTCCGGATGCCCCGACGATTGCGACGACGATTCCACGTTTGGGAGTGAGCGAATCGACGAAGAAGAACAACGCGCACTTAGCGGCGAAGGAAATCATGTTCAATTCTGAGCAGCCGTTCGACGTGACCGTGGTGATTAACGCCGCGTTGTGGTGCGCAGGGATCTCGTTGGTGGTATCCATCCTTTTGGGTGTGTTTATCGTGTTCATGTTTCGAACGTGCGCGCATAAAACGGTGTGGGGGATTATTTATTTCAAAATTTTCTCGCTCTTTGGAATGGCGATGGGGATGTTAAGTATGGGAAGCATGGAAGGTTTTATCACGTTCACGTTGATTGGTTTGCTAACCTGGTTTGTCTATTGGTTGTGGACGGACGAGTTGAACGTCGTCGCTTCCATGCTCGCGGTCAGTTCGCAAGCGTTGAAAGATAATCCGGGTATTCTTGGATGCGTCTTGTCTTTACAATTCGCCGTTTTAGCGTTTGTGGTTCCAGTGATTGGTTTCATTTATATCGCGCTGTTAGGTGGCGCACCGGATGTGAACCCGAAAGCGATCTATCAAAACTCGTCGACGTTAGCGTGTGCGGATTACGTCGGGCGACCAGTAAACTGTTGCGCGACGACACCGGGCGCATGGGTCGCTTGGTACGAAGCGCTGGCCATCATTGCCATAATCTGGTCGTTCGCATTCGCACTAGAGGCGAGAATGTACGTCATTGGCGGCACCGTCTGTCAATGGTACTTCGCCCCAAGAGGAAGCACGCAGTTTAAAGGCTTCACGTGGACCTCCACTAAACACGCTTTAGGCCCATCCTTTGGCACAGTCTCCTTCGGCTCGGCCATCATGACCGCGGTCGAAATGATGCGTCAAGCTATGGACCGCGCGAGAGAAGAAAACGAACAAAATTTGTTGCTCTGCATGGTCCAATCCTGCCTGGAATGCATTTGGCAATTTATCGAGTACCTCTCTAAATTTGCCATGCTCCAAGCGTCGATGACCGGCGAAGCCTTTTGCGACGCGGCAAGTTCCATCTTCGACATACTCCAACGCAACTTCCTCTTAGCGTATGGGACCTACGCCTTCCCTTCCATGATATTACAAATCATGTCCATAGTCCTCGCGATGGTCGCAGCCGCTGGTTCCTTCGCCGTCACCTACGCGATGTTTGAAATTCAAGAAGAAGTCATGGCTACTGGTTACGCGCTCGTTTGCGCGTTAATCACCGGTTTCGTCGTCTGGTGTTCTTTGAGTTACTTTACCATGATTCTCGTCAACACCACCGACGCCGTTTTCGTCTGCTACGCCAAAGATAAAGACAGAAACGAAATTCACCACGAAGAGATGCACTCGGTCTTTGAAAACGCCGTGAGGAGAAGACAAGAGGCGAGAGGAGAAATCGTCAGACAGCCGGCTGGACCTTACGCGTATGGAGCTGGGAATCCAGTCGCGAATAAATCGTATTAGAAAGAATTATTGTAATAACAATACTACCCTCTGTACTAAATGAAATGTATATGTACGCCCGCCCGAAAAGTTGCGCGCGTCTTCGTCGCGACGTCTTCTTCTTCTTCTCTTTCGGGTACAAAGAGCCCCTTCAATTTTCCACAAAAAACTCCATTTGTGTGCAAACTACGGTTCATCTTCCCGCGAGTGCGTACCACGCAATGACGCGTTGGTGATAACAGGAGGAGCAGCAGTGGCAGTGCGGAGGGAACGATGAGCGCGTCCACTTCGACCTCTCGCAAGCTCTTTTATCGCGTCCTTTCCGTGTACGCGGTCTCGGAGACGGTCTCGTTCGCTCGTCACCAAAAGCGCATTTACGACATGGAAAACGCCCCGAGAAGAGTCTTGGATCCGTCCATCGACCTGAAGAAACACTTGAAATGGTTCGCGAAAGAACTGAAAGCGCAGCCGAATCCGAAGCAGCTGTTCGAAGATTTATTCAACGACGCGGAGATCGAAACCATTCCAAGGAACAGAGCAGTGTATGCTCTCTGTTTTTTCATGACGGCGAAAGAGTCTTGGGAGTACGAGACAAACACGTACCCGAGGCAGGTAATCGAAGCCGCGGATAACATATTGATGAACATGGAGGAAAGGGAAAAAGGGTTGAGGTTTGCGAAAAATGTCCCTGCGTGGCCGGCGATGCCAGAAGATGATCGGAAATCGGGGAGCGGCGGCGTGGCGAACGCGTTACTAGAGAGAGCGTTTGGCGCGAATAATTCGGCCTTTCGAGCCTTAGGGTATCGAGAGAAAGGACCGAAGAAACATAAACATGCTTCGACAATAACGTCGGATGAGAATCACCCGGAGTTTATCAGGCCAAACACGTACGAGATTACGGCATTTTACAAACCTTTGTTGTTACAAGCGTTCATCGCGTGGAATAGGAGACGGTGGAATCAAGCGTTACGAGAAGGTGGCTTCGTGGAGTTGCCTCCAGATGAGAAGACCGGGGTGGTGTTGTGGACGAGAGAAGCTTCAGAAGAAAGTTGGTCGAATGACGCTAATGCCGACGATAAGAAGAAGTATAAGAATAAAAAAACGCGGAATCCAAATAGACACGTGCCGGTTGTTTTCATGCACGGCCTCGGCGTCGGCATCGGGCCGTATTCGAGTTGGATTATAGAGAAATTGCCGAACGATAGAACGATTTTGTGTCCAGAGTGGCCGAATATTTCCTATGGGATCGAACGAGGCCACGAGTATCCAACGCCGAGGGAGTTGGCACAATTTTTGAGAACATCGGTGGAAAACGCGATTAAGAAGGTGAAAAACAAAACGACGTTAACGCCGAATGAAATCGAATGCGATTGCATCGGACACAGCTATGGCACGGTCGTTTTAACCGGGTTTCGTAAGTACTATCGAGACGTCGTGCGTCGTTCAGTATTCATTGATCCTGTGTGTTTCGTTCCTTCGTTTGGGCGGTACTTAAAATACGCCTTTGAGGAACATTTACACGCATGGTTTCAATTTTCCTCGTACATCCGAACAAAAATAAAAAACCCAGACGAACCTATGGATTTTATGAACGTGTTTATGTCCACGTGGTTTGTCAAAGGCGATCCATCCACTCAACATTTAATGAAGCGTTTATTGTTCCCGCAAGAAAGTTGGGAACGAGGTCCTTTGGATGAACGCGATTGTCTCGTCTTGAGCGGCAAAGACGAAATCGTGCCGAGTGAGGATATTCAAAAGACGTTCCAGAAGAAGTGGCCGAAAACGACGATTTTGTATCAAGGACAGTGGCAACACGGCGGATTTTTGTTAGAGGAGGATCCAGAGAAGGTGAACGAGGAGTTGTTGAAGTTTATTGAGAGAGGCAGGGAGGAGGACGAAACTCTTCCCACGTCGCAGCCGCGAACGAATAAGATGTAGAAGTGGTGATAGTGATAGTACCAGCAATTGTAGAGATTTAAGTATATAGTTACATTATTTTACTTGCGTTGCAGTTTCAACAGTTTCTGTTGGGCAATCTTTGCGTTTCTTCGTTCCATTGCAGACATTGTGGATATGGATTTTGCTCGCATTTTAGGCGCTTTCGCCTTTATTTTTCTCACATCATCATCGTTATTGTTTTTCCTTTTTCGATTATTAACGTGCATAAAACATCCTACGTCGTGATCATCCACCATTCCAACGCTTTGCATCAACGCGTGCATCGTTGTCGCTCCGACAAAACTAAACTCTTTTGACTTCAACGCTCTACTTAACGCTTCGCTCTCTTTCGTCTTCGTTTCGTACGGTTCGCCCGGTTTCCTACCATCTCTTCCATCTTCTCTCGCAAACGACCACATGAATTCGCTAAACTTCTTTTCGCCCTTTTCGCCTTTGCCGAAATGTTTTATCAAAGCTTTCGCGTTGTTAATCGTCGATTGGATCTTTCCTCGATGGTTCACGAGTCCTTTTCCTAGGAGATCCTCGACATCTAAATCGACCATTTTTTCCGCATCAAACCCGTAAAACGCGTCGCGATAGTGCTCTCGTTTCTTCAGTATCGTGATCCAGGACAGTCCGGACTGGTGGCCCTCCAGGCACACCTTCTCGAAGAGTTTTCGTCCCGAGCGTTGTTCGCGCCCCCACTCGTCGTCGTGGTACTTTCGATACGTGTCGTCCCTCGAGCACCAGTGGCATCTCATCACAAAGCGCTTCTTTTCCTCCTCCGTCTCGTCGTCGCCCGATGAATCGTCTTTGCTTTTGGTCGCCATCATCAAAGTCGACGCGCGAATAGTCGTTCTGCGCTGCTGCTCGAAGAAGACAACTAAGTTGGCTCCTAAACGAGTCGTCGTCGGCGCAAAACCGATTCTGGTTGGGCGCATATGCGAGCAGTACAGTATGAAGAGACACATAGTCGATAGTGCTTTAAAAAGTTCGTTACAAGCGACAAAGGTTTCCAATGAAATTGGAAATTCGACCGCCAACACTTTTCTTCCGTCCCGTCAAAAACGAACGCGAAGAAGTGCGTGCGACGAGAAAACGATGATGACGACGACGACGACGGCAGCGGCGGCGGTATTCTGTTCTCCAACCACCACCGCCGCGACCACCAACGCGGCGAGGAAGATGATGATGTCGTCGCCAACGCGTTGCGCAGCCGTTGGTGGTGTTTCCTGTCGTCCTCGAAAAGGGACGACGACGACGACGAGAGTTCTCTGTCGTTTTGGATTGGGACGTCGTTCGACGCCGCTCGAAAAGGGGCGTGCGAGCGATGGTGGACGACGAGGACGATGCGCGTCCGAACGGTTAGTCGCGTCGTCGTCGTCGTCTGAGTCGTCGTCCAGTGCCGATGGGAAAGAGACGAACGTTTTATTGAGCCAAATATTAGCCGGGGTGACAGTATCGCTCGCGATGGTGCCAGAGAGCTTGTCGTTCACCTTTGTCGCGGGCGTCTCGCCCATAGTCGGATTACACGCCGCGGGTCTCATGGGGTTGACGTGCGCAATTTTCAACGCGCAACCGGGAGTCATATCGGGTGCCGCGGGCGCGACAGCGGTCGTTATTGCACCTTTAGTGAGTCAAAAAGGCGTAGAGTACTTGTTCGCGTGTTGCGTATTGTGCGGCGGAATCCAAGTTATTGCCGGCGTTTTACGGCTCGGGAAGTTCATTCGATTGGTGCCGCAACCTGTCATGCTTGGTTTCGTCAACGGTTTAGCTATTGTGATTGGCAAGAGTCAGTTGGAACATTTTCATGGGTTGAGTGGGGCTGCGTTGGGTGTTACTGTTGGTTTGACGGCGGTAACCATGGCTTTGATTAAATTGATTCCAAAGTACGTGACGAAGAAAGTACCATCGCCGTTGATGGCGATTGCCAGTTTGACCGCGTTGACGCAAGTTTTCAGTGCACATCTTGATGTTAAAACGATTGGAGATATCTCGAGCGTGGCAGGTTCGTTGCCGCAATTTTCGATTCCGAACGTCCCGGTGAGTTTGGAAACGTTGCTTGTGATTGCGCCGTACGCGATATCGGTCGCCGCGGTCGGTTTGATTGAAACGTTATTGACGCAACAGTTGGTGGACGATATCGTCGAGGAACGCACGGCAACACACACCGAATGCATCGCGCAAGGGTTAGGGAACATCGCCAATGGTTTCTTTTCTGGCATGGGCGGATGCGCTATGATCGGGCAAAGTCTCCTTAATGTAAACAGTGGCGGTCGCACGAGAGTTTCTGGCATCGTGTGCGCTTCGGCGATTTTCTCATACGTGTTGTTTGGCGCTTCGTTCATTCAAAAGATTCCTTTAGCCGCGTTAGCGGGCACGATGTTGTGCTTAGTATTGGATATTTTCGATTTTACGAGTTTCAAACGAATCGCGAGAATTCCCAAGACAGACGCGACTGTTTTAATCGGCGTGACCCTCGTAACGGTTTTAACCAACTTAGCCGTGGCTGTCTTTGCCGGCGTCATTTTGAGCGCTTTAGGTTTTGCGTGGAAATCAAGTCAACGCATCGATGCGGTGCGTGTTCTAGGCACTGCCAAAGATGGCAGCGAAGAGGCTATTTATTATTTGTACGGTCCACTCTTCTTCGGTTCCGTGCAGAATTTCTTTGAGAAGATCAGCGTCAGAAAAGAATCGTTGAATAACGTCGTCTTAGATTTCGCGCACTCGAAAGTTTGGGATTCGAGTGCATTGGTGGCAATCGATGAGCTCACTGAAAAGTTTCGACGTGAAAACGTCCGCGTGAGGTTGAGACATTTGTCGCCGGATTGTACGAAGTTATTGAAAAAAGCTGCTGATTTGATAGAAGTCTCTGTGGACGAAGATCCAGTGTACGCAGTCGCGACGGATTATATGCCAGAGGTTTTACCCGCGATCACGGACGAATTGCAAGAGAAGAAATTTAAAGGCGAACATATGTGGGATATAGGTGCCAAAGGTACGTGGTCCGATAACTAATTAAACGTGTTGAATGTTGCGTGTTGTTTAAGTTTGTGTGTGTATGTACATAGTATTATATCAGTCATTCATTCTGCGAATGAATGCGTCTAAACTCGGTTTGCGTCCTAAAAAGTTTTCAAGCATTGAATCGCCGTCGATGGTTGCGCAAGGCGATAAAATGCACTCTCTGTATTTCTTCCCTAAGGATTCATCTAAAACACCTACTTTTGAGTTTTCAAATTCGGCGAATAAATCCGCCGCGAACGCTTCCGACCAAAGATATCCGAAATAGCCCGCGTCATATCCCATCATCGGGTGAAACCAAGAGGCGACCGGAAACGCATTTTCGATGTAATCGATACCGCTCATATCTTTCGTCATTTCGTTGTATAACTGTTTCGCATCAAGATCTTTGCGTCCGTTGTATTCGTACAAAGGTCCTTCCGAGCTGTGTATTAGTAAATCGTACATGGCCATCGAAATGAATCGACACCGATTATATCCGTCCATGGCAAATCGCGACTTCGAGAGCTTTTCGATTTCATCTTCTGGTAACGCTTGATTTGTTTCGTTATGATTCGATAACGTTTCCAAGACTTCTTTGCGCCAGACGAAGTTTTCCAACATCATCGACGGCACCTCCAAGAAATCTTGTTCGACGCCTCCTGGCCACGGTACGGCAGACCACGCCCAAGCTTGCATGGAATGTCTGGATTTAGTCAGCACGCAGTGCATCACGTGTCCAAACTCGTGGAAAAACGTTTCTACTTCGCGAAACCTCAACAAACTCGGTTTGGATGGATCCGTCGAGCGAGACAAATTGCCTATGTTCACGCATGCTGGAGGCACTTCGATGTCGCCGTCGCTCACAAAAGACGGTCGAAGCGGGTAGACGCACTGATGGGAATACTTTCCCTCCCGAGGGAATAAGTCTAAATAGAAGTATCCCGCTGCTTTGGATGTATCTTCGTTCGCGTAGACTGCGTAACACTCGACTTCTTCGTGCCACACGCGAGCGTCGATTTGCTTCTCAAAGGTCACGTTCAACAACTTCTCGTACGTCGATAAAATCGCGTCACGAGTGTGTTCCAACGGGAAATAATCACGTATCTTTCCTTCGTCTACGCCTAGCGTAGCTTTGTGCGCGCGAGCGTAATACGAAACGTCCCAAGGTTCGATTTTCGTGCACTCTTCGCCTTCTTCTTTGCGTTTCAACTCTAACAAAATTTCCATGTCTTTCTTTAAACGCGCTTTCGATCTATCTAAAATGTCTCGCAAAAACGCCATCGCTTTCTCGGGCGTTTGGGCCATTTTCGGTTCGAGAACGTATGACGCGTGATTTTTAAACCCTAATAATTGTGCCGTTTCGTGGCGTAATTTTACCGTCTGTAAAAACAAATCCGTGTTCTCGTCTTGACACTGCGTCGCTTTCACGCGCACCAACTTTTCGCGACTTTTCGGGTTACCACAGAATTGTAAAATAGGCATCACGTCCGGCGCTTTTAGCGTCACTTTCAACTTACCAGACGTCTCGTCTCTTTTATACTGTTTCAAATCCGGCACACCAGTTAACTCGTCTTCCTCGAATAAAACAAACGTCTGGTCTTCGTTAATGTTCGAACTAAACGTAGAGCACAAACTTTCAATCTTGGCCATGTTCGCGCTAATCTTCTTTTGGTTCGCGTTCCCCGTGCCTTTCCTTTTAAACTCATCAATGACTTTCTTCGCGAATTTCCTGTCTTCATCTTTAACGCTACTACTATTATCGCTGCTACTGTTCTCGATTCCGTCTTTTAAGACTTCCAACAACTTTGCTCTTGAAAACGTCGCGTCGAAGAGCGCGCTTTTCAATCTGAACACACAAACGCGCGAGGAACACGAGAACGAAAGAAAGAATACAGAACGGTGAGTAAACGAGCGCATTCATCGCAAAGGACGAAAAGAATACTCGTCGAGACGCGATTCATCGTTTGACGTACCTGTCTTTCGCGTTTGCGCTCTCTTTCCTCACCTCTACACTCGCGTGCGTCATGCTTGGCAGCGTCACTCGCGCGCTCATTTCGCTCGCTTTTCCGAGCGCTTTCGAAAAAGTCGCGAACGTGTTCTCCCACGTTCGTTTCTCCCGCGGTAACGCCTCGATGGATTCGATGGCGAGGAAATAGGAAGAGGTGATTTCCTTTTCGATGGTTTCGATATCTTCCCTTGAAATGTTTGGGGGAAACGAAGGAATCATCGTCGTCGTCGCGTCTTCTTCTCGTAGAGCGAACGACCGATTCCCAGAGGTGCGCGTGCGATGCTTCAAAAGGGGCGAGGATCCAATCGGTTTTGAAGAGAAGAAGTGACTCGCGCTCTTCATTTGGTGGTGGTGAC
>Ga0066856_10000673_pt1 | contig 12885 bp, 13 predicted proteins | sample ETNtaG_5_FD_65605 | JGI IMG/M metagenome (GOLD analysis project Ga0066856, IMG submission 65605) | Marine microbial and viral communities from oxygen minimum zone, Eastern Pacific Ocean - ETNP201406SV205 | ecosystem: Environmental > Aquatic > Marine > Oceanic | place: Pacific Ocean: Eastern...
AAAAAAAAACTTGCACAAATTGAGACATCAAAATCTTTTACAAGAAACTTACAAAAGGAATTTGAGATTCCTGGCGCACCACAATATCAAACATTCAACTCTATGGTAGGAGTTAAAAACTTTCTTAAAGAACTGGGTAATGAGTTTGTCGTAAAATTTGATGGTCTAGCTGGTGGTAAGGGTGTTAAGGTGTCTGGTGAACATTTAAAATCGCATAAAGATGCTTTGGAATATTGTGAAGAATTAACACTTTCTGGCGGTCGGTTTGTTGTAGAAGAAAAATTCATAGGTGAAGAATTTTCTCTAATGAGTTTTTGTGATGGTAATACATTAAAACATATGCCGGCTGTCCAAGATCATAAGAGAGCTTATGAGAATGATACTGGTCCCAATACTGGTGGAATGGGAACCTATTCAGATGGTAACCACTCCCTTCCCTTTCTAAACAAAAACGACATAGAACAAGCTAAAAATATAAATCTAAAAACAGTAGAAGCCCTGAAAAGTAAATATGGAGAAGGATACAAAGGGATACTCTATGGTGGGTTCATGGCAACATCAAACGGGGTAAAACTTATCGAGTATAATGCCCGTTTGGGAGACCCTGAGGCAATGAATGTTTTATCAATATTAGATACAGATTTAATCGATATATGCAATGCCATAGGAGCAGGAACGCTTAATGAGTTAGATGTAATTTTTCAAGCAAAAGCAACTGTATGTAAGTATGCCGTACCTGAAGGATACCCAGATAATCCAACTAAAGGAAAAGTAATTGATATCTCATCTGTATCGAATAAGAATTCATTATTTTTTGCATCAGTTGAAGCTAAAGATAATAAAATATTAGAAGCTGGAAGCCGGACCATTGCTGCAATTGGAATTGCTGATTCAATAAGTGAGGCAGAAGAAATAGCTGAAGAACAAATTTCAAGAATTAAGGGCCCCCTTTTTCACAGAAAAGATATCGGCACAAAAAAGTTAATTAAAAAACGAGTTGAACATATGAAATCTTTACGATGATAAGATTAGGAGTACTTGGCTCAACAAAAGGAACTGATCTTCAATTTATTATTGATTCAATTAATACAAAAAAACTAAACGCAGTGGTTTCAATAGTAATATCAAACAAAAGCAATTCGTATATATTAAAAAGAGCAAAAAACCATAACTTGCCCCATGTTTTTATAGATCATAAAGGCAAATCAAGAGAACGTTTCGATTCTGAAATTACGTCAGCATTAAAAGAACACAATGTAAATCTGATACTTTTAATAGGATTTATGAGAATTTTATCATCAAAGTTTTGTAATGATTGGAGTGGTAAGATATTGAACGTTCACCCTTCCCTCCTTCCAAAATATGCTGGCGGAATGGATAGTAATGTGCATGAAGAAGTACTAAAAAATAATGAAAAAGAAACTGGGTGTACTATACACCTTGTGACAGATGAAGTAGACAGGGGACCCATAGTCATACAAAAAGTATGTACGGTTGATCCTGATGATACAATAGAGTCTCTAAAATCAAAGGTTCAAAATTTAGAAGGTGCTGCATTTTTAGAAGCTATACCATTATTTGAAAACAATGAATAAGAAAAAAATTTTAAAGAAGATTAATGACAAAGTAGAAAATACAATGGTCTCTACACTTGGAATTGAAATAACAGATTTTGGGGATCAATACATATCAGGTAAAATGCCAGTGGATCAACGAACGATTCAACCATTTGGTTTACTGCATGGAGGTGCTAGTGCAGCATTTGCAGAGACACTTGGAAGTATGGGGGCGGGGAGTCAAATTGACCTAGTTAAGTATTCTGTTGTTGGAATTGAGCTGAACTCTAGTCACCTCAAAGCCGTGAAAGAGGGCTGGGTTTATGGAAAAGCTACACCAATAAGAATCGGAAGAACTATTCAGGTATGGGATATAATTATTAATAATGAGAAAAACGATATCGTATGCAAAAGTCGTTTGACTCTAGCCGTGATAAAAAAAAATGATAAATAATAAATCGCTAAATGAAAAGTCAACTACAATACGTCGAGCACTTATATCAGTTTTTGATAAAAGTGGTGTAGTAGAACTTGCTAAAGAGCTAATTAAACTCAATATCGAAATAATGTCCACTGGAGGCACAGCAAAAGTATTAAGAAAAGCTAAAATAAATGTCACCGATGTAAGTGAGTACACGAATTTTCCAGAAATAATGGATGGTCGCGTTAAAACCATTAATCCCCTTATTGAAGGAGGAATACTTGGACTCCGGGACGACCATAAAGATGACGCATTAAAAAACAACATAAAATGGATAGACCTAGTAATCTGTAACCTTTATCCATTTTCAGAAACAATTTCCAAAGAAAACTGCAACCTTTCAATGGCATTAGAAAATATTGATATTGGTGGACCTACAATGATCCGGTCTGCTGCAAAAAATTTAGGATGGGTAACCGCCGTTGTTAATCCAAATGACTATGAAATGGTGTTGAACGAACTTAAAAAAACAAAAAGTATTTCATATGAAACTAGAAAATTATTATCTGCAAAAGCATTTGGTCATACTGCTCAATATGATGTGATTATTCATAACTATCTTAAAGAGGAGGAAATATCTGATAATTTATCATTAACATTTAAACAACATTCCAAAATGCGCTATGGGGAAAACCCACACCAATCAGCTGCTTCTTATATTATTCCACAAAATAAAGAACCAAATATATTAAATGCCGTGATTCATCAAGGAAAAAAATTATCCTATAATAATATAATGGATGCTGATGGTGCTTTGGCTTGTGTCCGTGAGTTTGATAAAACAGCTTGTGTAATTGTAAAACATGCAAATCCTTGTGGGGTTGCTACAGGGAATAACATTCTTGATGTATACGAAAGAGCATTTCAAGCAGATTCTTTATCAGCTTTTGGTGGTATAATCGCTTTCAATCGTATGTGTACAAAAGAGGTTGCCGCTGCAATATCAAAAGTTTTTGTAGAGATTGTTCTCGCACCAAAATTTGAAAATGAAGCACTAGATATTTTAAAGGAGAAAAAAAATCTACGTGTGTTAGAAATAGGAGAATTTGATAAAAGAAAAGATAAAATGGAAATTCGTAACATCGATGGCGGTATACTTGTTCAACATACAGATAACAAGATATTGACAAGGAATGACATATCAATCGTAACAGAAAAGCAACCATCTGATAAAGATATTGACACCGCGTTATTTGCCTGGAAAGTTTTAAGACACGCTAAATCAAATGGAATACTCATTGCTAAAAATGATACAACCATTGGTCTTGGAGCAGGGCAAGTAAGCAGAGTAGATGCTGTTCACATGGCACTAAAAAAAGGTGGCGAGAATGTCAAGAATGGAGTTCTTGCTTCTGATGCTTTTTTCCCTTTTAGAGATAGTATTGATACCATAAAAGATTCAGGAATTAATACCATAATTCAACCAGGAGGATCAATTCGAGATCAAGAGGTCATCGATGCATGCAATGAATATGGGTTTTCAATGATTTTTACAGGAACAAGATGTTTTAAGCACTAATGAAATTTTCATTAGAAAGTTTCAATATATTTTTATCAATTTTTATAATCTAACACAAAACTAACATTCCAATCCTAATATCGTAAGTGTTAAAAATAAAACCCTTATAAATTGAACACATGAGCTCTGATTCAAAGAACATTGGATTTAAACTCTTAGGAATATTCGCTGCCTTATATCTTTTTTTAGTTGGGATAAAGGGTATGTCCTCGGCAATAAAGAATATGGGTTCAGATGTTGCGGAGTCCATCTTCACCACTACAAGTGACCCCTTAGTTGCGCTTTTTATTGGAATTCTTTCGACTGTTCTCTTTCAGAGTTCTTCGACTACTACATCATTAATAGTTGGTATGGTAAGCAGCGGCGTATTAGGTCTTGCTGGTGCAGTACCAATGATAATGGGGGCAAATATTGGAACAACAGTAACCAATACTATTGTTTCCATTGGGCATTTAAACAGAGGAAATGAATTCAAAAGAGCGTTTGCCGCATCAACTGTCCATGATTTTTTTAACATGATGGCAGTTATTGTATTATTTCCTCTAGAGATGGCATTCCACGGAATACAAAGATCTGCAGAGTGGATTGCATCTTTAATGTTTGGAAAAATTCAAAGTGTTGAAATATTAAAAGCAAAAAGCCCCATTAAAATTGCAATAAAATCAGGTGCTAATTTTGTAGAACAATTTACTTTTGATAATAATGTCTTTTATCTCACTTTAAGTGTTTTAATAACTTTTGCAATGCTCTACACACTTGTAAAAATATTAAGAAGCTTGGTATTAGAAAAAGTTGAGGCTTTTTTTGATGAATATATTTTTAAAACAGCATTACGAGCAATTGGCTTTGGTATTGTTTTAACCATTATGGTACAAAGCTCATCTATTACCACATCTTTGGTTGTACCGCTTGCAGGAGCGGGAGTCCTTACATTACGTCAGATATTTCCTTTCACTCTTGGTGCAAATATTGGAACTACAGTCACCGCACTATTAGCTGCAATAACGGGAACAGTTGCAGCACTCATTGCCGCAATCAGCCATTTATTGTTCAATATCTTTGGAATCTTAATAGTTTATGGACTACCTTTTTTAAGAGTCATTCCATTAAATTGTGCAGAGTGGATTGCTGATATAGCAGTTAAAAACAAATTAATTCCCATAATTTATCTTCTGGTGATTTTTTTTGGAGTACCATTGGCTATCATATTACTAGGAAGGTAGTAAAACAACTGGATTAAATATGTCACTATTTAAAGATATTGTTAAACTTTGGAATTCTGATGACCTTTTATCTCAAGCTTGGGATGAGTCATATGATATGATGGTTCTTTCCAACGAAATCTTTACAAAAGCTATAGGATATTTGCGAAATAATGAAGACATAGAAGCAATAAAATCTCTTAAAAAAAGAGATTCTGAAATTAATTTATTTCAAAAAGATGTCCGACGAAAAGTTGTAACTCATTATGCAATAAGTAGAGATGTTGAAAACCTTCCAAACGGACTTGTACTTTTAAACATGGTGGTTGATGTTGAAAGAGTAGGTGATTATACAAAAAACATATTAGACCTGGCGCTAAACTATCCTGATACAATGCTCGCTGAAGACTTTTCTAAAGAGTTAGCAGAAATAGAAAATGAGGTGGTCTCTCGTTTTGAAAAGACTATAAACGCAATTAACTCACAAGATGAAGATGTTGCTAAATCCCTTATGAAAACCTACAAAGATGTTGTCTCTATTTCAGATACAATTGTAAACGGATGCATATCTGGAGATATATTACAAGGAAGTGAATACAAGTGTGTTTCGCTTGCTCTTTATGCACGATATTTGAAAAGAATAGCAGCTCACCTAAAAAATATTTCTACTATACTTGTAAATCCTTTCGAAGCTGTTGGCTACAAAAAGTAATGAAAAAGTTTATCTGGCTTTATCTTTCCTCATTTGGGATAATGTTTGCCGTACTTTCATGGATGCAAGAAGGTGGACTTTTACCATCTGATATAGGTTGGAATAAAGGTGTTTTTGCTTGTATTCTAGGAGCTTTCTTATATATCAGCATTCCTAAAAATATGAACTAAAATATGATGTTTTACAATTTTTTGATTTATACCTAATTAAAATTTTAATTCAAAATTCATAATAAATAGATAATCTGTATCTCCTTGATCTGGTTTTCTAATTCTTATCGTTGGTGCAATGATGACGCCTTTAGCCAAAGAATGATGTAGTCCAACTATAACCGCTTGTAAGCCATCTTCAGAATTAGATGTATTTAAACCTACTTGGTCCAATCTTCCCAATAATGATGTTTTATTCAGCACTTTATAAGTACCATAAATAGAAACAATTTGTTCTGTAATATTTTCATCTTTTTTGGTATTCAACTCTAACCCTCCTCTGAAACCTAAGCCTGAATATCCAGCAAAAATGCTCATTACATTTATATTTTCAGTATTGGAATCATTTACTTCATAAGGCTCCAAAGAAAAGCTACCACCAAAATTAAAACCATTTTCCTTATTTAACTTAGGTTCGCCATAAACCGCATGAATAGAAAACTTTTTATATTTATCATCTTCTGTTTTTTTATAGCCTCCGCCATTAGTAATCATTGCACTGGTAAATAGTTTATTAAACTTACGAGAAACTTTGATTCCAAGATCTGCAGATGGAGAAAAACGATAAGTCCCCATACTTCCTTTTGATATAAAACGATGTCCCCAGGTAGTCTCCATAGTCTTATACATATTCATACCTTGCATACCAATAGTCACGTTTGCGATAGAGGTTTTAAATTTTACCATTGCGACTTTTAAAAAAGCAGTATAAGCACTGCCTCCATCGTTATTGCCAACATCATAAGTTAATTGATAGAATACATTTTCATTTGGATTTTTCGCAAAGGTTAAATATCCTCTCTTAATATTAAAAGCATTGCTACCATCATCTAAATTTCTAGTATAATCATAAAAGACTTTTCCACTTACAACTCCCTCCGCAACTAAAAATGTTCCCAATAAAGGAATTAGCAGTAAAAGATTAAATAAATTTTTCATTGTACCCTTTTTATATCTTGTTTTTTTTGAACATAATTTCAATTGATTTATCCCTCAATCATACGAATAAAACTACATGTAATACCTATATCATAAGTAAGTACCTATGCTAGATTCTGTTAGTGAAAATAATTAAATATTATTAGGATTTAATTAGATTAAAATATTAAACGATACTGTATGCTTAGGCATCTTCCTTCTTCTGGCATGATGGATTTAATTCTTGAAAGATGATTATAATAAACCTCATCAAAAATATTATCTATTTGAAAAATTAACTTGTGTGATATTCTGGTTGAGTGAATCGTATAGCTGCCATTTAAATCAAACAAAGAAAAACCTTCTGTTCTGGTTTCAAATTCACCTAGTTTTGTTTGTGCAAATACTTTCTTGGCAGTAAAGCTTATATCGAAATGTTTAAAATCAAATTCTGTTAGAAGCTGAATCTTATCTGGGGGCATATATTCTAAATTTCTTCCTTGAGAAAGATTTTTGCCCCTAACCACAGAGGTGCTGCCAATGATATTAATAGTTTTATTTATTGGAAATATAATGTCAGACTCCCATCCATATATCTGAGCCTCTAGTCCTTTCATCTGGTATTTATATAGCCAGCCAATTGATCCGCTACCCCATTCAATCCAATCTGCACCAGGCTCGTATGTGTTTCCTAAGGCTGTACTTATGTGATAGTTAGGGCTATAGTTATGGTAGCCTGTTAGTTTTATTTCTCCAATTGGCATACTGTAATCTATTGATCCTTCTATGCCAAAAGTCCTCTCTAAGTTTAAGTTTGGCTGCCCAATTTCGTATGAATACGTCCCTAAATGTGGTCCATCAGAATAAAGCTCATCTAAATCTGGTGCTCGTCCAGAAATCATTGTAGCCAGTGAAAGATCAAAGTTATTCCATGTTTTAAATAGACCAATAGAGCCAGACAAAATAGTGAAATTTCTGTTTCTTATATTGCTTTCATCTAGGTTTGACATAAATAAGAATAAAGTTTCTGGAACAATAGATAAATGTTCAAGTCTGGAGGAAAATTGTAAGGTGGTCTCGTTTATTTTCTTTTGAAAAAGACCAAAAATCGAAAACCTAATTTCTTCCGTATCAGGAGTCCAATAAAAACCCCCAGCTCTAAAATCGCGATATTGAAATAGTGAACCAATAGTTAACTGTTCACCCGCTAGTTTCCCTTGCAAAGAAAAAAGATTTTGACCCATAGAAACAGAGGGGTCGTCAAAGATTGAACTCGATTCAAATTCAGAATGATTATAATTTATGAAGCGCTGATCAAAATCAAACGTTTCAAAACCAAAAAAAGAAATATCTCTATGATGAGTGAGTTTCTGTGAACTTTTATCCATTTTTAGGTTAACACCATTAATGTGACCTTCAGGGCTTCCAGGTAGTCCATAATCCATACTTAATTGCTCATAGGATATGGTTGTCAGATGAGATTTTCCAAAAAATGAATAGCTAGCGGACAGTTCCTCATTTGATAACCCTGTATTATCTAATACCCCTACTGGGGTTGTTTGATTATCTGCTGATCGACGCAATAGAGAAAATTTTAATTGATGATTATCGCTAATCGGAAGGTAAATCGTAAAATTGCCAAATGCTCCATTGTTTGACGACTTCACACCAATCAATGATAAAAGGCTCACTTTTTTAAATCTCAAGTCCAAACTTGATTGTCTAGATACATCAATAACTCCACCTATCGTATTGCATCCATAGAGTAATGCTTCTGGACCGCGAATAATCCGCACGTTATTGAATGAGGCCATGTCAAAACTAATAGCATGATCGATTGCAGTGTTTGAAAGATCTCCTGTTGTTATACCATTTTCTGTTAGGAGAAATCTATCTCCTGTATAACCCCTTAATACTGGTTTTGCAACAGCCTGCCCCATCGACTGAACAAATACACCCGTTTCTTGCTCAAGAGTCATAGCCAAGGTTGATTTTAGATTCTCTTGCAGCTTAGAGCCTGAAATGTAAATATTAGATGAGAATTCTTCTGGTTTAAGTTGAGAATGAGCATCGACCAATACTTCTTTTATTTTGATTGGCGCTTTAAGTATCTCAACAATCCCAATATCATATCCATCTTCGTTTGGAGCAACAACTTTCTTTGTTTCTTTAAACCCTATCATAGAAATCGTGATAGATGTTTTTTTACTTGGAAAATTATTTAATTCAAAACTTCCATCAACTTTCGATGTTGTTCCAATACCCATTTCTTCAATGTATATATTAGCACCATGAATGGGTGTTTTACTATTCCCATCAATGATTGTGCCACTAATAGTAATATTTTGCGACCACAATGAAATTGTAAAACCTAAACAAATAATGGTTTTGAATATTTTGCTAAAGTATTTAAAGTAAAACACTATATATGGATAAGCTGAAAAGCTATAGTTATTATATAAAACCATATAAAAAGCGGGTGCTTACTAATAAAATTCTGACTTTAAGGTCGATGCAATTATATTAGAACGGGATAAGCACCCGCTTTTCAAAAAGTAAAAATAGAAAAGTTATTTTCTATAATATTCTATGATTCTAACTAATTACCTAATTAACAACTACAGGCACAAGGTTTGTTGATGTATAATCAGCGTGGCCTTCATGCATTAATTGAAGTCTAAAGCTGGTTGTACCAGCGCTAACACCTTCAACGTGCAAAGCATTTCCATGCTCATCACCGTGATCGTCGTCACCATGATCATCGCCCTCTTCTTCATCATGCCCTTCAACCTCAACAACTGCAATAGTTGCATCATTTCCTGAAACTACGAGACCATCACTGTCATCATGATCATCTCCATCATCATGGTCGTCATGATCGTCATGTTCATCATCCGAGTGTTCAATCTCGTTTCCATTGTGATCGAGGAAATGCACTGTTAACTCAAGAGTCTCACCAACAGATAAAGTAACCGAACCTGTCATTGTTCCTTCAAATTCTCTATAAACTTCTGTTCCACTTTCATCTTCTAGAACAAAACCATCGGCATCAGTATGATCTTCATCGTGATCGTCATCCTCACAACCTGTTACAAATAACAACGAACCCATTAATAAATAAACCATTTGCGACTTCAAAAAACGCAAAGATAAAAACTGCATAAAATACTCCCTTTAAAAATACGTGAATTACGTAACACCTTCGCGGCATCACGTTTAAATTAACTTTCTAATTAAAGGTAGCTTGGTGGGGGGCGACTGTATGAACTATAAGAAAGAAATCCACAATTATCATTATTATCAGAGATAACAAATCTTAAAAAAGTATCCCCAATCGATAATTGGTTGTAACTATTACAAATTAAACTTTCAGAATTATTTAAACATTTGTCACAAAAATGATGCTCAGAATGATGTTTTTCATTACAACTAACATCACAAATACTATAGCCATCAAAATGTTCTTCATGTGGCATATCAATATGAAACTGAGATGCTACACAAAGGATAGCTAGCGAAATGGCGACAATATTCTTAATCATATTTATAACAAACTTTAAAGTTTATAGTGGTAATTCAATAATAAATTTAGTGCCATTTATGCTATCACTGCGAACATAAATTTCTCCACCGTGTACAAATATAATATGTTTTACAATCGCCAATCCTAAACCAGTTCCACCTTGGCGGCGACTTCTAGATTTGTCTATTCTGTAGAAACGATGAAATATCCTTTCTTGGTATTTAACGGGTATAGTTTCTCCATAATTTTGAAATTGTAAAATTAGTTTTTGATTTGTTTTTACAGAAACAGAGACACCCTTTTTAGGTTCTCCATATTTAATTGCGTTATCTAGTAAATTAAAAAACGCCTCTCTAAGTAGTTGCTCATCTGCTTTAATTTGAATGGATTTATCACAAAATATTTCAATTTTAGCATCTTCTTTGTTCTTAAGAGTTTTAATATCATCAACTGAACCGCTTATAATATCATAAAGCGGTTGCTTAATTAGGTCAAAGCTGTCGTTGTCCTCCATAGATTCAATTTTGGATAACCACAAAAGGTCATCGATAATCGCATTCAATCTATTTGAATGTTTTAGAGCCTTTTTAAGAAATGGTTTTCTCTTATTTTTTGGAAAATCTTTTTGTTGAATAGTTTCTAAAAAACCGACAATTGAAGTGATTGGTGTTTTTAACTCATGGCTTACATTTGCGACAAAATCTTGTCTTATTTTTTCAAGCTGTTTCATTTTTGTAATGTCGCTGAGAATTACCATAAAACCTGGTTCATCTCCGCTAAGAATTGTTCCATTGGCAAGAAAAAATCGATCCATGTTTTTCTTAATCCTGATTTCTTTTTTTTGTGGCCTTTTAGATTTGCACAATTCGCCAATATATTTTTGAAAATTTTTATCTTTAATTGCTTCATTAAGATTTAAGCCTATAGGATTATCTACATCAATATCTAAATAAGAAATCCCAGATTGATTAACCATTTGAATTTTTTTATCGCCGTCAAACACCAAGACTCCTTCAGTCATATTTGATAAAACAAAGTCTCTGTCTTGAAGTGTGTTAAATGTGCTTTTAAAGTTTGACATAAAGATATAGGATAATAAAGATTAAAATAAATTATGAGTCATTGTTTTTAAACCTATATCCAACACCCCGGATAGTTTGAATATCTGAGCCAGCATCACCTAATTTTTTCCGTAAACCTACAATTTGAAAATCAATAGACCTATCTGTTACAGGATGATTTTCTCCTCTTATTTTATTTATGATTTGGTACCTAGTGAAGACCCAACCCGGATGTGATGCTAATAGTTGAAGAATTTGAAATTCAGTAAAGGTTAAATCTTTAATTAATTTGTTTTTAACGAAAACCTCTCGATTAATAAGATTAATTTTTATATCAAAAATATTTATTTCTCGTTTTTTATTACCGCCCTCAAGGTTATCGCGCCTAAGAACCGATTTAATCCTAGCATATAATATTTTAAAACTAAATGGTTTAGTAATATAGTCATCAGCTCCAGATTCAAGTCCTTTAACTATGTTCTCCTCTTGTCCTAAAGCGGTAACCATAATTACAGGTATTGAATTTATATTGTTATCAGATTTTATAATCCGACATACTTCTAAGCCGTGTATACCAGGCAACATTAAATCTAGAAGTATGAGGTCGTGTTTATTTTTACGAGCTAATTCCAGTCCTAATTCACCATTATTGGCTAAGCTAATATCGTAACCAAGATTTTCTAAATTGAATTGAACTAGTTCTCCTATATCTTTTTCATCTTCAATTATAAGAATTTTTATTTTATTTGATGCCACGCGTGATATTGTTTAGAAGTTGATAATTAAATAGTTAACCAACGTTAGCTTTAATTTTATACAGGTAGTCGTATTGTTCTTTATTAAGATTTTCAAAATGGATATTATCTAAAGTAATTTCGTAGTCCGGATCCTCTCTATTCCACTTTTTTTCTTTTAAGGATACTTTTCCTGAATATTCAATTTTGGATAAGACATATCGCATAGCGTTTAGCCTGGCAATCATTTTGATATTGGAATTGATAATTACCCAGGGTGAATTACTAGTACTGGTTTGTTTGAACATATGATCTTTGAACTGTGTAAAGAAATTCCATTTTTTATGAGCTTTCCAATCGTTAGGTGAAAGTTTCCAATATTTAAGTGGGTTAGTTTGCCGTAATTGGAATCTTATTTCTTGATTTCTTTTTGATATAGATAAATAAAATTTGATTAATATTAATCCATTTTGAATATGAGACTCTTCCCAATTATTTACCCTTTTCATGAAATTTTTATATTGTATTTCCGAACAATACCCCATAACAGGCTGAATCGTGGCTCTAGAATACCAACTTCTGTCAAAAAAAGTAATATTCCCTTTTTTAGGTAACATCCTATCCCAAACAGTAAACCAGTTATTTCTTTGGAATTTTGTTGGTACACCGAGTTCTTTTACATCAAAAGTTTTAGGCATCATATTTTCAATAAATCGTTTAATAGTAGACCCTTTACCTGCAGCGTCTCTTCCTTCAAATACAATAGCAATCCTTTTACCCCTTTGTTCAGTCCATTCCTGGAGTTTTAATAACTCAACCTGAAGTCGTTTTTTTTCTTTTTTATATTGTTTAGGAGTAAGCTTTTTATATTCTGTTCGGTTGTATATAATCACTTACAAATATAATAGATTTTAGAAAATAATTAAAGAATATTTTACAAACAAATAACAACTTAAAAAGTTTAACTGTG
>Ga0066856_10000674_pt1 | contig 12877 bp, 7 predicted proteins | sample ETNtaG_5_FD_65605 | JGI IMG/M metagenome (GOLD analysis project Ga0066856, IMG submission 65605) | Marine microbial and viral communities from oxygen minimum zone, Eastern Pacific Ocean - ETNP201406SV205 | ecosystem: Environmental > Aquatic > Marine > Oceanic | place: Pacific Ocean: Eastern...
CTTTTATCATCAACTAATTTTAATTTAGTTCCATCATAAGTTAAGTCTGCTTCAGCATTTAATTCATTAGCAGTATCCGAACCAGTTATAACTCTATTATCTGCATTATTGTTTATTACTGCATGAGCACCTTTAGTACCTTTTTCACCTTTCTGACCTTTATCACCTGTAGTACCTTTTTGACCCTTATCTCCAATGTCACCAGTTCTAGCAAAAGTTACTATTAAATCTTCATTATTAGAAAATATTCCAGCACCAGCACAATCCCCACTTATATTATCTATTATTACTTTATGATATCCAGTTGCTTCTACACTTGATCCAGTAATAGAAAACATTGCAAAATCATCACCATTTAACTTATTAGATATTCTTACATGTCCTTTAAGTGTTGATGTTGAATCATCAATAGTTCTTAAATAAGATTCAATATTTGTATTTGTATCACCACCATCAACATCATCAATAAACAATCTAGTTGCAGTAGATACTGCTCCAGTATTAAATGCTAATTTACCTGCACCAGGATCTGCATCTGATGTTGAATCATTAAACTTATATTCAAAAGTTACTCCACCAAAGTTTCCTTCTTGTCCTTTCTCCCCCTTATCATTTTGTTCTCCTTTTTGCCCTTTCTGTCCATCTTCTCCTTTCTGACCTTTTTGAGGTTCTCCTTTCTGACCTTTTACGGATTCACCTTTTTGACCTTTATCATTCTGTTCCCCTTTCTGCCCTTTAGTTGCTGCTTGTCCCTTTTGACCTTTAGCACCTGGATCTGGCACTCTTCTCCAAGCATATCCATTCCACTGCCATACTCTATTACCCAATGTATAGGTATCGCCGTTGTTAGGATTATCTGGAAAATTTATTGCCATATATGAATATACTTTTTTGATTATTTAGTTAGATTCTACGTAGTACCAAGTTACGGCGACTCTCTTTTTCCCTCTATGAACTTCTTCCCCTGAATGGGGAAAACACCAATTTGAGGGAAAAATTAATCCATATCCTGGTGATGGTTTAAATAAGGTATGATGAAATGCAGTTCCCCCACCAATCTCTGATTCTTTTAAATAAATTATTACAGATATTTGTCTATGGTATTCTTTTAAATTGGGAAGTATCGCTGCATCATGATGGAATTTATATTGCTGTCCTTTAGTATATTCTAATACTTGTATAGACTCTCTCCAAGATTTTGTTCTAAATCCACCAGGAACAGGATAATAACTAAAATTCTCATGTACATTAATAACCCTTCTTCTATATTCATCTAAAGCATTATTCATACAAGAATGTAACAATTTACATTCATCAACATCTTCACTTAAAAAAGTCCCCGTACTGGATCGAACATTAGTATCAACCTGTGTATACTCATCTTCTTTTCCAGCAAAAACATTATTTGTTTCAAATGTTAAAGTGTCAATGTAATTGTTAATTATATCAAGTTGAGAATCATCAAGAAATTTGATGATCTGTATCAAATCATTCATTATGAAGGTTTTGTAGGCCAAGAAGAGTGTGAGTGATTGTCTGCTAATGCTTTTGCTGTTAAATTAGAATCTGCTGATATAGTTGCTGGAATATCCCTTAATGCCTGACGATATGTTGCCCACTCAGTTTTCTTACTAGAAGATAGTGGAGAATCACTACCTTGAGTCCAATCAGATTGAGTTAATAAAATATTTCTATAACCCTTTACTTCATCTAAATGATCTCTTGCTGCTTCTATTGCATTTGCTTGAGCAGTTTTTTCAGAAGCATGATCAGTAATTGCTTGCGAATATATTCCTAAACTTGTAATTGTCTCATTTCCCTTTGTAGGTACTGTTCCTGCAGTTTGTCTATATTCAATCCAACCCTTACTTGTATCAGTATCCCAATTTACTGCCCAAACATCAGTAGGTATCCAAGATATATCAGTATGAGTAACTGTAATAGCCTCATTATCATAAATGATTAGATTATCTTCAGCAATAATTGTTAACTTAGGCATCTATCTCTCCAGTTATGTTTTTAATTTCTCTAGATTGATTTAATTTTTCTTTCATTTCATTCTTATATATCTCTTGTGCTTGCAAACTTACTTTTACAGTTTCATTTCTAAAGGATTCTACAGCAGCACCAGTTTGTCGTTGCATTTGCGAATTTTCAACTAATAACATAGGAACCCACTTAATAGCACAATCCCACTCATCAACTTCTTCTCCAGTATTTGGATTCATACCACGAACCTGAGTAAACCAAGAACACTGTAAACCAATACAATCTTTATTAATTAATGGGCAGAATTTACCTGCTTCAATTTTCATTATATCAATTCTTTGAGCATATTATAACATCAACATACTGAACTCGCAAGTCAACACTACCAGAACTACTAACACTAACAGTATCACTATCAGATCCAGATCCAGAGAATGTTGCACCACTATGATCGTGACTACCTAGTGGATGTAAGTATATTGCATGATGGTGAGATCCATTTGATCCCCTACTATTAACGTTAGGTTGTCCTGAAGAACCAGCATTTCCAGTATCAGAAATACCATATTGTCCACCAGAAGTACCAAGAGGAGCATGATATTGATGATTGTGTGATGGTAGGTCTGCTAAAACTGATGCGTGTTGATCTGTTACTACATTCAAATGACCTAGATTTTTTGAAGGAATAGTACCAGTAGTACCACTAACACTAATACTAATACTAGCAGTTCCAGATCCACTAACACTAATACTTTTGTTCTCAAAAGTACTGGTAAATGAATTATTACCACCAGTACCACCACCAGATCCACTTACAACTCTAAGTGCTTTATTATTATTTGAAGTTGATTTTGTCCATCCAGTAGGAGCAGAAGACTGATAAAATATCATCACAGATCCTGTAGGAACACTTGCTGATGGAGTAGATGGAAAATTAGTAAACTCTAATCCATTCTCAGAAGAATTAACCTTAACAGTTTTACCTGCCTGACTACTATAAGAACTTGGATCAACATCACTTAAATTTAAAAAGGTATTACTTCCTGGTGGTCCTGGTGGTCCTGCTTGTGAACTAGGTTCTCCTTTCTGTCCTTTTACAGGCTCACCTTTTTGTCCCTTAGTTGAATTATCTGCACCTGTTTGACCTTTCTGACCTTTTTGAGGTTCTCCTTTCTGACCTTTTATGGGTTCACCTTTTTGACCTTTTTGACCTTTCCCTCCTTTTACACCAGAAGATGGATCCTTTTTCCATACAGTTCCATTCCAAATCCAAGTAATACCATTCTCAGTATGAGTATCATTAGTGTTAGGACTATTTGGAAAATCAAATGCTGCCATTTAAAGTATTACCATTATATTAGTATTTAGATTGTAGTTCCATATCCTATTTGAGGTATCCACATTTTAGTAGTATCCCCAGATGTGGTTCCAACACCAACACCTTCACTATTGTATTTCCAACCTATACTTCCCTCTGTTGAAGCTACTCCAACAAATCCAGTATCTGGTCTCCACTTACTGGTGTCTCCATCCCATTCTACTGAATTATCAACAATATTAGTTGTTGTGTCTATGATTTGATAACTAGCCATTTTTTTACATTTTATTATAATTATACCACAACAACTCTACATTCTCCTCTACCACCTGTGCCGCCACCGCCGCCACCGCCGCCGCCACGAACAGAACCATTACTTCCATTACCAGCACCACCATCTCCTCCTCCACCATAAGCACTTCCACCAGGCTGACTACTATTATTCTTTCTTCCACCACCACCAGCACCAGCTAACCATGCATCAGCACCAGGATCATGACGACCCCATCCACCGCCGCCACCGCCGCCGCCATTACCACCAATACCTTTCTCTGGAGCACCTTCAGTTCCTACTTCATCTCCTCCTCCAGCAGCACCACCTGTTCCAACTCCAAATACTGCTCCACCAGCTCCTCCATCACCACCTAGATTACTATAGTTATTAGAATAACCACCTTGTCCACCTCTTACAGAATAATCATTACTACCAAATTTTGTTCTTCCACCAGATCCACCACGTCCTCCATTACTACCTCCTCCTCCACCTGATCCAATAGTTACCGCAACTGTACTTCCTAATTCACTAAATGGAATAGTACATTGCAAATAACCGCCGCCACCGCCGCCACCTTTATAATCACCGCCGTTGCCGCCACCGCCACCGCCAGCCCATAGATAAACAATAGCCATAGTACCTACAGATGGTTTAGTCCAAGTTCCAGATGATGTAAAGGTTTGAACGTTAGTACTAGAAGTACCATTAATAGTATAACCACTTATTGATAAATTATTTCCAAGTTTCAAATATCTTAATTTACTTTCACTATCATCCCAGAATGGAATTCTATCCTCTCCAGGATCATCAGCACTAAAAACACCACTACCAATACTAAAAACATCATCCGTAGTAGTATTAGTACTCATTGATGCATTTGATCCTGCAGGACCTTGTGCTCCTTGTTGCCCTTTTTGTCCTTGTGGACCTTGTGGACCTTGAGTACCCTGACCACCTTGTGATCCTTGAGCACCTTTCTGACCTTGAGCACCTTTTTGTCCTTGTGGACCTTGACCACCTTGACCACCCTGACCACCTTGTGCTCCTTGTTGCCCTTTTTGACCTTGTGGACCTTGAGCACCTTGAGCACCTTTTTGTCCTTGTGGACCTTGACCACCAGGACCTTGTGCTCCTTGTTGCCCTTTTTGACCTTGTGGACCTTGAGCACCCTGACTACCCTTGTTACCTTGTGGACCTTGCGATCCTTGTGGTCCTTGACCACCTTGTGGTCCTTGAGCACCTTGTTGCCCCTTTTGACCTTGAGTACCCTGACCACCTTGTGATCCTTGAGCACCCTGTTCTCCTTTTTGACCTTTTAAAACAGAAGATGATAAATCTTCTATGGATACTTCAGTATAAATGTTAGGAGGATTTCCATCATTAGAACCCCCCAATCTTCGACCAAATCCATTATTACTTGCAGTTTCAGAAGATAAATGAATAATCTTAAACCAAGTGGTTGCAGTGATGGTTATAATCTTAGATCCAAATGATCTTGTTTGTGCAGGTGCTGTTCCTTCAGCACCATGAGTAGTATTTTCACAGGAACCTACTATGGATGATGCTGATGCGTGAAGACCAGCAGATGAAATTTGTGATTCAGTTGTACTCCAAACCAATTTAGTTGTATGACGATTAACTTCCAATCCAGGAGCACTCCAGTTTATCCTATAAGTTCCTGCTTCTAGTGACCAATAACCTGGTGTATTTCCAGGACTAGCGGATGACTGAGATCCACCTGAAGTAAAGTCAACAAAGTTCTGTGGATCTTCTTCTACAGTTAAATCTCTATCTCTCCATCCAGCAGAAGTAAATGTTCCACCATCTATATCCCAATTTTTCTGGTCTTTTAATATAGCAACTTTTGTTGTTCCTGCTACACCATCTTGTGCTTCATCACCTTTCTGACCTTTATTACCTTGGTTTCCTTGTGGTCCTTGAGTACCCTGACCACCTTGTCCACCTTGTGGTCCTTGAGCACCTTGTGATCCTTTTTGACCTTGTGGACCTTGTGTACCTTGTGATCCTTTTTGTCCTTGAGTACCCTGACCACCTTGTCCACCTTGTGCTCCTACTTCTCCTTTTTGCCCTTTTTGCCCTTTAGTTGAGTTATCAGCCCCAGTTGCACCTTTTTGTCCTTGTGCACCTTGACCACCTTGAGCACCTTGTGCTCCTTTTTGCCCTTTAGTTGAGTTATCAGCTCCAGTTGCACCTTTTTGCCCCTTAGTTGAATTATCTTCTCCTTTCTGCCCTTTCTGACCTACTTCACCTTTTTGTCCTTTAGTTGAGTTATCAGCTCCAGTTGCACCTTTTTGACCTTTAGTAGAATTATCCTGTCCTTTCTGCCCTTTATTACCTTGTTCTCCCTTTTGACCCTTATCATTCTGCTCTCCTTTTTGTCCCTTTTGACCACCTGAAGGACCTTTTTCACCTTTACTTCCTTTTAAAGCACCAGATGTTGTAATTGAAACCCATTGCGAACTATCACCATCATCATAATAAACATGTAAATCTGCATCATCACTATCCCACCATAGATCACCAGCAGATGGTGTTGGTGTAGTTGGTGGATTTACTCCAATTGAAATAGTTTGACCTGATCCCTTTTCACCTTTATTACCCTCTGCCTCTACGTCACCTTTTTGACCCTTTTGACCCTTATCACCTTTATTACCCTGTGCTTCTACTGATCCCTTTTCACCTTTCTGACCTTTATCACCTGTAGTTCCTTTTTGACCCTTATCACCTGTAGTACCTTTCTGACCTTTTTCCCCCTTCTCACCTTTTTGTCCTTTTTGACCAACTCCTATTACTCCTTTCTGACCTTTTTCACCAGTTCCAGTTTGTCCTTTAGTACCTTTATCACCTGTAGTTCCTTTTTGTCCTTTATTACCTTGATCACCTGTAGTTCCTTTTTGTCCCTTTTCACCTTTCTGCCCTTTATTACCTTTATCACCTATGATACCTTTTTGACCTTTATTACCTTTATCTCCTGTGGTACCTTTTTGTCCTTTATTACCCTGTGCTTCTACATCACCCGTTTGCCCTTTAGTACCTTTATCACCTATTTCACCTTTCTGACCTTTCTGACCCTTATCACCTGTAGTTCCTTTTTGTCCTTTAGTACCTTTATCGCCTGTGGTGCCTTTTTGTCCTTTATTACCCTGTGCTTCTACATCACCAGCTACACCTTTTTGTCCTAAATCACCCTTTTCACCTTTAGATCCTTTTTGACCCTTATCATTCTGTTCTCCTTTTTGTCCCTTTTGACCACCTGAAGGACCTGTTTCACCCTTATCACCCTTATCACCAGTATCTCCCAAACCACCAGCATTAGCAAGAACCCATTGAGCACTAGTACCATCATCATAATATATGAATAAATCTCCAGTATCACTTTCCCACCAAAGTTCTCCTGTTTTAGGACTTAAAGGAGGTTCATCCTGCACAGTAGCAGGAATAATTGTCATAGTAGCAGCAATTCCTAGAGGTTGAGCAGCAGCAGTAACAGCAGCACCAACAAAATTTAATTGAGTAATACTATCAGCAGTACCTACAAGAACTCCTTCATCATAAATGCTAATTGCACCTGGAACTAATCCACCACCTTTAGGAACCCAATATCTTCTACCAGGATGACCAGGTACAGATATTATTTGATATTGATCACCAATTGGTGGAGCTTCATTGTTTATACCAACATACTTAGATCTTCTTTGTATAGCATTATTATCAGAACTAACAAAAACATGTGGATTTAAATTAGTAGATGGTATAGTATCTAAAACCTGCAAACTGAAAGTATTTGCAGTTACACCACTAATTTTAATGAATTTTTCACTAATAGGATCAGTGGGTCTTGGATAGGTTTTAGTCTGACTACTAGCTACAGTACCAACACCAACACTAATAGTACCACCAGATTGATCTACAGCAATTATTGCAGTTGCTATACCAGAAACAGGATCAGTTGCTCTTGGATAAGTATGACTTGTTTGATTATTATCAGCAGTACATGTAAATGATAACTTATTATCACCAATAGTAACTGTATCAGAAGTTGTGAAACTATGAGATCCAATAGTTAAAGTTGCAATACCCGCTAAAGGATCATATATTGCATTAGTTACATCCCTTTGAACACTCCCTGCAGTTATTGTAATAGCATTAGTAGACGTTCCACCATTATAAGTATGCTCTCCACTACCATAATTACAACTAAAAGAAAGTGAATTATCAGCAATCTTTATAGTATCACCATTAAAAAATTTATGATCGTTAACAGTTAATGTAAGAACACCTGTATTGGGATCATATGTAGCATCAGATGGTGTATGAAAACTAAGTAAATTTGGATCACCTAAATTAGGTTCAGCTTGCTCCAATCCAAGATACTGATATCTATCATCTGTAATTTTATCTTGTGGATTCTTAGGAACCCTTCCACTAATATACTTAACCATAATTATGTTGTACTATTCTCCAAGATACTTGCTATAAATTCCATCTGTAAAGGTGCAACATAACCACCAGCAGAACTTACTCCAACATTAACAGTAAATGAATTTGCAGCTGCTCCAGTAACTGTTAGATTTGCTCCTGAAGCAGGATCAGTAGATCTTGGATAAGAATGTTCTGTTCCCCTATTATCCATAGTGCATGTAAAGAACAAACTATTATCTGCAATCCTTATTGTATTTCCATTTTGTAGATTATTATTAACTGTTACTACCAAATTTCCATTATCGGGATCATAAGTAACAAAATCTGGAGTATATTTTGTTCCTGGTGCAGGTCCAGTTATTTGTTCGATAGATCTATATCTTGATCTAACATAAAAATGTTCTGCACGATTATAAACATGTGGATATCCCTTTGCTGTACCTACAATAGTAGAAAATGTCTTTGATGTTCCAACATTATCAACTATAGTATCAACCATAAAAGATTGTTGAGGATCAGGGAATACTGTAGTTGTAATACCAGTACTTCCAGTACAATTAAATTTTATACCACTCATACATATAGGATCACCAACATCAAAACTATGTGCAGATGCTGTAGTTACAGTAGCAATTCCTGAAAGTACATCATAATCTACATTATTAATAATACCAACATTTTGTTGTGTCGATTCTATATAAACTCTATCTAAAACTAATGGTGTTTTTTCTAAAACTAATCTACCATCAACCAAAATTACAGCATCATTTGGTGGAATTTCTACATCCTTTATTACTCTTACATCTCTAGTATTTTTTGTGCTTCTTGATTCTCTCCTTTGAATAAGTGTTACTGTTGGATAAGTAGTTCCAATACCAACATTTGCAACCTGTGCATAAAGTAATAATGAAGAAACTCCTGTAGGAACCTCATACAATTTTTGTAAACCTGGTGCTACTGGAACAGCTACAGATATAAATTTATTTACTGGTGCAATTGCCATCTTTTATCTTAATGCTAATATCAGTGGTGTTAATTGTGCTTGTATTGCTCTATTAAAGTCCCTTCCCCTTATAGTAGATGTAGTTTGATCAATAGTTAGACCATCACCAATTCTAAAATTACCTTTTTGATCCGTGCTAGTAAATGGACATTGTCCACCATTAATAGCAACAACTTCCTGTTCAGGAATAGGCTTTCCACCTTGGAATGGGTTAGCTGTATTTAGGTCTACACCAGCACCAATATATTCAAATGAATGTGAACTAGTTATAATCCTACTCAACCTAACAAGTTCAACCTTTGTACCTACTTTTACCTCATAAGGAATAAATTCGTTCATTGTAACCGTAGTCAATCCAACATTATCATGTGATGTTGCTTCACTAACAGTATATAAAATAGGATCAGTATCAACAGTTGCAGTTGCAGAACCAGGAATACTTACAGTTATATTTTGAGTTGGTCCCGTTCCACTATTTGGCAAATAATTTCTACCACTATTAATAACATCAATAGAGGTTATAGTTCCTGCTGCACTTACATTTGGAGAAAATTCTGGTAATATTCCCTCTGGACCTAATGGTTCCTGATCCACAGTAATAATTGGTGGTGCAGATGCACTATATTCACCAGGATTACCACCATTAGTAATTTCAAGAGATCTAACTAATTGTAATGGTTGTGATATAGTACCAGTAGCAGGAGTATCCTGAAAATCACTTAAATTTATATGAAAATAAACACCCTGACCATCAAATGGAGTTCTGAATTGTCTAGGTGTATTGAAATCACGAACTGTATTAACTTCAAAAATATCTGATTCTGCAGAAGATGTAGTTTTCATTGTGCCATCAAATTCTACAGAACCATATCCATTAGAATATAAACCATAATTACCAAATGATGAGTTAGAGTTTGTTAAATCACATTGTCCACCCGTATCACAATATATTCCTTTATCACATCCAATAGTAAATATAGAAACTAACTGAGCATATGCATTGTTTGTAAGAGACACACCAATACCAGATTCATTATATTGTGTAAATGAGTCACAAACCATACTCTTAATGTCTTGTCCTAGATTATTAGTACCACTAAAATTGGCATCACAATGATTACCATTGATCTTCATACCAACACTAGCAGTCATAAAGTTAGTACAGTTCCTAACATATGGACTCTTATATCTACCAGTAGAACCTTCATTTGCTGGACCAAGAGGAGTATATCCGTTTACTGCCTGAAAATCTGTTCCAGCATTTACAGATGCTTGTGTTGGTGGAAAAGCAACAGCAGCACACCCAACGTGTGTAGTTGCAAGAGTTTCTCCAGAAAAACTAAGATTCTCAACCAAACATCCTCTTCTAACATGGAAGAAATCTTTATTAGTATTTTTAGGTATTAATGTAACCAATCTCAAATCTTCTCCAGATATTGCAACATCAGTTCTTAATCCAATTGGATTATTTTCAACATAAATTCCAGAACGAACTTTAATAGTATCACCTTCTTGTGCTATTGCTGCAGCAGCACCAACTGTATGTTTTGCATCACCTTCTAATAATCCACTATTTGTATCACATCCATTCTTTGTAACCCAAATAGTTCTCTTTGTTTGAACTCCAGATGGTCTCCAAGATACACCAGCACCAACACCACCAACATCAAATGAAGATAATCTATAATCAGTTTTACATATTCCAACACCATTAGTATTAAAATAATCAATTATTTTATTTTCTAATTCTAAAGTTCCTATAAGTTTAGTATTTTCCCCTACATTTAAATTCTTCTCAATACCAACACCACCTTCTACTACAAGTGCACCAGTGTCCTTATCATCCGACTGTGTATCACCTAAAATCTTAGCATCATCACCTACAAATAATTTCTTCTCTATACCAACTCCACCTTCTACAACTAAAGCACCAGTATCTTTATCAGATGCATCCGTCTGACCTAAAATCTTAGCATCATCACCTACAAATAATTTCTTCTCAATACCAACTCCACCTTCTACTACAAGTGCACCAGTATCTTTATCGGATGCATCATCAGGACTACCTACAAATAATCTTTTTTCAATACCAACTCCACCATCAACTATAAGAGCACCAATATCTTTGGATGTTGCATCAGTTGAATCACCTACATATAATTTCTTCTCAATACCAACACCACCATCAACTATAAGAGCACCAGTATCTTTGGATGTTGAATCAGTTTGATCCCATACTTTAGTAATACCACCTATATTTAATTTCTTCTCAATACCAACACCACCCTCAACTACAAGAGCACCAGTATCTTTATCTGGAGATTCAGTTTGTCCCTCAATTTTAGTATCATCACCTACAAATAATTTCTTTACTATTCCAACTCCACCATCAATCTGAACAGATGCATTTGTAGTACTTGAAGCATCAGTACCATCATTGAATGTGGTAAGACCATCTACATCTAAAGTAGAATTTAAAGTTGTACCACCATCTACATCTAATGTACTATTAAGTGTTGTAGCACCATCTACATCTAATGTACTATTAAGTGTTGTAGCACCATCTACATCTAAAGTAGAATCAAAATCAACTGCTTGTACAGCACGAAGAGTTCCATCTATATCTAAATCTCGATCAGGGTTATTATTGTTAATACCAACCTTAGTCATCCTATAGATTGGAGAATTATTATCAGTATTAGTGTGTCCCCAATAATCTTGTGTTTGTATTCTAGCAATTGCTGTAGGATTATTTGGGTCAGGTATAGGTATTAACGTATCAGTACCAAGACCTGCACTATTTTTTTGCGTAAAATTCAACCATTGGAATAATTGTGCAGTTCCACCTAAAGGTAAATCTGTATGCTCATCTTGAACATACATTCCATCCAAAGAAACAGGAGATGCTTGTTGCCATCTGATGCCATTTCCATCTCTTGCTAAGTAATATCCATTTGCACCTGGAGAATCAGCAGAGTCAATTATATTTCGATCAATCTTGACTGTTCCTTCAACATTTAATCTTAACTTACCATCACCAGCACCACTATAACCAGGTATATTGCCAGGATCTGTACTACCAATACCAACTACACCATCATCATTAATAACAACAGATTCATTACCAAGACCAACTTGAACTCTAGAGTAAGGTTGTGTAGTTCCTATACCAACTGAAGTTACTCCAGTAATAGGATCAGAAGCAAAAACAATAGATTTTTCCCTAAATCCAACTTGGAACTTAGCATCAGGTAAGGTTGTTCCAATACCTACTCTACATGGATCTACTCTAACCGTTAAACATTTATTACCTAACCAATTAGTTCCCTTAGATTCAAAATCAACTGCAGGTTGAGTAGTTCCTATTCCAACACTACCATTGTCAGTAATTGTAAAATAATTATCTCCAACTTGGAATTTAGCATCAGGTTGTGTAGTTCCTATGCCAACCAGACCATCATTAGTAACAACAAAAGAAGTATCAGCAACACCAACTTGGAAAAAAGCAACTGGTTGTGTAGTTCCTATACCAACTCTATTACCAACCGTATATTCCGTTGAAGTAGATATTGCAGTAAAAACAGTACCAGAAGCACCAACATTAAATCTCTGGTAAACTGTCAAATAGTCCATATCGACTGGACCATAGAAAGTCGAAACCCCTGATACAAAAAGATTCTTAAGTGATAGATCACTACCACCCAAATTTATATTTGAATTATCACCAGTAGTACTTCCAAATACATCAGCATATAACTTACCATAAACATAAACATCATTAGTAAATTCAGTTACACCACTAACAGCATTTACTTGATCATTTTCATATTCGGGAGAAGGCCAGGTTTGG
>Ga0066856_10000680_pt1 | contig 12802 bp, 12 predicted proteins | sample ETNtaG_5_FD_65605 | JGI IMG/M metagenome (GOLD analysis project Ga0066856, IMG submission 65605) | Marine microbial and viral communities from oxygen minimum zone, Eastern Pacific Ocean - ETNP201406SV205 | ecosystem: Environmental > Aquatic > Marine > Oceanic | place: Pacific Ocean: Eastern...
AAAGATTTATCAGAACTTATTAGATGATTTGAAAAGCAGCTATAAGGCTGTTGGCGATATAAATATAATTTTAAAGAGAATAGATAACCTAAATTTATCTAAACTTAGAGGCAGTTTAGATAGTCTAAAAAAAGAAGTAAGCAATTTAATAATTATTCTCGTTGGATCAATGGAAGAAAAATCAATAATATTGGTTTCAGTATCTGATGATATTACTGCTACTTATGATGCAAGAAATTTGCTAGACTCGCTTTCCAAAATTATAGGAGCGAAAGGAGGAGGAAAACCGGACTTTGCGCAAGCAGGTGGACCAGCTTCAAATAAACTTGATGAAATATTAATTTCTGCTGAGAAAATTCTAACTGAGATTTAAAAATACAAATGTCTAACATAGTTGTCCAAAAGTTTGGCGGAACTTCACTTGCTGATACTGATAGATTTAAAGCCGTAGCGAAAATTATCAAAGATACATCTAAAAAAGGAAAAAAAGTTGTTGCCGTTGTATCAGCCATGGCAGGTGAAACTCAAAGATTGATTGATTTAGCAAAAGAAGTTCAAGAAATACCTGATCCAAGAGAATACGATGCATTAATTTCTTCAGGCGAGCAGGTGTCAGTAGCTTTATTAGCTATGACATTGAGAAATGAAAAAGTTAACTCAAAATCTTATACTGCTTTTCAACTTGGCTTGAGGACAGATGACTATCATGGAAAAGCTAGAATTAATTCGATTGATACAAAAAATATTCTTAAAGATATTTCTGCAGATATAACTCCAGTCATCACTGGTTTCCAGGGAATTAATGAAGAAGGAGATATTACAACTCTTGGAAGAGGAGGCTCTGATACTTCAGCAGTTGCGCTAGCTGTTGCATTAGAAGCAGAGGAATGTCAGATATACACTGATGTAGATGGCGTATATACGACCGATCCTAATATTTACGAAAAAGCTAAAAAGATAGATAGGTTAACTTTTGAAGAAATGTTGGAATTATCAAGTTTAGGCGCTAAAGTTTTGCAAATTAGATCTGTGGAATTTGCTAGTAAATATAATATGCCAATAAGGGTAAAATCTAGTTTTACTAATGATGAAGGAACACTTATCAATGGAGAAGAAAACATGGAAGATGCTTTAATTTCTGGAGTAACGCATACCAGCGATGATGCTAAGTTAACTATTAGAAAAGTACCTGATATACCAGGCATTGCAGCAAAGATTTTAGATCCCATAAGCTCAAAAGGTATTGAAGTGGATATCATCATCCAAAACGTTTCTGAAGATAAAACTACAGACTTTACTTTCACTGTAAAACGAGAAAAGTCTCAAGAAACAAAAAAAATTCTTTCAAATTTATCTAAAGAATTTGGGGGTGGAGAAATTGAGTTGAATGAAGACATCAGCAAAGTTTCTTTGGTTGGAGTTGGGATGAAATCGCATGCTGGAGTGGCAGCCACTATGTTTAAAACTTTGGCCAAAAAAAATATAAATATTGAAATGATTTCAACTTCTGAGATTAAAATATCTGTTGTAGTTAAAGAGGATCTTGCTCGTGAGGCAGTAAAGTCTCTGCATGATGCCTTTAATCTTGAAAAATAATTGGAGAGGTGGCTGAGTGGTTGAAAGCGCTCCCCTGCTAAGGGAGTATGTGGTAATCCTGCATCGAGGGTTCGAATCCCTCCCTCTCCGCCATTAGGTATTGAAATTGTTTAATTATCCTAAAATAATTTAAATGAAATACGTAAAGACAAAAAAAAGAAGTTTTTTGTCAGCTTTAAAAGGGCTTTTTCACTGGATAAAGACATCGTTACTTGGAAGAAAAGAATTTAAAGCGAAAATTACTGAACTTAAACTTTCTTTGATTTTGCCATCTCCGACCACATTTTCTTTTCATATTGCAAAATATGGCTCTTGGGATGGCTTTACTTCAAACTGGGTTATTAGAAAATTTTCTGATCAAGACTCTTTATGTTTTATTGATATTGGAGCAAATTTTGGTTGGTATACCTGTTTATTTTCTACTCTTGGAGGAAAAAACAGCAATATTTTTTCTGTCGAGCCATCTCCAGACAACTTATTTTTTTTAAAAGAAAATATTAATAAAAATAAATTAAAAAATATTTCGCTAATAGAATGTGCTGTTGGTGAAAAAGAGAATTTACTTCCTTTATACTTTGCAAATCCTAAGAATCCTGGTGCTCACTCTTTAATAAAAGACACTCCTCAGCAAAATTTAAAAACTGAATATTTAAAAGTAGAAGTAAATACACTAGATTCATTATTTGGAGATCTGGAAATTATTCATCTTATGAAAATTGATATCGAAGGCTTTGAGCTTAATGCTTTGAAGGGAGGTTTAAAGACTCTAAAAAAAGTTCAAAACCTTTTAATAGAATTTTCTCCTCATCTATGGAAGGATTCTTATAACGATGCTAAAAATTTTTTTAAAATATTAAATGACATTGGATTTAAGCCACATATTTTAGAATTTGAATCTTTAAAAGAACTAAATAAAATTGATATTGATTTAATTTTAGATTTTTTAAAAGATAGAAATCTAAACAATATGCCTATTAGAAAGGTTCAAAAAGATCTTGTCTTTACAAAAGCTTAATTTGAGTTTTAAATTTACTTGATATGAAGTTAAACCAGAAAGAGTCAGACAGACTTTTTTCAAAAGCTCAAAAATTAATTCCAGGAGGAATTTTTGGTCATTATAAGTATGCTGTAAGAGAGGAGGGCCCCAAATTCTTTTCTAAAGCTAAAGATGCTTATTTTTGGGACGTAGATGGAAATAAGTATTTAGATTTGATCTGTGGATGGGGCCCAATGATTCTTGGCTATAACAATCCAAAAATAGATAAAGCCGCACAAACTCAATATGACTTAGGAAATACAGTGAGCGTTGCCTCTCCGGTAATGATAGATCTTGCTGAAACATTGACAGATATGATCGACATAGCAGACTGGACTCTCTTTGGAAAAAATGGCGGCGATAGCACTCAATTAGCTGTGATGGTTGCAAGGGAAGAAACTGGGAAATCAAAAATTCTGAAAATTAACAATGGTTATCATGGCGCTAATGGATGGATGCAAAACAGTAATAATCCTGGAGTAATTGATTCCGATAGTAATGAAGTTCTTTCAATTGAATGGAACAGTACTAAAGAATTTGATGAAATGATTTCTTCTTTTGGTAGTGAAATTGCATGCTTTATTTCTAGTCCATATGATCATCCAACATCAAAAGATAATTCTCTTCCTGATGAGGGATATTGGGAACATATCCAAAGAAAATGCAGAGAAAACAATATTATTATCATAGTCGATGATGTTAGGACTGGATTTAGAATTGATCTTCATGGTTCTCATAATGCGTTTGGATTTAATCCCGATTTGGTTTGTTTAGGCAAAGCTATGGCCAATGGATATCCAATTTCCGCTTTAGTCGGTATAGATTCTTTAAAAGATGCAGCAAATAGAGTTTATTTTAGCGGAACACAATTTTTCAATTCAGCTCCTATGGCTGCATCCAAAGCTACATTAGAAGAATTACAAAAAGTAAATGCTATTGGAATTATGAATACTAATGGAGAAAGATTAAAGAAAGGTCTGATTTCTGCTGGAGATGAATTTGGATTAAAAATGAAAGTCACTGGCGTACCTTCAATGCCATATTTTAGGATTGAAAACCAAAACAAAGATTTTCATATTCAATGGACTGATGAATGTCTTTCGCGTGGTATTTATCTAACTAGTTATCATAACCACTTTTTATCTCTCGCTCACGGCGAAGAAGAAATAGATGAAATTGTAAGAATTGCTTCGAATGCCTTTGAGGCTATTTCTTCTTAGTTTAGAAATAAATTTATACTTGTCTTAATATTGCGAATAAACTGCATAATTTTTTTTATAATTAGTTATGGATGCTTTTGAATTGCAGGAACTAAAAACCGCTCTACTAGATGAAATTCAAAATGCCTTCAAAGATAAAAAGAATCCTATGCTAGCAGAATATGAAGAACAAACACAAAATCTACTAGCATTGACTAAAATAATGACAAAAGAAAAGGACTTGATGCCTCAAGAAAATTTTGATCTTGTCATGGGACAAGATTACGTAATCCTTCAGCTTGAAAGATGGGTTGAAGATAATCAAAAGATAATTTCACATTGGGACAATAATGAAGAAAGCCTTAAAAAACATTGATTTAGAAAATACCAATAGAATAATTGAAATGGCTTGGGAAGATAGGACTCCTTTTGAGGTTATTGAAAAAGAATTCTCAATAAATCATGGAGAACTCATAGCCATCATGAGAAACAATTTAAAACCATCGAGCTTCAGACTTTGGAGAAAAAGAGTTAATGGTAGAAAGACTAAGCATGGAGAAGTTAGAAATTTTAAAATCGGTCGTCACAGATGTAGTAGGCAAGGAAAGCAAGGAAATTAAAAGCGATATTTAAAATCTATGCCAATAATACTCTTATCTATAAATTTTTCTCTGTAAAGAAGTTCTTCGCTCAGGCTTGTAATATTTATTCCAGCATCTATTTTAGAATTTATTTTAAAATCAAAATTTAAAGCTATTCCAAAGAAGTCGTCATTTTGAGTTCCCCAAGAGTTTCTTATACCGTCTTTGTCTTTATTAAAATTTCCATAAAAAATTGAAAATTCAATCTTTGTAAAGTCATTAATTTCTCCATTGTAGGATAGATGAGCATAATTTGAATCTCCATCAATGAAAGCACCTATAGGGCTGCCTTTAAATCTATAACCATTTAAATATGGTGAATGTTCATAAGTAAAATTAGCCATGTATACACCCTTAGCAGCTCCAAAATAGTACGTATTTATATACTCAATGACTAAACTATTTGTTTTCCCATCTTTTAAATAAATAAACTCTGTACCTGCTAAGTAGAAAGTACGCCAAGGCCAATAATCAGTCCCGTCTTCACCAATATATTGCCCATAAAAAGACCAAGCAATATCTTTCAAAATAAAGCTATATTTCAAGTCAAATCCTGCTAGTTCATTATCTATGTTTGAATCAGAACTTCCTTGATAAGTAGAAGCATCTCCTCTAATAGAGTCCCATAAAGCTTTCAAGCTATTATCTTTTCCCTCCCCGCCAAACATAATTGACCGAGTAAGGCCTATCGTAAGTCCGCTTAATGGATTAAAAGATATACGACTACCAAGAAAGTAAGGATTTTTAATAGCTCTGTTACTTTCCAATTGATTAGCAAAAAAAGAAAAATTAATTTTTCCAAAAGCTTTAAAAAAAGGCACAGAAGAAGTAATTCCATCTAAAGATCTTATAAATAAACCTGGAGACGATTTAGAATAGTTTGAAAGTATAAGACTTGCATGATGAGAAGGTCCCCACCATCTGTCATAAGACCCTATGCCAAGAATTACATTTCCTGAAACTGCAGCAAAATATGAATCACTAAAATCATATTTTTTTTCTTCGAAAGGATTTTCAATAACAGAAATGGAGATTTTTGAAGCGAATCTATCTCCTAAAAACGAATTAGAAAAAAAAGTTGAATTTTTATCTTTAAATTTACTATCTAAAAATCTAAAAGGATTAAAATCCGAATTTGTAGAAAAGCCAAACTCATTTATAAATTTTTTTGATTCCTTAGAAATAATTTGATTTGCAAAGTCAATATATTCATTCATTGAAGATAAATTTTCAAACATATCCTCACTAGGACTTCTTATAAGTGCTAAAGGAATTGGATATGACGATGAATCTAAAGAAAATTTATTTTTAATTGATAAGTATTCTAATTTTTTGACCGTAAATTCATCTCTTGCGCTTAGCCAAGGATCTGAAAAAGCTGAGAGAGGTAACAGGCCTATTATAAGGATTCTTAAAAATAAAATTTTTGCCATTAAAATTAAAAAACTTTAAGAAAGAATAATCGGCAGCAAATAAATAGTTACTAAAGTAACTATTATCAAAAAGATTATTTTGAGGCGTAGCCCATTACAGCTTTTATTTCTAAAAACTCTTCAAAGCCAAACTCTCCCCATTCTCTTCCATTTCCGGATTGTTTAAAACCTCCAAAAGGAGCATCAATTCCAGTAGGCTTATTATTAATATGAACATTTCCACTTCTTATTCTCCTAGCTATATTTAAAGCACGTTCAGGATCTTCAGAAGAAACATAACCAGATAATCCGTAAGGAGTATCGTTTGCAATCTTAATGGCATCATCTTCATCTTTATAAGGAATGATACATAAAACCGGTCCAAAAATTTCTTCTCTAGCTATAGTCATATCATTGGAAACATTTGCAAATACAGTTGGCTTAACAAAATAGCCTTGATTCAAGCCTTCTGGCTTTCCTGGCCCACCAACTACCACTTCAGCTCCTTCTTCAATACCTTTCTCAATGAGACCTTGAATTTTATTAAATTGAACATCGCTTACAACAGGTCCCATATTAGTTGACTCATCAGAAGGATCTCCAATAACTATTCCTTCAGCAACTGCTTTTGCAGCTTCTTTGGCTTCATCTTGTCTGGAGGCAGGAACAAGCATCCTTGAAGGCGCATTACATGACTGCCCAGTATTATTGAACATGTGCGCCGTACCTTTTGAAACAGCTTTGCCAAAATCTGCATCGTCTAAAATGATATTCGCTGATTTTCCACCTAATTCCTGATGAACTCTTTTAACAGTATCTGCAGAACCTTTGGCAACTGCAACTCCAGCTCTTGTAGATCCGGTGAAAGACATCATGTCTATTTTAGGATGAGCAGACATTGCTTCACCAACTGAAGGTCCATCACCATTGACTAAATTAAAAACGCCTTTAGGAACCCCCGCTTCATGAAGAACTTCAGCTAAGAGAATCGCATTAAATGGAGCAATTTCAGTTGGTTTAAGAACCATAGTACAGCCAGCTGCAAGTGCGGGACCGACTTTGCAAGAAATTTGATTTATTGGCCAATTCCAAGGAGTAATCATTCCAACCACACCAATAGGTTCTTTTCTGATGAGGGCAGAGCCTTTAACTTCTTCAAATTTATAATTTTTTAGAGTTTCTAAAGCCGTACTAAAATGGCCAAGACCAGTAGCTGCTTGAGCAGCTTTAGATAAACCTATCGGAGCACCCATTTCTGAAGAAATTGTTTCTGCAATTTCATCATATTTACCCTGATAAACTTCTAATATTTTTTCAAGCAAGCTTACTCTTTCGTCAACTGAACTGTAGCCATAGTTTTCAAAAGCAGCATATGCAGCATCTACTGCTGCATCAACATCATCTTTATCTCCTAACGCAATTCTTCCGAAGACTTCTTCTGTTGCAGGGTTAATAACATCTAAAGTTTTTAAGTCATTAACGGGGTTTACCCATTCACCATTTATATAAAACTCTTCACAAACTTTCATATTTATCCTCTTTATTTATTTATCTAGTAATTTTACTTCTAAACTTTTTTGGACTCTACTAATCCATGAGCAAAGATACTGCCTTGTGTCTTTCGGGTCAATTATTTCATGCACCGAAAAAGCTTCTGCTCTTGGAAAGGGACTTTGAGTCTTTGCTAATTTTTCTTCAATTTCCTTCCTCTTTTTTTCAGGATTTTTTGCTTTTGCAATTTCTTTTCCGAAGGCGACAGCAACTCCTCCTTCTAAGGGTAGAGCACCGGCTTCAGAAGATGGCCAGGCTAACACATAAGGATCTTCTCCGAAGTGGGCTGCAGCAGCAACTCCGAAGGATTTTCTCACCATAAGAGTGCACCATGGAATAGAGGAATCTGCAGCAGCCAAAACTGCCTCCGTTCCATAAAGTATGGTTGCATCTTCTTCAGCTTTTTTGCCGATTAAGAAACCGGGTTCATCAACAATTGTTAAAATTGGAATATTAAATTGATCGCATAGTTTGATAAAACGAGTGGTTTTTTTTGCATTATCAGCAGTCATTGATCCAGCATAAAAATTACTATCATTTGCAAAAATCCCTACAGAAAAACCATTTAGTCGAGCAAATCCTGTAATTATCCCTCTACCAAAAAAATTAGACATTTCAAAAAAATCTTTATCATCAACTACCATTTTGATTATCTCTCTCATCTCATAGGTTTTTTTTCTGTCCTTAGGAATGATTTCTTCAAGGAGTTGTTCCGATCTATTTGTGTCATCTTTTGAATCTTTTTTTGGAGGAAGTTCATAAATATTTGATGGAAAGAAGGATAGAAATTTTTTAATTTGATTAAAAGCGTCCTCTTCAGATTCAGCAATGTTGTCCGTTACACCATTTTTTTTATGAACATCTGAACCTCCTAACTCTTCTTTGGTAAAGTCTTTACCAAAGGCTCTGGAAACCACTGCTGGACCGGCAACTAAAATTTGAGCATTGTCTTTGACCATTATTCTGAAGTGAGAACCTACAAAACGAGAGGCTGGCAGTCCTGCTACGGGGCCTAAAGCAGCAGATACTACCGGAACTTCTTTTAAAGTCTGGGCAACAGACTTAAATCTGGATCTAGCAAAAACTGGGTCTCCTCCATAACCTTTTTTTTCTTTACTAGGTCCTGCAACTGAGCCTCCACCACCTTCATGAAGTCTGACTAAAGGAAATTTATGTTTAACTGCTAGATCTTCTGTGTAAACACTTTTTCTTAAACCTGCTGCATTGGGAGATCCACCTTTTACTGTAAAATCTTCACCGCCAATAATTACGTCTTGACCATCAATTTTTCCAAAGCCTAAAATAAAATTTGCCGGGGTAAGGGAGGTTAGATTTCCTTCATTGTCATATTCAGCTCCACCAGCAACTTTCCCAATTTCTTCAAAAGATTCTTTATCAAGTAAAAGATCTATTCTCTCACGCAAAGTAAGTCGTCCTTTGTTATGTTGTAATTTTACCGCTTCAGGACCACCTTGTTGTTGAGCAAGCTTTTCCCTGAGCTTTATTTGAGAAATTTCTTTTTTCCAGGACATTATTTGAATTCTTTATCTTCCCACCATGGGTAAAATTCAGGCAAATCTTTGCTAACTTTTCCAGGAAAGTTCGGTTCTCTCTTTTCTAAAAAGGACATTACACCTTCACTGGCTTCACCGGTTTTACCAAGAGAATACACTCCTCGAGAATCAATTTTATGAGCTTCCATAGGATGATCAGCACCTAACATTTTCCATAACATTTGCCTTATGAGAGTCACTGAAAGGCTAGAAGTAGCTTCTACAAAGTCTGCTGCTATTTCTTCGGCTCTTTCTAGCAATTTATCTTCTGGAGTAACTTCGGTAACTAAGCCCTTGTCTAGAGCTTCTTGAGGCATAAATATTTTTCCAGACAAACACCATTGAAGAGCATTGGAAATGCCTACAATTTTAGGAAGGAACCAACTCGAACAAGCCTCAGGAACGATACCTCTCTTAGCAAACACGAACCCAAACTTAGCTTTTTCAGAACATATTCTTACATCCATGGGAAGTGTCATGGTAACTCCTACACCTACAGCAGCTCCATTTATGGCTGCGATCAATGGTTTTTTAAAGTCAAATAACCTCAAAGTAAGTATTCCTCCAGTATCTCTTTTAACTTCAGTCTTTGACTTACCTTTATCGGACATATCAAAAGTATCTTCGCCTGAGGATAGGTCTGCTCCCGCACAAAAGGCTTTTCCAGAACCAGTAAAAATAACTGCTCTAATTTCATCATCTTTTTCAGCTTCATCAAGAAGCTCCAGAATATCTTTCAACATTTGTCCAGAAAAGGTATTCATTTTTTCTGGTTTATTAAAGACGACTGTCAAAATTTTACTTCTTAAAGATGTTTTTAAACTTTCAAAATCTTTCATTTTTTTTTCTCTTTTTTGATAATTTTGTGTATATTGCATTTATAGCGTTGATTTAACCGACTTGCAAACGCTTTATAAAATTTGCTAAACAGGATTTTTTTTGACCTGTTTAGCGAAAGCAAACAGGTTTTTTTTTAATAATTTATGGAGATAAACCATGGCATATGAAGGAAAAAATTTAGAAACAATAGCTCTGCATGCTGGCTGGCGTAATGACGAAACTACTGGTTCAGTAGCTGTTCCTATTCACCAAACTACAAGTTATCAGTTTAACGATACTGCTCATGCAGCAAGTTTATTTGGTTTACAAGAATTCGGAAATATTTATACCCGAATCATGAATCCAACTTGTGATGTTTTAGAACAAAGAATGGCAGCTTTAGATGGAGCAGCAGCAGGACTAGCTGTCTCTTCGGGTCAAACCGCATCAGCATATTCAATTCAAAATGTTGCTAGAGCAGGAGATAACATTGTTTCCTCATCACATTTGTATGGAGGAACATACAACCAATTTAAAAATAATCTTAAAGAAATGGGAATAGAGGTTAGATTTGTTGATCCAACAGACCCAGCTAATTTTGAAAAAGCATCTGATGACAAAACTAGAGCTTATTTTGCAGAAACTCTTCCTAATCCAAAACTTCAAGTATTTCCAATTGGTGAAGTAGCAGAAATAGGGAGAAAACATGGTATCCCTTTGATCGTAGACAATACTGCAGCTCCAGTACTTTGTCGTCCGTTTGATCACGGTGCTGCCATCACCACATATTCAACCACAAAATATATTGGCGGACATGGAACAACTATTGGGGGACTTATTCTTGATGGTGGTAATTTTGACTGGGGTAAAGCTGGGGCAGATAGACAGCCTGCCTTAAATACTCCTGATCCTTGCTATGGTGGCGTTGTCTGGGATGAGCAAGTCACCAAAAACATGGGCTTACCATTTGCTTATTTACTCAAATTAAGAACTACACTTCTTAGAGACTTGGGTGGTGCTATGAGCCCCTTTAATGCTTGGATGTTTATTCAAGGCTTAGAGACCTTACCTTTGAGAATGCGTGAACATGCTCAAAATGCACAAAAGGTTGCTGAGTTTTTGGCTTCCAACAAAAAAGTCCAATCGGTCACTTATCCTGGTCTTTTTGAAGGTGCTGAAAAGGAAAAAGCAGATAAATACATGACTGGTGGTTATGGTGCACTCATTGGTTTTGAGTTACCTGGTGGAAAAGAAGCTGGAAGTAAATTTATTGATTCCTTAGAGCTTCTTTATCATGTAGCGAATATTGGAGATTCAAGGTCTCTTGCAATTCATCCTGCTACTACAACCCACAGTCAGCTAGCTCCTGAAGAGCAGTTATCTGCAGGAGTGACTCCGGGATATGTAAGATTATCTATTGGCATTGAAAATGCTGAAGACATCATTGCAGATATTTCTCAAGCTATAGACAAAGCTTCAAAATAAAAAAAGTATCCCTCTTGGAAACAAGAGGGATTTTTTTCTAGTTATATACTTAATTTTTTCAAAGAATTTTTCAAATAAAACTGATATTAATTTTTATTTAGTATTTAATGCGTTAACTAAAAAGGTAATTATGAAATTATATGTAGGAAATCTCCCTTGGAGTGTAGACAATTCTAAATTAGAAGATTTGTTTTCTGATTTTGGTAGCGTCGTATCAGCAAACGTCATTACTGATAGAGATTCTAAAAGATCACGAGGCTTTGGCTTTGTTGAATTAGAATCTGGAGGACCAGAAGCTATTGAAGCTATGAATGACTTTGATCTTGAAGGTAGAAAGTTAACAGTAAACGAAGCTAAACCAAGAACTTAATAATTCATTGTTTGGTGCCCCTGCCAGGAATCGAACCTGGAGCTGCCACTTAGGAGGCGGCCGTTTTATCCGATTAAACTACAAGGGCTAAATTTAAAGCTTGGTAGGATTTTCTTGTCCTTTGTAGACATCCTCAGGATCAAATAATTTCTCTTCCTCTACAAACTCCAAATCTTTCAGGTTCTCTACTGATCTGTAGAAACAGGATTTATATCCAACGTGACAACTTGCTCCTGAACCTTCAACTTCTACTTTAAAAATCATGCAATCTTGGTCATCGTCAACAAGAATTTCCTTAATATTTTGATAAAGACCGCTTGTTTCGCCTTTTTTCCACAACTGTTCTCTGCTTCTGCTCCAATAATGGGCTTGCTTGGTCTCAATTGATAGTTTTAGAGCCTCTTTATTGAGATAACCATGCATCAAGACCAGATTTGAGCTTTCTTCCATGGTTATTACTGGAATAAGCCCCCGATCATCAAACTTAGGCATGAATTCATTACCTTCCTCTACGGCTTCTATACTTATTCTCTTTCCAAAGTCCATATTTAATACTCAAATTTTTAATAGATATTATAGTTATAATAATGACCAAAATTAATTAATTTTAGTAATAACTGCATATTTAGATGCTAAAAACAGCAAATTTATCATACAAGTTTGATGATAAATATATCTTTTCGAATCTGAGCTTTGAATTCGCAAACAATAGTGTTTTTAAGCTTGTAGGAGACAATGGTTCTGGCAAATCAACTTTGCTAAAGATTCTTTCAGGTATTTACAAAAATTACGAAGGAAAATTATTTTTTTCAGAGGATGATTTAGTATTTTATTCGGGTCATAAAACTGGATTAAAAAATAATTTATCAGCTAGAGAGAACATTCAATTTGATATCAGACTGCCTAAAATTTCTCATTCTCAGATTAATTCTGTTCTTAAACAACTAGACCTTATTGATTATTCTAATATTCAGTCAGCATATCTTTCAGAGGGCCAAAAGCGAAAAATCAATATTGCAAGTTTTATGCTTTCAACATCTGATTTGTATCTCCTTGATGAGCCTTTTAATAACTTAGATAGAAAAACAACAGATTTTCTACAGGAAATCTTTGATATGAAAATTAACACCGGAGCAAAAA
>Ga0066856_10000682_pt1 | contig 12788 bp, 13 predicted proteins | sample ETNtaG_5_FD_65605 | JGI IMG/M metagenome (GOLD analysis project Ga0066856, IMG submission 65605) | Marine microbial and viral communities from oxygen minimum zone, Eastern Pacific Ocean - ETNP201406SV205 | ecosystem: Environmental > Aquatic > Marine > Oceanic | place: Pacific Ocean: Eastern...
AGATAATTAAATTATTAAAAAAAGAGTCTTTAAGAATCTTTTTTATTGTATTTGCGGTTGAATTTTTCAATTCGTCCAGCAGTATCTACAAGGGTTCTCTGACCGGTATAGTACGGATGCGATTTGTCTGAAATATCCAACTTGAATAGAGGATATTCGTTGCCGTCTTCCCACTTGATAGTTTTATCAGTTTTGACAGTAGATCGAGTAAGAAAGGAATAATTACAAGAACTATCCTCAAAAACTACCAATCTATAATCTTTTGAATGTGTATCTTTTTTCATTTAAGTTTTTTTAAACTATTTTTTATTCTTTTTATGCCACTTATTATTGTTTTTTTGTTTGTTGCAAATGAAAACCTTAAGTATCCGCTTGCTCCAAAACCATCGCCAGCCACTGTAACAACTTTAGCGTCGGCGAGAATATAATCAGAAAGGTCGAAAGTGTCTTGTAAAATCTTTCCTTCTTCATTTTTTTTATTTAAGTAATATGAGAAGTCAGGAAACATATAAAAGGCTCCTCCCGGCATATCGCAATTTACATTGTCAATTCCATTTAATTCATTGTGCATAACTGCTCTACGGTTTCTAAATTTTTCTTTCATCTGTTTTACAGGTTCTTGATCACCTAATAAAGCAGCGACTGATGCTTTTTGTCCAATAGCATTTGGGCATGAAGTGGTCTGCCCTTGAATTTTTGACATTGCTTTCACAATTTCATTGTTTGCGGTTGTATACCCAATGCGCCATCCAGTCATAGCATACGTTTTTGACATACTTCTAATTGTTACAATTTCACAACCAAAATTATCTAAGGTTTCAATAGCTTTAAATTCATTATCATAGACTAGCTCTTCATAAGTTTCATCTGATATGACAATCCAGTCTTTTTCTTTACTCAATTTTAGTAATTTAGATATTGCTTCATCTGACCAAACGCCACCAGTGGGATTACTTGGCGAATTAATGATAACTCCCTTAACAGAATCATCAATTTTGGAAATCAAGTCATCAAAATCTGGTTCAAATTGCTTATCTGCTACGGTATTTACCAGCAAGGGCTCTGCACCGGCTATTCTTACAAACTCTGGGAAAGAAACCCAATATGGTTTGAAAACTACAACTTTATCACCTTTATCGAAAAGAGCTTGGCAAACAACTGACAATGATTGCTTTCCGCCATTTGAAACAATAATATTTTCAGGATTATAATTTATACCGGTTAAGTTTTTGAGCTTTGTTTGAATCGCTTCTTTTAGCTCTAACATTCCTGACCCTGGCGTATATTTTGTATACCCCTCAATCATAGCTTGTTTTCCAGCCTCAATGATGTGATGAGGTGTATTAAAATCAGGCTCTCCCACACCAAAATTAATTACATCTTCTCCTTGAGACCTAAGCTCTGCAGCTCTGGCAGTCATTTGCAGGGTAAAGGAGGGTTTGATTTTCTTTACTAGACTAGAAAACTCTTTTAACATTTTATTGACTCATTAAATCTAGGAATTCTTGATTTGTTTTAGTTCTACGCATTCTATCAGTCATAAACTGCATAGCCTGCTCTGTGGACATTTCTCCCAACATCTTTCTCAATATCCACATCCTTGATAAATGTTGATCTGATAATAAAAGCTCCTCTTTACGAGTACCTGATTTCACGATATTAAATGCAGGGTAGATACGTCTATCACTCAATTCTCGGTCTAGAACTAATTCCATATTACCTGTGCCTTTAAATTCTTCGAAAATCACGCCATCCATTTTACTTCCGGTATCGATTAGAGCAGTAGCAATAATAGACAGGCTTCCGCCTTCCTCTGTATTTCTTGCTGCCCCAAAGAATTTTTTTGGTTTTCGTAGAGCATTTGAATCAACACCTCCAGATAATATTTTACCACTATGAGGGATTACAGCATTGTGCGCACGACCCAACCTTGTAATACTATCCAACAAAATAACAACGTCCTTACCGCACTCAACTAATCTTTGGGCTTTAGCAAGGGCCATATCAGATACTTGAACATGTCTTTCTGGGCCTTCATCAAATGTGGATGCAATAACCTCTGCATCAACACTTCTTTGCATATCTGTAACTTCCTCGGGTCTTTCATCAATCAGAAGAATAATTAGGACAGTATTAGGGTGGTTTCTTCTAATTGCGTTAGCAATTTTTGAAATTAAAATAGTTTTACCGGTTTTAGGCTGAGCTACAATTAAGCCACGTTGGCCTTTCCCGATTGGAGCAACCATATCCATTATCCTCATAGACATATCGCTTGTATTAGAAAGATTAAATTTTTCATTGGGATGAAGTGGAGTAAACTTGTCAAACCTTCTTAGATCTTTAATTTTCTCCGGATTCATGCCATTGACCTTGGTTAGTTGTAAAAGTGCGTGAAATCTTTCTTTAGATTTAGGAGCTCGTGTACTACCTTCAACAAAGTGGCCTGTTTTAAGCTTAAATCTTTTAATTTGAGATGGACTAACATAAATATCCTCAGGCCCTGGCAAATAATTATCATTTACACTTCTTAAAAATCCATATCCATCAGGCAAGATTTCTAAAACTCCGGCTGCCATTTTATCGCTTTTTTGATTATCGTTGTGATCAGTAGGTTTGTTTGTCTCTTGTTTATCGGGAGTATTCGCAGCAGAAATGGCTTCAATAAGTTCATCTTTTGACATAGATGATGATTTTTCAATTCCCATTTGCTTTGCTATTTCTCTTAGTTCGGTTAGTTTTTTGTCTTTTAAATCAATTGGTTTCATATTTCCTCGATTGTTGTGAAAATTGTTAGGGGAGAATCACCTTGAAATACAAATTACACTATATATTACCTTTGTCAAAGGAAAAATCAAAAAATTTATAGACGTGCTTTGCAATATAATGGCTTCCAAATATAACTTTTGGCCCATAAATTTTTTTATTTTTAAGCAATCTTAAAGCATCATTTAAGTTTTCTATAAATTGGTACTTATTTAAGCTTTTTACCGATTTAATGTCATCTTTTGAAAGAATGTCTTTTGAAGGAATAGTTGATATGATTAATTCTTTGAACGCATTTTCAAACAAGCTAATAATTTCAGGTCTTATTTTGTCATTTTTTATTACAACTAAACCCATTGGTTTTTGATTGTATATATCAAAAAGATCTGAGGTTAGGATATTTACTCCCGAACTATTATGCGCGACATCATAAAATATATCTTCTTCCATTTGTTGCATCCTTCCTGGCCAAAACCATTTATCTAAACCATCTTGAATTTGAGTGTTGGTAATGTCTGTAAATTCATTTTTTATTGTTTCAATCGCCAGCACAGCATTTTCAGCCTGAAAAGATCCAGCTTGAGGCAAGACATAGCTTGACTCATTATATCTTAGGTGAACAGTGTTGGGATTGTGTTTAGATAAATGGATGTGTTCTTTATTAATATAGTTTGTTTTGGTTTTTTGCTTTGTTGAAAATCTATCAATGACTTCTACTATATTGCTCTTAGTGTTAATTGTCGTATTGCGTGTAGCATTTTTTATGATACCGCACTTCTCTGCGGTTATTTCTTCAACAGTCTCCCCCAAAAGATGTGTGTGGTCAAAATCAATTTCAGTAATAACGGTATGAATAGGTGATAACACGTTTGTTGAATCTAATCTTCCTCCAAGACCAGTTTCTACTATCGCAATATCAATTTCGTTTTTTTTAAAATAGTCAAATGCCATTGCAGTGGTAGCTTCAAAGAATGTAATTGAGTGTTTTTCAAAAAAATCTCTGTATTTTTTTGTAAAATTTATTATATCTTTGTCGCTAATTGGTGCTCCATTAATTCTGATTCTTTCGTTAAATTTAATTAGGTGGGGGGATGTATAAAGTCCAACCTTTTGTCCTGCATTTTGTAAGATTTTTGCAATTATAGATGCTGTAGAGCCTTTGCCGTTGGTTCCAGCTAAATGAATCGATTGAAATTTATCATGTGGGTTATTGCATTCATGAAGAATTTTATTAATATTTTCTAAACCTAATTTTATTCCTCTGTTATGCAGTTGATATAAATATTCTAATGTAGAATCAATCATCGTTTAAAGAGTTTTTTGGTACTGTTCAACAGCTCGATAAATTGCTGTGGCTAATTGATCTCGATATTGAGGGCTTCTTAACTTCTTTTCTTCTGATGGGTTGGAAATAAAGCCCAGCTCTACTAAAACATTGGGCATTGATGCGCCCATAAGCACATAAAACCCCGCTTGTTTAACGCCTCGGTCCCTACTTTGTACTCTTTTTTTAATTTCTTTTTGGACCATCGATGCAAACTGTTCGCTTTTAGATGCAAAAGCGCTTTGTGCGATTGTTGCTTGAATCAAATCTTCGTTTGTTAGTTTTTTACCACTTGTTCCCTCAAGTTCTAATACTGCGTTTTCTCTAGCAGCCACTCTAACTGCTGCTTCATTTTTATTCGGACCAATTAAAAAAGTTTCAAAACCGCTTGCCCTTCTGTCTTCAGCTGCGTTTGTGTGAATGCTTATAAACAAATTGCCATTACTTTCATTTGCAATCTTTGTTCTCTCGCTTAATCGCAGAAAAACATCTTCATCTCTTGTCATGATTATTTTCACATTCATATTTTTAGACAACTTCTTTTCTAATCTCTTTGCAACATCTAGTGCAATATCTTTTTCTTTAGTACCTCTATATCCCACCGCACCAGGATCTTTGCCCCCATGGCCAGCATCAATAACAATAGTTTTAAATTCCCATTTTTCCTTTTCACTACGAAGATCTATAGCTGTTTTAACAGTTTTTTTATCTTCAGAGATCGATATAAATCTAATTTCATTATTTCTGTATTGTACTGATGATGAGTTTGATAAATTTTGAATAATGCCAAAAAATGATTCGGTGTGTATATAATAATGACCATTTTCTTTTATTACTTTTGTAGAAAGCTGAAACAGATTTTCTTCAATTTCAATAAATGTGATTTCGTTGCTAATTTTTACTTTTTTGTTATCAACGTAAAAAATAGCTTTTTGTGTTTTGTTGTTTATAAACTTTCTTGAATTAGTTATTTCAATAAAATCATTGACGGAAAATAGCTTTTTATTTTGAATAGTATCTATCTCTCCAATAAGAACATTATTTTCAAAAACTTTTAACTTTGATTCTGTCTTTGAAAACAGATTGGAAAATAAAAAAATAATAAAAAAAAGCGGGAAGTATATTCTTAATAATTTCACTATTTAAATTATTATAAAAATAATATAAAAGGGCTCAAAAGTTGAGCCCTTTTTGTATCAATCAATGTAGAAAAAACTATATTATTTTTTCATCCACATTGCGACGAGCATAACTGCTACTAATCCAGCAACGCCACCGTCTCCAATAGCATTAACTGCATTACCAATTCCTGCAATGACACCAAATATGTCATCATAAAGAATACCGATAATAGTACCAGCAACAATCAAATTAATCAAAAGGCCTGTAGTCATGCCTAAGAAATCATTGATTTTTTTAATCACATCTTTCATTGTGTTTTCTCCTTCGAGCTTTTAGAGCTCCCCAATAAATAGGGAGCTCTATTTATTAGTAAATACTGATCAGTTTACAGCCAAGACAAGAAGACAACTAAAACTAGTAGTCCTGTTAGTCCGCCATTAAGAAAAGTATCTACAAAACCCATTATACCGCCTAGTGCATCAACTGGTGTGTCGAAAAGAATGCCTGCAAAAACAAAAAAGATAATTGCAGCTTTAACTACACCTGTTAGACCGTTTAAAGCACCATTTAACATTGAATCCCATGAAGCCATGTTATTCCTCCTTGATTAGTTAATAACTAGTTAAAAAAAAGGCAAAAATCCTATAAACTTATAGTTTTTTTGCCCCCATCATTAATCATGTCAATATGATTAAATTCTCTAAAAAGTTGCCAAAAATTCATCTTATTCATAATTATAGTCTCTTTTTTTGGGGTAATCAACCTTTTTTGAACATTATCTATTAAATAAATAATATTCAATTTCTTGTAATTTTGATGATTTATACATTAATAATGTTGAATTCTGTTATTTCATATGAATATAATAGACATTAACTTTTTTCATGGAAAAAGCACTCAAACCAATAATCGAGAAGGTTCATGCTAGAGAGATTTTAGACTCTAGGGGGTTTCCAACGGTTGAAGTAGAAATTACTGTATCGGGCCATAAAAGCATATCTGCTGTTCCTTCTGGGGCATCTACAGGGGAATTTGAAGCTCTAGAATTAAGAGATGGAGACAAAAAAAGATTTCACGGTAAAGGTGTTTTAAAAGCTGTAGATAATGTGATTAACAATTTTGGGCCTGCTCTGATTGGAAAAGATGCAAGCAATCAAAAAGAAATAGATGGTTTGCTTATTAATATTGATGGTACTTCAAATAAAAGTACATTTGGAGCAAACGCAAGCCTAGGAATATCAATGGCCTGTTCTGTTGGTAGTGCTGCTTTCTACAAGAAACCATTATATCAACATTTAAACCCTAATAGTAATATATTGCCTGTACCTATGATCAACGTCCTTAACGGTGGAATGCACGCAGATCAAGGTTCCGACTTACAAGAAATAATGTTATTTCCTCATGGTGCAAAAAACTTTAAGCACTCACTTCAAATGGGTTCTGAAGTATTTCACTCTTTAAAAAAGGAGTTAAAAAAACAAGGCCTGGGAACGACCGTAGGCGATGAGGGCGGATTTGCTCCTGCGCTACATTCGAACGATCATGCAATTGAACTCCTGCTTAACTCTATTGAAAAAGCTGGGTTTAATATTGGAAAAGATATTTCTTTAGCTTTAGATGTAGCAGCTTCTAGTTTTTATAAAGATCATAAATATCATTTGAAGGTTGATGGAAGGGTTTTAGATACAGATGGAATGATTAGTTTTTATGAAGAATTAATTAAAAAATACCCGATTGTTTCAATTGAAGACGGTCTAGATGAAAATGATTGGGAAGGCTGGGCTAGTTTGAATAAGGTGCTTGGTTCAAAAATTCAAATTGTAGGTGACGATTTAACTGTAACTAACCCAAAAAAGCTACAAAAAGCAGTTGATGAGAATTCAATGAATTCAATATTAATTAAATTAAATCAAATTGGTACTGTTTCAGAAACTGTGGAAGCAATAGAAATGGCTAAATCAAATGATATGAATTATATCATTTCACATCGATCTGGTGAAACCGAAGATACTTTTATATCAGATTTATCGGTTGCTATGGGTGGCGGGCAAATTAAAACAGGTTCGGTATGTCGATCTGACAGAACAGCAAAATATAATCGTCTTCTAAGAATTGAAGAAGAGATCAAAAATTCAAGGTTATGTAATAGTTTAAGTTTTATTAAATGAAGTCTTTTTTATCAATAACAAATATTTTAATGGTCGCAATTATTGTTGGCTGTATATCTCTGCTTTTATTTAGCGACAGGGGGCTAATGAATTTATGGTCTCTTAAAAAGGAAAAGTTAGGCATTCAAAATGAAATCAATGATTTAAGAAATCAAATTGCTTTTCTTGAAAAAGAAGAGGAGAAGTTAAAATTTGACGAAAAGTATATTGAAAAAATTGCTCGCGAAAAATTTAAAATGGTTAAACCCGGAGAAAGAGTTTTTAAAGTGATTGACGAGACATCTAACTAAACAAATCTTTAGCAACCCTAAAAGACTTTACATCTGGAAAATGGTACCTTACTAGCTCTGACATAAATCTGGTCATTATTTTTATGTCATAATTAGGGTTATTTTCTTTTTTATGCATTTCATGAAGATTTAAATCAAAGATTAAATTTAGGTCATCTAATATATTTGGATTTTTTTGCTGAAAAAGTATTATTGTTGGATGTTTTTTTGCGCTTAAAATATTATATCCACTGTTTTTGAGAAAATGTAATATAAAATAATAAAAAGCATTATTTAAATTGCTAGTATTGGAGTCAAAATAACTCATTACGGATCTTAATGTGTCGTATGTCTCCGTATCTGGGTTTTCTTCATCGTAGCTTTTATCGATTATTTCTAACATCGCTGTGCACAATACTGTTTTTTTTAAGTCTGCGCATATTTCACCCCAATCGCTTACTAGTTTTACATTATAAACTGGGTGTATTTGTTTTTTAGGGTGGTGCAAATAATCAATTTCTACCTCGTTTAGTTGTTGGTATATTGCTTTATTGGGAGATTTTTGTCTCATTGCTGCTTTTACAATATATGTTGCCTTGCCTTTTTCTCTAGTAAAAAGCCTAATTATTAAACTTGATTCCTTAAAGATTGTGGTTTTTAGTACAAATGCGTGGGTTTTTATTTTCATTTATTCACTATAAGGAATGTTTAATTTTGGAGCAGTTATGCTACCAAACCCGCGATAAGTAAGACTTCCAAAAAATAATTTACCACCAAATTGTTTAACGCTCGTAATAGGCGAAAATGCATTTTTACTACGATATTGAAGGTTGTGAAGAACTTTCCCGTTACCATCAATACCTAAAACAAAAGCAAAGGGTTCGGGTTGAGGCTGTAAGAACTCAGGTAATCTCAATGCCATTTTTCTCAAAAATGGTTTATCCGATGTTTTTTCAATAAAGTCATTTCTTGATGTAAAAAGGGCTACCCAATATAATCCTTTTCCATTAGAAGATATGTTGTCTGGGAATCCAGGTAAATTATCAATAATAATCTCTGAAGTACCCGCTTTTTCGCCTTTTAACCAATATTTATGGATACGATACATATATGTTTCATTTACTAAAACAAAAGAATTGTCAGGAGCTATTGCAACCCCATTAGCAAAATATAAACTATCAAGTAACGTCGTCGTAAGTTTAGTTTCAGGATTATACATCAACAATCGTCCATGGGGTCTGTGTTCCATTAAATCCAATCGATCTTCTCCAATTCCATAAATGCTTGATGCATCAGAAAAGTAAATCTTTCCATCTTTTGCAATATCTAGGTCATCTGTAAATTTCATTGGAATGCCATCAGAGTCGGATTTGGTAGAAAGAGTAGTTGCTATGCCTTCTTGATTTATTGCAAGCAACCCATTTACAGCATCAGCAACAATTAAATTATTGTTGGAATCAAGAGCCATGCCAAGAGGCCTTCCTTTGGTATTATAAAATAACTCAGAAGAGAAAGGGTGAGGAACTTTCCCCTCCCTATAAAGGCCATCCCTAACTGCGAGTACAGGAAGAGAATTGACTTGAGTGTATTTCATAATGTAGCCATTATCATAGCCGGCATAAATATGTATACCAGATTGACTGCTGGTAAGAACGATATCTTCGGGGCCAGTGTACTCTTCGCGATAAATATTAATATCTTGAAGAAAATCATTTGGTTGATAAACTCCTTTGAGTGCAGGCGCATCAGGGCTTTCCCAAGCAACTGGGTGAATCGGGACTGGCCAAAACAAAAGGTATGACAAGCCAATCAATAGGAGGTATAAAAGAAATTTTTTTCTATCGTTTAATATATATGTTTTTTTTGTCTTGGATTTAGTTGCTTTCATTGAATGAGCACTAATATGCTTTTGCAAAAACAACTAAGTGCTTTGCCGTATGCCCTGAGAAAATACACTTATTAGATGAATCTTCGTTATCTTCTAATATACATCGAATTGTTGCTTTGGTTTTTTCCTTTATTTGAAGTTCGGTGTCATCGGTTCCGTCCCAATATGCTTTAATAAATTGGTTGTCATTAGATAGGGTGTCTGCAAAATCAGCAAAAGAGCTTACTGTACATGTATTGTCGTCCATAAAGGTTTTTGCATCACTAAAAAGATTATCTTGAATACTTTGTAAAATAGTTGGTATTTCCTCAATTTTATCAATTTGGACTTGGTGTTTTTCTGAATTATCTCTTCGGCAAATAGTAACTTCCATATTTTCAAACTCTTTTAAACCAATTTCTACTCTGATTGGCACGCCTTTAAGTTCCCACTTATTAAATTTAAAACCTGGGCTTTCATCAAGATTATCGATATGTGTTCTGATGTTAAGATGAGATAATTTCTCCTCAACGCTTGTTATAAAATTAGAAAATTCTTCAGATTTTTCCTTTTTTGGGTTAATTGGAATAAGGACAGCTTGTATAGGGGCAATTTTCGGTGGAATCTTTAGTCCTTTATCGTCGCCATGAACCATTATCAACGCTCCAACCATTCTTGTGCTAACACCCCAACTTGTTGCATAAACCGGGTGCTCTTTATTATCTTTGCTTTGAAATTTTACATCAAATGCTGATCCAAAATTAGTCCCAAGATAATGTGAGGTACCTGCTTGTAAAGCTTTCTTATCTCTCATCATTGTCTCAATCGAGAAAGTTTCATCTGCTCCTGCAAATCTCTCAAGATTTGATTTCCTACCTATAATTGTTGGGATTGCTAGATAGTCCTCAAACAATATTCGATAGATTTCTACAATCTCTAGGGTTTCTTCCATTGCTTCTTCTTTTGTAGCATGCGCGGTATGTCCTTCCTGCCATAAAAACTCAGAGGTTCTTAAAAATAGTCTTGTGCGCATTTCCCAACGTACAACGTTTGCCCACTGGTTTACTTTTAGCGGTAGATCTCTATATGAAGTAATCCATTTTTTAAACATGTGCCAAATGATTGTTTCGGATGTTGGTCTGACAATGATTTCCTCTTCAAGTTTAGATTCAGGATCTACTGTTAAAGACCCTTCTTCAGAGATAAGCTTTGAGTGAGTTACAACAGCACATTCTTTAGCAAAGCCCTCAACATGTTTTGCTTCTTTTTCTAAAAAACTTTTGGGAATAAATAATGGGAAATATGCATTATCATGGCCGCTGTCCTCAATCATTTTATTTAAGGCGTCTCTAATGTTTGTCCAAAGCGAAAACCCGTAGGGCTTTATTACCATAGTTCCTTTGACTGGCCCATAGTCAGCTAAATCAGCATCAAGTATAACATCTGTATACCATTTAGAAAAATTTTCGTTCTGTTTTGTAATTTTAGCCATTTACTATCGCTTTAATATATTATAAAGTAGAGTTAATTTATAGAAAATCCAATACAATGAAAAAAGCTATCTTCTCAACTGAAATTTCTCTACTTAGAAGCACTGTGCAGCGCCTTTTAAGGAGAAGCGCTCACACAAACATTACTAAAATATTAAGAAAAACGCACCCTGCGGATGTTGCGCTTATTATGAGGAGCTTAAATCAATACGATCAAAATACCATTTTTAGCCTATGTCCCACTTCACTACATAAAGCAAGACTATTAGAAGAGTTGGATGAGTCATTAATTGAAAAAGTTTTAGAAAAAGAAAGCTCAAAAACTATTTCAAAGATTTTTAGATATCTTGACACAAATGATCAAGCAACAATTATTGGTATGTTTTCTAAAGAAAAACAAAATGAAATTTTAAAAATAATCGAAGTTGATGATAAAGAGGAGGTTGAAGAAATAATGTCTTATCCAGATGATAGTGCTGGAAGTATTATGACCAAAGAAACTTTTACTCTTAATCAGAACACCTCTGTAAAGGATAGCATTAAAAAACTTCAATCGTTTCCTGAAAATGACAAAATATTTTATCTTTATGTATTAGACAATAAAGAAAAGCTTGTTGGTGTTGTATCTTTAAGAACGCTGGTAACTTCAAAAAACTCTAAAAAACTAAAAGATATTATGATTAAAGACATTCAGGCTGCAAGCACTGACACCGACCAGGAAGAGGTGGCAAAAAAGGTGGCTCAATATAATTACCTTGCTTTACCTGTGGTAAATAGACAAAACAGGTTTCTTGGTATTGTTACTATAGATGATGTAGTTGATATTATAAGGGAAGAAGCATCTGAAGATTTTTTACAAATGGCTGGCGTAGGAAAAGACAGGGAAATTCTCTTAAAATCGCCAATTGAAAACGCAAAGTCTCGCGCACCCTGGATACTTGCAAGCCTTATAGGGGGTATTTGCGCTGCTGCTATTATCAGCTATTTTAACAATCTTTTAGAACAAATAATCGTTTTAGCAGCATTTATACCTGTTATAATTGGTATTGGCGGTAATGTTGGTACACAGTCTTCAACAATTGTTGTTAGGGGTCTGGCTACTGGCAGAGTAGATGTTACAAATACTATTCCATTAATTTTAAAGGAAGTGGCTGTGGGAAGTTTGTTGGGTGCTGTATACGGATTGTTGGTAGGACTAGCCTCAGAATATATCACTGGGACTTCTATGTCAAACCTAGGTATTGTAATAGGTTTAAGCATTTTTTGCTCAATGACTATTGCAACTGCTGTGGGGGCTAGCGTACCCATTGTTCTTAAAAAAATTAATTTTGATCCAGCAATATCAACTGGGCCATTTGTTACAACTGCAATAGATATTATAGGGGTTGCTTTATATTTTTTAATTGCTTCAACGATTTTAATAAATTGAAAAGAATTATTTTTATCACGGCCTTGCTTTGCTGGCAACTTTTAGCTAGCAACAAAACAGAATACAATGTTTCTTTTGAATATTGGCTTAATGAAGATCTAAAAATTTTTTCAGTTAATAATGTTATTGTCTTAGAAATAGAAGATGATGCAATTAGCGTAACTTCCAACAATTGGTTTGGTGAAATACTATTGAACGAAGCCATTAAATATAAAGATCAAGCGCTCTTGGAAAATAATATCTTTAATAAAACATTGTTAGAGAAGACTGTTCTACAAGAAGACTCGTGGATTGAGGGATACAGCTTACTTGGCGACAAAAAAATTAAAGCAAGGTATCTTTTTAGCGCTGAAGAG
>Ga0066856_10000685_pt1 | contig 12746 bp, 6 predicted proteins | sample ETNtaG_5_FD_65605 | JGI IMG/M metagenome (GOLD analysis project Ga0066856, IMG submission 65605) | Marine microbial and viral communities from oxygen minimum zone, Eastern Pacific Ocean - ETNP201406SV205 | ecosystem: Environmental > Aquatic > Marine > Oceanic | place: Pacific Ocean: Eastern...
GAGCAAGCGAAGTTGTATCATAAGTAATAATAATTATACTACCATAGTTCTTTTTACTTACGTACGTACCGCGCGAAACTGCGAAAATCGACTCGTACATGTGAGATCTGGAAAAACGCACAAAATCCGCTCTTTCCCGATTGGTGAAAAAAGAGAGAGTTGTATAAATATCATCATCATCATTTCTTGTAACGCGCGCGCGCGTATTTCTTCTCAGGCACCGCGCGCGATGATGACGACGTCAACGCTCTCTGGAGTTTTACCGCGCGCTCATATTGGCAGACGTGAGAATAGGAAGGCGGCATCCTCGAATGCGAGAGAGAGAACGAGACGTACTCCGCCTTCGCTGGAAGGACGAGGAAGAAGATGTATCGCATCCGCGACGGCGCGAGGAGAGGAATCGGAAGTAATGCGTCAAAAAAGAGTCCTGATCACCGGGTCGACGAAAGGTTTAGGCTTGGAACTCGCCAACCAGTTTTTACGAGAAGGTGATAAAGTGTGCGTGACTTCTCGTTCGAAAGCGAATGTGAACGATGTGGTTCTCGAATTGCAAACGAGATACGGCAGCGAAAACGTGTGCGGTCTTGCGTGTGATGTATGCGATCACGAACAAGTATCAAATCTAGCGAAACACTGCGTTGAAAACTTAGGCGGAATTGATTTTTGGATCAACAACGCCGGGACAAACGGGTACGAGTACAATGACATCGTCGATCAAGATCCGAGCACGATCGAAGAGGTGGTGAAGACGAACGCGCTCGGCACTTTGTTGTGTTGTCGAGAAGCGATTAGAACGATGGCAGAACAACAAAAGGAGGATATTGGATATCACATATTTAACATGGAAGGTGCTGGCTCAGATGGAAATGAAACGAGAAAATACGCCGCGTATGGATACACCAAAGCCGGATTTAGCCAGCTCACAAAAACTTTGAACAAAGAGATGAGTTTGAACGAGAAGATGAAAGATAAAATGATTAAAGTGCACACCATCAGTCCAGGAATGGTGTTTACGGATTTAATTTCGAGCGGACGGTACGCGTTCGGGAAGCAAGGAAGAATGTTTGTTAACGCTTTGGCGGAACCGGCGGACGTGGCTGCTTCCGGGCTGGTGAAGAAAATTAAAACTGAGCTTGGGAATTCACAAGGGAAGAAATCGTTAACGATCAAAATGTTAACACCGGATGTTGCGGTGGTGAAATTATTTAATCGATTCGTCAAGCAGGTTGGTAAAGATAGATATTATCCCGAAGATGACGACGAGTGCGAAGACGTGAAGACGGAGAGTATTGCCCCTGGTAAGTCCGTGCAAAGTACAATGATGCCAGAGGCACAGGCGAAATTAGACGACGATGTCCACGAAGAGATTAAAGAGGTTGAAGTCGCGAAAGAGGAAGTCCAAGAAAATTTGAGCCGATAGAAAGGATGTGTGAGAGACATATGGAGTGTGACGGGACGCGCGCGCGAATTTTAGATGATGCTGTACATGTATATGTGTAATTACTTTTTTGAAATTATTTTTTCTTGTCCGTCCTCTCTTTCTCTACGCCAGCTGCCGCAAGTTAATCTTTCTCCTTCCTATCTCTCTCTGTCTTTCTTTTGCAACTCTAAGTTCATGCATTGCGAACACTTAGGAATGGGCATGGAAGATATTGGCATGAACGGCACGAAGCACGTCTTTCCGCACTTCCCACAGTTCCCTTGATACAAGCGCTTACCAGAAATACTCGAGTGCTTCGTTTTCATCCATCCCAGTCTGGGCTCCACCAGCTGTCGCGCATCTTCATCGTCGTCGAGTATCTTCTTCCTACCGGCAAATTCACCTGATGTAGCGGCAATATTTTTCTTCAGTGGTGCTCCAAAGTCTCGTTCGCTCTTGCGCATGACGATTTTTCCTTCGCTGTTGAAAAAATTTTCCACATTGAATATGCTGCCGCTCTCGATCACCTCCTTTGCCTCGAGATCGTACCATTTTTTAAACGTCACAACCGCGTACATTTGATCCGCCGCGTGTTTAGTCGGTCTAACGGTGACATCGATTATTTCTCCGAACGGCGCTAATTCTTTTAAAACTATCTCTTCCGCGAGTTTATGCGCCTGCTTTTGGCGCCTTTGATAGTCCAGTTGCTCTTTTTCCGGCATGTCCTTCACATCTCTTATATCTGAATACGAAACGAGCAAACCGGCGGATTGGTACACCTCATCCAGGACGCTTTCGGGCAAATTCGGAATGTTCACTTTTGGTGCTTCATATTCAAATCTGCCATACGATGGAGCAGTTGCAGAAGAAAGCATCGCGCGTGAAGGTCGCGTATCCTTCGCCTTGAAATCTTCCTTGTCCGACGTGAGTTGAACGGCGCGTTTCTGTTGCTTCTTAATCGCATTACGTGGCTCGATCCATTCGTGCGTCTTCTCCGTTTGATTATCTGCCGTTGCGGTACCATACGAAGGTGGTTTCTCAGCTCCGGAAGAAACCGTAATTAACACGTTTGCGTAGGCCATCTCCGTTCTTCTTTCGCTCGAGCGAACGACATACTCTTCTCCTTCTTCTCCTCCTTCTCCCGCTTCTTCGTCTTCTTCAATCTCAACTGGAGATACCGGAGATCTCTTTGTACCGTACTTGTACGAATAAGAAATGAAATGGCCATCCGGTGTCCCTGGAGACATTGGCTGCTGATCTCTTTGTTTTTGCTTCGAAGAAGCGGTGGCGGTGACGGGGGCGCGAGTTTTCACAGCTCGCAACTGTTTCAACGTTGCTTCGAATTGCGCGTTGTATTCTTCCGTCCCTCCAATCACCGTTCCAGTTCGTTGCAATTGTGACGAAGATATTTTTGGACCGTCTCGTCGTAACCACGGCTGATCGACAGGACCAATAACCCGCGCTTCCATGAAGGCACTTTCTAAAGATTGCAAGCCGATGGCTCGATACGCGCGATTCACGCCACGCTTCGACTTCATGAACGTACAAATCAAAGCACAGCTTCCAATTTGAGGAGAATGCGTTGGAGAAGGTGGAGATGAAGACAGAACAATTGGTGATGACTCGTCACCATTACCACTACCTCTACCACCCGAAGCGCTGTAGCTTTCGTGATCGATAAACGTCAAAGGAAGGACCATGCGTGTCTCGCCCGGTTGTCGAGGCCCGTACAATCTCGTAAACGTCAAAGCGGCTTGCTTCGGATCCAACTTGCAAATTCTTTCCGCGCGATTGATTGCTTCTTTTGCCGATATTCTTCTCAAGTATTGCGATAGCAAAAGAGTCTTCGGCAAAAAAGAACTCACCAACGATAAATCGTCCAACTGGTCCCAAAACGACGGGTCCACGTCCAACGTGGCGTGCGCGTCGTAGACCAAATCTAAAGGATCGTCGTAAAAGATGGCCGGATCCGGCGCTCGCATTAAAGGCTCGATGTAATTCCACGGCATGTTTGGATCTCTCAACCGATCTTTCGTTACAAACGCCACGAGCTCGAATGGTTGCTGTTGATGGTGTGTTTGACTCCTCGAGCCTACTTCTAAAACCTCTCTCGTTTGCAACACGCAATATAACTCGTTCTTCTCCTTCTTCGTCAACAATCCGGTGTGAAACGCCACGAATACCGCCCTTCCTTCGTCGGAAAAGCACTGAATGACTCTCCCAATCTCCACCAACCGTAAAAAATACGCGTTCAAATACCCTCTCAACAATCCCAAATACGGCGGCGTAAACGACTGCTCCTTCGCCGCCAACGCGACGTCGCGGCAATTCCAATCTTGCCAATCGATCGCATCGGACAGTTCCCTTAACGACATGGCTCCACCGTACGCCTCGTGCGCGTCTGGGTCTGGGTGAAACCGTATGTGGTATCTTCCTTCGTGTTCTGAGGACGTTTGCACGTCATCAATCGACGCGAATTCGTTCAGTCGCGAAGGCATCAAAAAGTCTTCGCTTTGGTGATCGAAATCCCACCCCGAGAGAGCAATCCCGAACGGGTTAAAATACGCTCGCATTCCTAACTCGCCCATGATTTGATTATTTTCGACGGCTTGTGCGCACCATCCCGCGGCCACGTGGTACGACGTCGACGGCTGGTGTTGTTGCTGGTGTTGCTGTTGCTGTTGCTGTTGTTGGTGCAACTCTCGTATCGAAGACGAGAGAAAGTCAACTCCGACTTGGTGCTGTAAAATACGCGGTGGCGGGTGCGAATAATAACCTCCTCGTCCTTCGCCGCGATCGTCGTCGGTCGCGGTGGTGGTGGTGGTGGTGGTGGTCATGATGACGCAATATTATATGCCTCGTCGTCGTCGTCCTTTTCTTTCTCTCTCGAGCGCGCGCGCGGAGAGAAGAGCGAGAGCTTTAGAGAGCTTTGGAAACGCTCACGTATTTTTTAGACCTCTTCTTTTTTTAAAACCCTAAAAATACTCTCGAGAAAAAAAGGAAGGGAATTTCCCTTACGACGAGAAATGAGCACATTCAAGCGATAGGGAGGAAGAAGAAGAAGAAGAAGAAGAAGAGAAAGAGAAAGAGAGAGAGAGAAAAAGAGAGAGAGAAAGATGGCGTCGACGTCGTACGCGATAGACGAGAATCTGCACGACGACCTGTACGAAGCCGTCAACGATAAACTTTTAGGTTCGGGATCGTATGGTTGGACGAAACTCATGAGGGAAAAATTAACCGGCAAACACTACGCGATCAAGTACATCGAGCGAGGGGACAAGATAACGGAACACGTCAGGCGTGAAATCGTGAATCACCGAAATTTGAACCATCCAAACGTGGTGAAATTTAAGCAGTGTTTGCTCACGCCGACGCATTTGGCAGTCGCGATGGAAGCAGTTGGCGGTGGAGAACTCTTCAGTTACGTCCAACAGCAAGGGAAATTTAACGAGTCGCAAGCGAGGTATTTCTTTCAACACCTGATTAGCGGGGTGGAGTATTTACACAACATGAGAATCTCACATCGAGATTTGAAATTGGAAAACACGTTGGTGGATTTGAACGAGACGCCGACGTTGAAGATTTGCGACTTTGGGTTTAGTAAAGGTGGTTTTGATTCGCAACCAAAGACGCAGATTGGTACGCCGGCGTATATAGCTCCAGAGGTGTACGCCGGGGTGCAACCGTACGATGGACAAGCCAGCGATGTGTGGGCGTGCGGGGTATTGTTATACGTGACTTTGGTCGGGAGGTACCCTTTTCAAGATCCGAAAGATCCCGGGAGTAGCCATAAGATGATGCAAAGAGTGTTGAGCGGGACGACGGAGATTCCGAGTTCTTTGAGTGAGGAATGTAAGGATTTGATGGGGAAGATTTTCGTGACCGATCCGAAGGAAAGAGCATCGATTGAGGATATTTATATGCATCCGTGGTTTCGACACGATTTGTCGCCGAACGTGCCGCTAGGGAACATGCAACCTGGACCGGCGGATGGGGACATATTGAAGGAGTTGCAGTCGCTAGAGGAGATCAACGCCATCGTGGATGCCGCGAAAGTCGCGCCCAAGAAACCAAAAGGGACGTGGGGGTACGATGACGACGACGACGATTGCGATCACATGGGCGGGTCCGGGGATCTGGGCGGGTCCTTGGATGTTGATTATTGATAAAGTATATGTAACTTGTACCAACCTAGAAAAAGAATATTTAATTAAGAGAAGTAATACCGAGTTGAACGTGCATTAACAAAATAAATAAAGATACTCGTGCGCTTTCTTTCTCTCTCTCTCTCTCTCTTTCTCTCTCACTCTCTCTTTCTCTTAGCCAAATCATCGTCTATTAAAATCGGTTTTCCGGTCGACTCGCCAACCAACTCTTAATTCCCGGCAGATTTCCCACGTTTTCAATCACTCTATTCATCTTCGGGCAACTCTCCCTCGCTTTCTCGGCTCTAGCCGAGTCGTCAAACGTTTGTGTCATTGTGACGTACAAAACCACATCAGCCAAGGACAATTTATCTCCAACCACAAACCCTTCCTCGCCATTTTCAATCACCTTTTCTAATCGTTCGCACCATTTTGTCATGTCTTCGTTGTACCACTTTTCCTTTTTCGCAATCTGCTCGTCGTCCGGCGGCGCGAATGGGTTCCCTCTCACTTTCGCCCACGCGTCTTTAGCATCTCTCACGTGTTCTCCAAACGCGTCGATTCTCCAACTCTCCGCCATATTTTTACCGTACATACCTAAATCTCTCGCCACATACCGTTCGATCGTCTTCGATTGTCCTATAGACATCCCGGCATGTTCCAAAATCGGCAACCTATCCAGATTTTGCTTAAACAACCCACGTTCTTTATCCAATGGATGTTGCTTCTCAATCTTCGGTTTGTTATCGACCATGTTGAATTTGTATCTAAAATCCTCGTAGTCGCACTCGGCAGCTGCGAATAACGTTCGGATCACTTCCGCCGCGCCTTTTGCGTCGAAGTATCTCAGAACCGCTGTGGTCTTTCGTAACGTGTTCGTCTTGTCTCTCTTGTGCGCCTTGATTATCGCAATCGCGCCAACAAAACCAACGAAGAACGCAAACGGTTGCGAAGAGACGACGTCTTTTGAGACCATCAAAAATTCAGGCGTCTGTGCTTCAACCGGTACTGATCGTTGCTGTCGCTGTTGTTTCTCTTTCTTCGACGAAGGCGCGAGTTGTTTTGCTGATGATGTATTGCGGGCTTCGATGACGAATTTTGTGGTACTATGTTTACTACTACTCGACGACGCGAGGAGATGACCCAATCGTCTGGAGGAGGAAGAGGAGGGAGAGTACGACGCGGAAGCTCTGAAACTCGTCGCCGAAGACGTGGACAAGATCAACGACATTTTATTTATGCTCTTATTATATATCCGTCTTGCTCGACGAATTTCTTAGGAAGATACCTCGTTTTTGTTAAACGTTAGGTATCCAAAAGCGATTGGGCGACGAGTGTTCACATTTTTTCTCTGCACATATGTTACAAACTGAGTTCTTCTTCTCCTACGTATAAATACTACCAACATCAGTAGCGACTTGGTGTTGTTGTTCGTTCTCCAACGTTTGCACTCTTCCTCGGACAAAGACTCGCTTTGTTCTCTGTTCTAATATTACAGCTCGCAACAAGTTGGCGCTGGCGAAGAGGAAGCCACAACTGGCAGCCCACGTGTTGAAGTGTCCGTTTTCTTCGCCCAACATTTCCAACGAGTGCGCGTTTTTTAACCAGACAAGTTTGCTGACGATCCAGGTGACGGTTGCACTCATCACTCGCGCGACGGAGTCACGGTTGGAGTAGTTGGAGGTAGCGAGGCCGATAGGGAGTAAGGCGCACCACCAAGCAAAGTATTGCGAGGTGATTACCGAGTTGAATGCGACGAACGCGAACGTCTGCGCGAACATGGCAAAAGGAAGGTCGTATGCGAAAGCTATCCCAATAAGAAACGTCAAACTGTATTGGGTGATTTTGCTCGCCCAGGCGTACATTTTGGTGAGCGATTTGGAGAGGACGTACGTGCCAAAACCGGATTCAGCATCTTCAATGGTGGTGTCTAAGTACACGCTGAAGAAGTTCGGCGCGAAGTTGTGTCTCGGGTCTTTTCGAGAGACGTGATATAATATGGCCTCGTTTAGATATTTTTGGCCATATTTCCAGTAGCACACGGACGTCACGACGGAAAAGGAGGCGAAGGCGATGCTTGCGAGTAAGAGTCGCGCGACGTTGAACACGCCGTTGGCGCTGAATATACTCTTCGAAGCTAAAGCGCGCGCTCTTCGCAGTCGTCTGGTCTCTTTTGTTTCTATAGCTATCGAATGACGATCGATATTGTTTTCTTTAAGTTGTTGCTCATGCTGCTCTTGACCATCACCTCTTCCTCCTCCGGACGACGTTTTTTCTCCTGTACTCCTACTCCAGGCATACCTGCTTTCCAACCTCGCTCCACCTCCCCCGCCGTAATAATTCCAATTCACATGATAATGCACGTCCAAAACCACAATGAATGGTACCGCGTATATGATTGGATACATTCGAAAATGCACTGCCAACCCAAAACTCACCGCGGAACTCAATATCGTTCCAAACATCAAACTCTTCAACGAGAACAACACCAAAGCGTTGGCGAGAGCGTCGCACGATCCTCTGGTGCTAATCGCCATCGTCAGTGGATTAAACAGATACAGAGCAGTCATTTGTAGCGTGAAATTCTCCGAACATTTTCGTTTGTGCAAGATGGAATACACCAGTTTCCCGCAGTACACGTCACACAAACTGAATAAAACCTTACCAAACTCGGCGAACCAGAATACATTTGGCGTCAACATCCACGCTAACAAAGGGGTGTATCGGTACGTGTTTCTTTCGTACGGCGATTGGTTGTTGTACACATATCTGGCAGCATCTGTAAACACGTCGTAATCGATATCAGTGTATCGAACTCCAGAGAAGAAGGCAGGGTTCGCGTCTTGGACTTTACCAAAGAGGATGAGTGATACGCGAATTGCGAACGCGTAGTAGAAGATGCTTTTGCTCGTCATTGATGGGAAGAGGAGAGACTTGACGCGAGAGGAGGTGGACATGATGAGATGGACGATCGAGACAGAGAGAAAGAACGATGAATTCAGACTCTCTCTATCGCTCTCTCACACGCACGCGCGCGCGATCTCTCTCCGTCTTTTTAAAGAAAATTGCGTCCAAAAGTGTGAAATTTTGTAAAAAAGTAACGAACAATCGCAAAAAACAGTAAATGGTAATAAAGCATACAGTACCATACCAGTACCATACCAGTACCTAACTGGTACTTTTTCAATTGAATCTGTATTGCAGACATATTCTTATTAAAATAATACAAGATGTGTGTGTGTGCGTGTGTGTGTGTGGTTATAACATATATCTGTTATATATGTTCGCCGCTCTTGGCTCTCGCTCCCGCGTGAAACCACCTCTCTCCCATTGTCGGGCGCGCCAAGGTTCGCTTATTCTTTTCTTTACCACTTCGTAGCTAACTTTTCGGTCATTGCGCTCATCGCTATACAGAAGGTTTGGTACGCATTCAACGGGTGAGAGTAATCGCACGCCCAAACGTTGTGGGACAATTTACCAAACACCATGACTACTTCATCCTCATTGTTGTCTCGGACCAACTGGAAGTTCCTCTTACTCGGGATCTTCACGCGGCCGCCGTACTTGTAGCAAAAATGCCACTGCCCATCAAACATTCTATACTCTGGCACCTTGGACATTAACAAACGCATGTGTCTCATATCTCTCATCGCTTCCCACTTTTCCAATCGCGGTTTCCCAGTCTTGTCTTGTTTGTATAAGGTTGGGACGAGGCACGTCATCTTTCGGTAGCTCCCGCCAAGAGTAAAAATAGTCGGTTCGTAAACAATCGCTGTGACGACTCTGCGATGGAACTCCTCCTCGATCTCGTCGCACTTCTTCTCGCCTTGGTCGTACGCCGTAAATCGAGAGCCTAAGAAGTTCCCGGACATTTTCCCGAGGTAATCATCTCCTTCCGCCTTGAAGTTCATAGACGTCGAAAATATAAATCTCTTACCAATTTTTACTTTTGCTTTCGTTTGCTCTTCTTGGCAGCACATGACCAATTTATCGTATTTCCCTTGCTCATCGTGGACGTAATACTTGTAAATCGGGTACTTTTTGTTCTTGGAGTCGTCGACGACGATGAAACCTTTAATAATACCCAACTCTTGCGGCGGCGGCAATCGTCGCATGGTGTCCACATCAAAACCTTTCACCAACGCATCTCTAATCATCATATCCATCGTCGGGTTCGCTTTCGCGTTTTCTTTCGCTTTTTGCGCGGCTCTTTTCGATGTCGCCTTCGCTAAAACTTCCCTGGCGATTTGTTCGTTCACCGTCGGGTCGTCGCCGTCCTCGGGCGGCTTGTATTTCGTATTCTCCTTGAACTGCTCGCGATACTTTTTCTTCTCTTCCGCGGAAAAGTCCTCACTCATGGCCGCGTTAAGCACTGCCATCGCTTCGCTCGTTTGGAACGGATTATTGTTGTCATTACTAGTATTTTTCGGAGGTTTATCCAGCGACGGGCGTCTTCGGAATGGGTTCCCAAACAATCCAGCCACGCCTCCTCTCTTCTCCCCTTCTTCCGTGGGGGATCCATCCTGCGAACTCTTCTCGCTATTTTCTTCGTCATTTAACCTTGGATCCGCTTTCACAACTTTCCCTTTCCCTTTCTTCGCTTTCGCGGCGTCGTAGGCTTCGTCGGCGTCGTCGTATTTCGAACTCTGCGCGGATTTCGCGGACATCATGGACCTCGATTGTTGCGATCGGCTCTCGTCGGCGGATTGAAAATCCCCGGACTCGGAGGCTTCCGAGTTGCTTCGGGAATTTTTGCGTCCGAACATGACGACTCGTCGTCCGTCGAGCGATCGGGCTTTTCTTCTTCGCCTTTAGCAGCTCGCTGTCCTTTCCCGACGCGATTCAGACCAGGGACCAAACACAAAAAGAAGAAGCGAGATCCCCGTTTGGCTTCTTCAAACGATTACTTCTCGCCGAAGTTCGAGCGTGATCTCCCGAAAATCTCACAACAACGCGTCGGAGCCCTTCCAGAAAGCCTTCTTCAAAACACGTCTCCTCGGAAAAAAAAAGACGACGACGACGACGACGACGCAAAAGACGCAAAAGACGCAAAAGACCCCCGGCGGTGTCGTCCAAAGAGCCCTCTTCGTCGAGTCTTCCTCGAGCCCCGTTGTTCGCTTCGAAAGATTTTTTTTGGGGGTGTGGCGCGTTTTCTTTTGAAGAGAAAAAGACAGACTTTTGAAGAGAGAAAAATATCGCTGGCAGATTCTTCTTCTTCCAAAAACAAACGAAGAAGAAGAAGGAAAAAAAGAAGGAAAAAAAAGGAAAAAAACGCAACGAACACACAGTGAGTTAGAGTAGCGCTCTCGCTCTCGCGCTCTCTTTCTTTTTCTTTTTCTCTCTCCTGATGGTACAAAAAGCCTACGGGTTAGTACAATACGCCCTCTCTATCTATTTCATCTGCAAAGCTTGAAGTAAACGGACTCTGGCTTCGATTTTTCTCTCGTCCTTTTTTAGTACCGGTTCCGTCGGCTTTGGTCGTCGGCTGTTCGCGTCGCGGTCTTCGAGTTCGCGCAAACGCCGCTCTTGCATTTCGAGCTTTTCGCGTAAAGAGGCGAGCTCTCGTTCTTTTTGCAGTCCAACGTCGCTGTTGTTTTTCTTCTTTGATTTACTACTACTTTGCTTCTTTAGTTCAGAAGCAGAAGTTACGTTTTGCTGCGTTTTGATAAACTCGGCGTGTAATCGAACGGATTCGTCTCGGGGAGCCGGAGGCGTTTTCAAATCGATCAAGTTTTGCTTCTTTTCTGGTGGCGTGTCCTCAAAAGTCATCAGCCACGGAGAGAGGAGAAGATCTTGTTGCTGCTGCTGTTGCTGCTGTTGAACGTTTCTTCTCCCTTCTTCTCCATCCTCCATTCCTATACCATCTAATACTATTCCGTTTCCTACGTTTGCTCTGAGAGGCGATTTCGCCGCCTTCTCTATGAGCGCAGAGATACGCGGGGACGTTTTCATGGATCCACCCGGCGTGAACGCCCCGTGTTCTTCTACTGAATTTTGTTTTGGAGTAAAGGAGTACTTCATTTGTTGATGTTGCGCAGGTAATGGCGAGTCTGGAGAGTACTGTGTGTAGTCCGAATCTTTTCCCGGCGTTGAAAATGTTGAAGCAGAGGACGTCAATCTGTTCGGTGCGTCTTCGTCGTCTTCATCCTTTTCCTCGGCTTCTTCGTCGTTGTCTTCCACGAGGGGAAAATTTTCTTCCTCTTCCTCCTCTTCTTCTACTCTTCCATCGAGTAGCATTGCGCGTTCTCTCGTTTTCACTTCCAAAAACGTTTCGATATCTTTCTTCATCTCCAACAACTTCTCGCACTCTTTTGCCAACGTCTGTCTCTTTTGTTCCAACAACTGGAAATTCTTCCTCTCAATACGCGTCTTTTCGTTCGCGTTCTTCATCGTCGTCGTCGCATCTTTGGCTTGTCTCTCCGCTTCTCTCACTTCGTCTAAAAACTGCGCTTTCCACATCTTTTCCTCCTCCAACTCTCCTCTCAAACTATGCAACGCTTCCTCCACCGCCTCTCTCTCCACGAGTTTTTCCTCCATCTTTCGCTCTTCCTCCAAACAACTCTCCTTCAAACGCTCCAATTCTCTCTCCGCCTCTTCTTGTTCGTGGTCTAATTCTTTCAAAAGCGAAATCTTACAACTCGCCTCTTGTTCTGCGCGTTGCATTTCCATCCTCGCTTGCGCAAATCGATTCTCCACCTCTCTAATTTCCACCTCTAAATCTTGCACCTCAATTTGCAGCCGTTGCTTTTCGTCTTCGTTGTTATCGCACTCGATTCTGCTCGCCGCCGAGGCCATTCTGTGATACTCCACGTCCTCCCCGAGCTCCGCGAGTTCTTGCTTCAACGCGTTGCGTTCTTTCTTTAAGTTTTCGATGTCGATGAAGTAGTCCGTTTCCGTGGCGGCTGATTTTTTCTTGTTCGTAATCGTCGCGGTAGCAGTACCATTACTGCTTGGTGACATCGTCTTAGGGTGCTTCGGAGGAGGTGAAGAGCGCGAAGAGGACGCGGCGATTCTTTGTTCTTCCCCGTCGCCGGCGACAGTATCTTCCTCCTCGTCTTCCATCATCACCAATTCCGCCACGGACCTTTGCGCTTTCGACGCTTGCAACATCCGTATCATCTCCTCTTGCTCCCGTATGGTCCCATTCTCTTCTTCTTCTTCTTCTTCTTCTTCTTCTTCTT
>Ga0066856_10000686_pt1 | contig 12728 bp, 9 predicted proteins | sample ETNtaG_5_FD_65605 | JGI IMG/M metagenome (GOLD analysis project Ga0066856, IMG submission 65605) | Marine microbial and viral communities from oxygen minimum zone, Eastern Pacific Ocean - ETNP201406SV205 | ecosystem: Environmental > Aquatic > Marine > Oceanic | place: Pacific Ocean: Eastern...
TATCTTTTGGATTGGGTGATTTAATTAGTAATATTCTTACTGCTTGGTCAGTAGTTGCAACAATTACTGTCTCTATTAGAAGAATGCATGATGTTGGAAAATCGGGATGGGTGCTCTTGTGGCATTTAACTATCATAGGTTCACTTTATATTTTTGTTCTTGCAGTCACACAAAGTGAACAAGAAGACAATGAATGGGGTAGCCCAAGACCACACACTATATTAAATAACAATACATCAGAAGAGGAAGCTCAAAAAGAGACTTGGGAATAAATTGATAATTTTTGGATCAAGGGGTTTAGATTTAAAAAGAGGAGAGGGTAACTTCTTCTGCCCAAATTGTCAGACTGATAGGCCTTATACACTGAAAGAAAGAAAAAGAATGGGGCATCTATATTGGATACCTTTGTTACCACTTGGGTCTCTAGGTAAGTTTGTAGAATGTAAAGCTTGTCGAGAAATATTTCATGAAGATGCACAACATACAGAAACTAATGCATCAATATCAAATAAATTAGATGTTGCTATCAAAACTGCTTTATCGGCAGTTATACTCTCTGACAGTGTCACAGACAAAAATGAGCTTGAGTTTGGAAGCAAATTAATAACTGAATTTACTTCCAAAGAAACAAATGTTGAAGATCTTCAAAATGATTTAGAATATTTTGATAAAAGTGAAATGCATTCTAGCTTGTCCGAAATATCGCAACACTTAACAGAACAAGGCAAGGTCAATATTGTTGAAAAATGTGTAATGATGAGTTTGGTGGATGGGGATATTGCAGACGAAGAAATTGACACGATTAAAGAAGTTGCAGTAGCTTTAGGGATTCCTGATGGATATGTTCCTGGAATAATTCAAAATACTATTGAAAGAATTAGCAATAAAGGTTAATTTTAAGCCCAAGACCTCTTTCGATAAAATAATAATATTTTTTTGGTTTTATATTAATTGTTTACATGGCTTCTTTATATGGGGATTAAGTTTCAACGGTTTCAGTGGAATGATCGGAGGAATGTTTATTTTTATTCCAGGATATTTAATTTATTTTTTATTAAAACATTTTCTTATTAAAAAATAGATATAGCTCTTATAAAAAAATTATCCTAAACTAAAGAAAGAATTTTTTTAAATTTTTTCCTTTTCGAATCTTCAATAACCCATAATTCAACTACAACTTTGAATTCCCCGGGGATGTATTCTGCAGTATCTATATCTAGAAGTGTTTCCCTATCCGCTTTAGATCCGCCTGGTGGCATATCTGTACCCATGGATTCCCACCAAATTAATATTCCCATGTCTGCATTTCTTAACTCTTTTATTGAGCTCTGCTGAGCAGAATAAAGATATCTAAATAGCTCTTCACGGCCTGAAGCAAGTTCTTTTAGTGACCCGAACTTTGTTTCAACAATTAAAGTATTGTCTAGACTCCAGTTTTTATCTGGAAAAATCATAAAATCAGGTCGATAATCCTTTACCGGAAAATCTTTATAGTAAATTTCCGCATAAAACTCACGGACTGCTTCAATTGATTTTGCAGCTTTTCTGAATTCATATGCTAGAGCTTCTTGTAATTGTTTTTCAATTCCAGTTGCATGAAATGGTAAATCAGCTGAAACCTTTTTTGATAAACGATATATCTCTTTTAATAATGGTTCAAATTTTATTTTTTTTATATTCATATTTTAAAATACTAATAACTTGTTTCATTTTGAGCAGTAATTTCATCAATGCTTTCGCTATTCGACCTAATATATTCTAATTGAATAGCCATTGGGACAAGTCTTATCACTCCAGCAACTTTGCTTTCTTTTGTTCTAATAAAGCTTTGGTATGAAGGAAGGTCTAATACGATTGGTGCAAATCTAAAAAAGACTAAGCCTTCCGATCTGCTATTAAGTAATGAGACTTCATTCGGGTTAAGAAAATGAACAAGTTCTGCTGTATCAGATAAATTCATTAAATCTAGTACTTGTTCTCTGGGAAAATCTCCTTCAGACCAAAGATTCTTAGCTACGTCCTGTCTTTGTTCGTAACCCGTAATATCCAGTGCAACTTTAATGTCTAGTATTGAATTGTTAACTAATCTGTTTTCATAATGTTCGAGCTCAGTTTTAAAGTTTTTAACAATTCGTTTTGGTACATCATTTCTCCCTATTGCGCCCCTTATCTTCATCCACTCTTGCTCAAATGACTGCTCAAGTAAATAAACTAAGTCGGATCTAAGTATCCCTACAGTTCCTTCAAAATCTTTGTAGACTCCATTTTCAGAAACAGAGTTAAGATTTACTTCAAGAACACTATTAGGTACTAGATATCTGTTTTGAAAAATTGTTTCTTTGTCATGGTTGAGTTGTAAAAATTTTTGATTTAAAAGATTTTGTATTTCGTCTAATACATCGACGATTGACTCCAAGTAAAGAATTAACTCTTTTCTGTCTTTAGCTAATATCCAATCGTTAATTAAAGTTTTCCATAGAAAAGTTTTTGTATCTAATATAATTTCCGGTATTTCATCAATAAGTAAATCTCTACCTAATTTCTCTATGCTATAAATTAGATACTTTGCACTAAGGTATAAAACTGCCCATAAAACAAATGCACCTATTAATAGTGGTGTTAATACATCTAACCAGTTTGTATTTCTAAATAAGTTGGTAACAAACACATCCAGCCTATCAATTCCAGAAGAACCAAAAATTGGATCATCTCCAGGTTTCCCTGCAATAAATGTTGAGATAGACCAAAAAAGAGTCAGGATAAGTGTAATAACAGATAGTATTACACCCATTATTCTTTTCTTATCAAGTACTGACCACGGAAAGTTGAGTAAAAATCCTAAATATTTTCCTCTGAACCTTTTATGTACGTAGTTGTTAAATTCTTCTTTACTGTCTTCAAGCTCTAAAAATCCCCCCTCTTCTTGAAGTGGTTTCCAAATTTTATTTAGCTCCCCTATTGATGCTGAAGGGTTGTTTGGATCTGCTTCTTTAATTAATTTTTTAAGAAGAATTTTAAACTCTACAACATTGTGTCCTTGCTTTACTCCTTCAAGTATTGAGGTAAATAATTGAGTTGCGAGTCTAATAGGTCTTTGATCAAAAGTTATACTAGATCTACTTGCTGAAATGTCTATTTCATTTTCTATTAATTCAACAAACTCCTCTTCATTAATTCCGTCTGTTGCGTTTATTGAAGAAACTAGGTTATGTACTTTGTTCTTGCTGACGAGAACTGAGCGTAGGTACTTAGAAATTGTCTCAACATATTCTGGGTACGATTTTTCTAATCTTTTACCTAATGAGGGTATTTGATCCTTCGAAACTAAATTGTTAGTTAGGCCAAAAAGACGACTCATAGCAATAGAGTCTGAACCAACTTTGTTTAAATCTGAAAAAATTCCGTTTTTAAAACTTGGGGTTTTTGGATTTAATCTACCTTTGTAGCTTTCATCTAACTGAAGTTCAAAATTAGAGGTTACTATAGAGTTAACTACATTTTCTTTTCCTGTAATTTGTTGAGTTGCTTCATACAAGGCATCTATACTTTCTTTTTTATAGCCCTCTCCAAACGCAGCCTGACGAAGTCCTGGGTTATAAATTTCACCAGGTTGGCTACTTGTAAATAGGTGATTAAAAACTTCAAGAACTGTTAAGGGTTTTAATAACGCTTCAAAGTTTGCTTTTTCCGTATTCTCATAAGTTTTTAGAAGTGCAGATGAATAGTTTTGTGATTCTGATCCCCAGAAATTACCCCTGTAAGATGACACCCATAAGAGTCGAATTCTCCTTTCGGTTAAAAACTCTGGCAAGTAAAGTTTGTTCCTTGAGACTCTATATTCAGGTAAATTTCCAGTGAGTAAAACTATAATTTCTAAGTTTAGATTAGATTCAGAAAGTAATTTTTCCCAAATTTCCCAATTGTGTCCTTTAGAGAAATTTCCTTTAATTAAATAATCTATTTCCCTTGGGCCTGGAATGGTAATTAATTTAAATGGTTTGCTAACTCCCAGAAAATTATCTTCAGATTTTTTATTTTTTAGCTTAAGTAATGCATGGTCAACTGGGTTTACTTTAAAAAGATTGACAAGTTCTTGATCTCTAAAATCTAAAACCTCAACTGTTTCCTCATTTCTCAATAGGAGTTTATTCATAACCATTAAGAATCAAATTCTCCTAATTCTTTTTTAAGTTGAATTAACTTATCGTATACACCAGCACCAATTGTCCTATTGAGTGCTTTTGGTAAATAGATTTCCCAAAAATCAAGCTTTAGTTTTGCTTTTTCTTTAACTCCAGGAGCTTGGTCTTTATCATTACTATTAACTATATTTTTAAGTTTTTTTATTTCTTCAATATTTGAATCTGAGACAATATCTGAGAATATAGGGTTCTTTGGTTTATTATCTATGATATCTCCATGTTCTGCACCGTTTGGCATAACACTTAGTAACTGATCCCAATTTGATGAATCTTCAAGAGACATGTTGATCCAAAAGTTTTTAAACGCCTCAGGTAGGTCGCTAATTGTGCTGAAGTTTTTAAACTTTTTAAGCTCTAAGGTAATTTCATTATTATTATTTGGGAGATAGATTTTAACAGTTCTTGCATCATGAATTGATGTGCCGTCTTCAATCTTTACATTATCATTCCAAGCAGATACTAAAAAGTACTGTATAGCTCTAACATAATCTCTCTCAGAAGCTAGATTGTAAATTCCATCTTTGGACATTCTTTGCCTCCACAGTAGTTCTCTACCTTCAGGTTTGTTTTTCAAATCATACATTTCTTTAAAAAGTTGTCGTGGTTCAGTAAGATTTAATAACCCATTAGCAAAGTTATAAATGGAGATAAATATTGTGTCTCCTCCTACTGGATAGCAAGTAATTTTATCTTTTATTTCATCTTGATTTGGCCAGTCAGAAGTAAGCTTATCAATTAGGTATTGTTCTACTTGTTTATCCTGTTCAGGTAATGGATAGTTGATCCAAATTTCAGTTAATGGTTTACCTTGACCTTCATCTGGTAAAGCATCTAGCGGTATCATTCTGCCTAACTCAGAACTTAGAAGTTTAATCTGATCAGCAGAGTTTGTTGAGCTAGCACGTGAAGCTCTTATTAGAAGGTTTTTTAAATTTGGTAAAAGTGAGCTTCCGTCGGTTGATGTTTTTTGTAATTCTACGAGAATTTTGTTTTTTAGCTCTATTTTTACATAACCAAGAAACTCTGGTGTTGCCTCATTGATGTCTTCTGATGATTTCTTAACAAAAACCTTCCATGCTTCCTGCCATGTATTGTTTGGAAGTATTTTTTCTAACACTTCAAAAGCGGAGGGTGTTTGTCCATCTGCAGGAGTGTCAATCAAGCTTCTTAAAAGATCATTTTTTAACGTATCTAAATTGCCACTAGATAGTGGTAAAAATCCAGAAACTAATTCACTCTCTCTGCCTAACCTTGTCTTATAAGTATCCCAGTCTTCTTCTGTACTTCTGATAAATCCATTAATTCCTGAATTTAGGATTTGAAAAGAATCATTAATAGAGTCAACAACATTTTGCCATTTTGATCTTTGAAGTACCCATGCATCTTGCCATTTGATTCTAAATTCTTTTTTGTACCAATCTGGTAGTGATTGTTTAAGGTATTCTGTCTTTATTCTTGAGTTGCTACCGCTTTGAAGAGACTTTGGACCTTTTATTTTAGGAATGTCTGGTACTTGAGAAGATCTATTAATTTGTGATCCAAATTGATTTAATTTTCCAATTACTCCCTCTTTAGAGTGTGTGTCTTGTGCTAAATTACTTCCTTGAAAAACCCTCATTACACGCTTAAGTGGCATTAATGAAAGCAATCTAATAATTTCTTGATTCCAGTCCATTTCAGCATCATCAATTTCTTTTCTCGCATGAGTATCAAAGCTGTTTACCCATCTATAAAGTTGTGTCTTGTAATAAGAGATATTCTTATTTAATTCCTTGCCTCTGCTCTGGACTATATTTTCTTCTTCATCTATTAACTGTTGAAGCTTTGGTGGAACCGGATCGACTATGAAACCTGTACCCATATTATTAAGAACTTCTCCCATATCTTTAGCATTATTTTGAGACTGGATTGAGGTTGAATTATCACTCTCTTGTAAAGTTTCAATAATCAACTTTCTGGATATCAAATCTGCAATGTTTTCTATTGGTATTGAAAGAGATCCTGAAATTGCTGGTGAAAGTGGTCTAAGTCCAGGACCAAATTTATTTGGCTCACCAGTAATATTTTGCTGATTTATAAGTTTAGAAAATATAGACATTTCAGTGTTTTTGTTTTGTAAATTTTTATTTAAGTTTGTATCTGAATTTTCTTCTCCAGTAGTTATTTGAGAAATGATAAACGAAGCCATTGATTTATACATATCAGTTTGCTGTACTGATGCAGGCTTACTGAATAGAAAAGCTGTAGGTATAGATGCTGGAGTCATGTTTATCTCTCCAAATGGTTCTGGATAGTTAACTTTGAAATCATTTGCTTGATCATCTTTTTGTAAGTGCTCTACTAGTTGAGCAATATCTTTTAATGCAATGGCAGCATTTGCTTTACCTGCACTAATGTTGTTAGGTTTCCAGTTTTCAATAAATGCAGATGGCATCAAGGCAAGTGGGAAAATTTTGATTTCAACATTATCCAATATATTTTTTAATCTGTTTTCTATGATATGTATAACATCATAGAAAATTCCTGTTCCAGTTCCTCCAGCTACTGAAAAACCTACATAGCAAAGTACTTTAGGTTTATCCGCCGGATTTTTCATAGCTTGAAGCATTCCTCCAGCAAGAACTAATTTACTGATTGTTTTGTCTATTTCAGCTTTAAGTTCATTTCCAGATCTTTTCAGGGATAGAGTTAGGGCAGCTCTACCAACAGTTGGATACTGGCCAGCTCCATCTGAAAGAGGAGCTACTTGAGGCTCATTACTTTTTTCTGGTAACCATTTTTTAGTTAATGTCGAAGTTTCTTTGTCAGCTCTTAACATCTCTGCCGCTACTCGGTAACTTGTCGCACCATTTGCATGAATGCTCTTGATAACGGTAGAGTTGTTTCTTAAAAGCTCTACATTAAGATCTGTACCTTTTTGAAGTATTTGTTCTGCGTCGTCATCAAAGTCAAAATATAAGGATTGTATATAGTCAGGTAGTTGATATGGCTTCAGTGACTTAAATGCTCCACCTTTTTTAATTAAAGACTTACCATCTGGTCCACAAAGATCTCGGCGCAAAGCTAACTCAAATTCTTTACCGACATGAACTCCCGTTCCGCCGATGCCTACATATAAAACTCTGTGATTTACACTCATTAAATTTTTCCTTTCGCGTTCACAATTGTTACTAGTGACAAGTTTTTGAGAAAATTATTGAAAAGGATCATTTACATCTCCTTCATCAGAAATTACATCATTTTCAGTTAATGAACCAGTTGCTTGATCATTGAATGGATCATCTACATCTACAATGATTGGTTTTTTATTAGTGCCATCTTCAAATGTCATCTTATATTCGTTCTCAAGCTCAAGCTCCTCGCCTATGCTCATGTTTTTTTCTCGTGCTTCTCCACTTCCAGTTGGACCATTAATGAAAAAGTCAACACCCTTTTTACCTTTTGTGATCTCATAAGAGCCGTACTCTTCAGGATTAGATTTTAAAATTCTTGATCCTGCATCATTTTGCTCATTTATGTTGAAAGCTAGTGAATTTGTATTTTTTCTAACACGTAATCGTCCCTGTTCTCCAGTAGAATCAAAAAATACAAAGGTTCCCTCTTTTAGTTTTTTACTCTTAAGAAATAACCAAACTAAATAACCGAATGTAATTAATAACAAAACAATTAGCCACCACGGTATTACAAAAGATTCATCACATTCTTCTTTTTCGGGTGTTAATTCACAGTCAATCTCATCTCCTACTTCATCAACTGCAACTTCTGTGTTTTCATTTATTACCGGAGGTGTTACTTGAATTTCTAACTTATTTACACATTCTGATTGAGTGGAATCATATGAAAGTATACCTGGCTGATCTCTAGGGTCACCTGATGGTTCAGCAAATATAGATGCTTCTTCTTCTGTAATTTGTATAGTTGTCATTTCGCCAAGCTCTAACTGAACAGTTTCTTTTTCACCATTGATAAGCAGATCTAGGTCAAAAAGGGGGCTTAATGCTATTGAGTTTGAATCATTATTTGATGGAACAATGCGTACTTCAACAATGTCACTATCAATTGGGCATGTGATTTCTGGTATGAATGATGCTTCCCACCAATGTCCTTTTTCTAAAGGGGTGTCTGAAATGATTTGCCAGTTTCCACCAGTAGGGTTTTCTATCTCAATTGTTGATTCCGTGCCTACACCTCCGCTCTCAATCACCTCACCTGATGGACCTTGTATTTCAAAAGTCTCGCCCTCTGGGTGCTTTACGTTTATCGTTGCTTTGTCCGCGAAGTCTGGTAAAACTATTGGCTCATTGCTTTGTGTATACTCTGCTAAACAAGTAACTTGACGAATAATTTTAGTAATCTCATACGGTAGATCTTCTGGTTCAGCAATTACTGCTCTGGGTATTTCTCTTTGACATGATTCTGGGCCAGGTTGTCCTCCTTCTGGTGCATAACCATTTAATTCAATTCTGTTAACATCTCCGAATCCAACTGGCCAAATTTGTATACCGTTTTCCCTTGCTAAAGGAAGAACTTCTTCAAATAGTTCACTGATTGCCTGTGTGTCTCTATCTTCACTGTTTCCTGTGTAGTCTGGATTTATAGGATTTATATTGTCAACATCAATTTTTCCGTCAGTCATTAATAAAATAAATTTTGAAGAAGTTGCGTTTACATCGCCTAGTAATAGATCCACTGCTGTTTTTATAGCTTTGTTGTGGTCTGTATTTGGCCCAACAGGATTTGTTCCTATGACTGCAACACATTGATCTATCCAGCTTTTTATGTTGTTTGCACTCCTTAATGGGGAATCACCTTCAGGACACATTGCAGAAGTGGATGGCTTTCCTCCATTCCTAATGTCAGCTGCACCAAATGCTAAAATTGCAATTTTTGAACCAATAGGCCAATTAACTTCAACTAAGTTCTCTAATGCTTTTTTTTCTGCCTCTGGGTATCTTGGATCTTCAGTTATAGAGCCAGAAAAATCAACTAATACAACAACACTAGTTGAGCCATCAGAAGGTATCTCCTCAGCTAGAGCTGGTGAAGAGTAATTTACAGTAATTAAAACTATTACTAAAGCTAAGTTATTTAATTTTTTTATCATTATGAGTTACTAGTCACAAGTTTCTACCAGAGTGAAAAAAACAATTTAATATATTTTTTAATATTTTTATAAATATCATTATTCTTCCTCAAATTTATAGAATTCCTTATTAGCCATTCTTCTTTCTTCTTCAAGAAATTCATTTTTGTCGAACCTATTATTTTTATAATAAGTAGAAGTTCTTGTAGCGACTGCCTTGAATGCATCACTTGAATCTCTCTTTGAGTAATGGAGAGTCCTTGTACGCTCAAAACCTAATGCTCTGCTCTGTGTAAAAGCATCATGATCAGCACCTAGATACACTATCAGCCAACCTTCTCTAGTTTTTTCTTCAATAAGCTTTTTAATTGATTCACTTGTATATTCTTGCGAAGCGTTTTCAAGACCGTCAGTAACAATCACTAAAACCTTTTTTTCATTTTCCGAATTATTAAAAACGCTTAAATCGTGCACTGCGGTACCAATTGCATCATATAATGGAGTCCCTCCTCTAGGGGTAAGAATTTCATAGGGTAATGTGTCTAATAATTTTATTGATATACGAGATATTGGAATATCAATTGAACGGTTATCAAATGTACTAAGTGTAAATACCCCTTCTACAGATTCTTTTTTAATCTCGTGAATATACTTGTTAATTGAATCTACAGTTGTTTCTCTACATGAACTCATAGAACCAGATCGGTCTAGTACTAATCTAATATTTAATTGTTCTTTTACTTTAATTTTATTACTTTCAGTCATTTTTCACCTTTATTAATTTTTACCATTTTTTATTAATGCGGTTTTGAAGTTTAGATATTGAGACTTATGCATAACTTAATTCCCTTGTGTTGTCGTTAAATAAGTTATTAAGATATTTGTGTGTATTAGAAGTTCTAAATTCTCTACAAGTATTTTCACGTAAAGCAACTGTATGTACTTCAATTCCAATACGCTTTAGTGCTCCTACCCAACTTGAAAAGATATTGTCTCCTGAAACTATTACTACCTTTTTAAATTGTGATAGTTGGTTTGACGCAAAAAGTCTTTGGACGGAAGATAATAACTTTAGATCTGCACCATCTTTTCCTCCTGCTGGAAATATAATTTCTTCACATGGTGTATTTTGGTAATAAATAGTATTAGCTTTCTCAATTAAGTTTTTATTTCCAGCCATAACTACAAGATCATTGTCTTTTACACCCAGCTCTCTGTCTAATTTTTTTAATAAATTATGGAAGTATGAATCATTTTTATGATCTGGCCGTTTATGCCCTATAGTATTTTCAATGTCGTGAATAAATAGAGTATCGAATTTACCCTTTATATTAAGTTTCTTTGTTTCTTTTTTTGTTAGTTTGTTCATCAAGTATTACTAGTGACAAGTTTTTTAAAAATAACTTAATTTACGTATATTGTCTTTTAGAAAATATAAAGTATCTTCTAATCAAATTTGTTAGATAATTCTCGATTCGTTTAAAGATGTAATTTCAAATGTTGATATCAATAATTCACTAGAAGTATTCTTGCTTCCCTGAACTCTTCCTATTGTTTTGGTAATATCAATTTCATAAACAAATACACCTTTTTTCCCAGATACAAATATTTCAATTGCTTTTGGATTATTATGGTTTGACAAAACAGCTTTTAAATTTGAAGTAATTAATTTATCGAAATTTTTTGAAAGTCTATAGTGTTCTGAATCTATATCTAAAGTGTCTTGAAAGCTGTCCTTACTATATGATGTGAAGTTTGATGTTTGGCTATTGGCCACGTATGGAGGGTCTAAGTAAATAAAAGCGTTTTCTATATCAATTGCTTTTTCTATTAACACTTCATAGTCACCTAAGAAAATTTCAGCATGGTTTAATGCTTCAGAATAGTTTTCTATATCTTTTATAGATGGAATTGGAATATTTTTGTAGCTTCCAAGTGGAACGTTAAATTTACCTTTTTTATTAACTCTAAATAAACCATTAAAACAAGTTCTATTCAAGACATATAAATAAACTGCTGATAGGGTTGAGTCACTGTTGTCTAGGTTGGTTGTTGATGGAGACGCTTCATCTCCATCTATCCATAAATTATTAAAACTATCTCTAGTGTCGTAAAAAAACTTCTGTCTTTCTTCCTTTGAGTTAAAAGAGTTAAATGTAAAAAGTAAATTAGTGATTCTTTTGTGAAATTCTTGAATATTTTCTATTTTAGAAATAGTCTTATAAAAACTTACTAGTTGTGGAATTATGTCGTTTACATATGATTTATTAAACAATTTATTATTATATAGATCAAAATAAACTGCACCTCCCCCGAAAAATGGTTCTATGTAGGTTTCTAAATTGGGTACATCTTTTTTGACAATATTAGAAATTACTGGTGCAAGTTTTCTCTTGCCACCAGCCCATTTAATAATTGGTTGTACATTAGACATTTCATTCACACAATACTATTTTATTGGGACAAATAACTTAAAATAGTTACAATGCCAAAACAATTAGTGGTTCAAAAACCAAAATCATATTTTAGAGCTTCCAAACCTGTACTAGCTCAAGTGATAATGGGTGACTGCTTTACGGCTATGGACAATATGATTAAAAAGGGTCAAAAATTTGATATGATATTTGCCGATCCTCCCTACTTCTTAAGTAATGGAGGTATTACGTGCCAATCGGGAAAAATGGTCAAAGTGGATAAAGGGGATTGGGATTCATCACAAGGTCCGGAATTAAATCATGAATTTAATACTGAGTGGATTAAGAGATGTAGAGATTTATTAGCTGATCATGGAACTTTATGGGTGAGTGGAACTATGCATATCATATACAGCGTTGGTTTTGCAATGCAACAATTAGAGATGAAGATTCTTAACAATGTAACCTGGCAAAAACCAAATCCACCTCCTAATTTGGCTAATAGATATTTTACTCACTCAACAGAAACTATTTTATGGGCACGCAAGAGTGAGAAGTCAAAGCATAAATTTAACTATTCATTGATGAGAGAAGAAAATAAAGGAAAGCAAATGAAGGATGTGTGGACTTTTACAGCACCTAAAAAATCTGAGAAATCTGAAGGTAAGCACCCCACACAAAAGCCCCTAGTTTTACTAGACAGAATTATTAGAGCATCAACTAATGAAGGTGCAACAATTCTTGACCCATTTCTAGGTAGCGGAACTACATCTGTAGCAGCAGTATTAACAGGTAGAAACTCAGTCGGGATTGAGCAAGATGAAAAATACTGCGAATTAGCAAAGAAAAGAATTAAGTGGGCACAACAAGTACTGAAGTAACCAACACAAGAAGGATTATTTTAGGATATTAGTTGATACTTTTCTGATTTAATCAAGTATATAGAATCATACTTCAAGTAATCTTCAAATCCATATTCCCAAAAAGATAGTATTTTAGAATCTTCTTCGAATTGAAAAAAAACATTTC
>Ga0066856_10000687_pt1 | contig 12727 bp, 6 predicted proteins | sample ETNtaG_5_FD_65605 | JGI IMG/M metagenome (GOLD analysis project Ga0066856, IMG submission 65605) | Marine microbial and viral communities from oxygen minimum zone, Eastern Pacific Ocean - ETNP201406SV205 | ecosystem: Environmental > Aquatic > Marine > Oceanic | place: Pacific Ocean: Eastern...
GGATGGGGACAGACGCCGACGCCGTACGGCGATCCGCGCGCGGGCGCGCCGCACGGCGGTGGTGCGGTTCCGCAGGTGCCGAACGCGAGTCCCGGAGCGTATGGTAACGCGCAGGCGGGCGGTGGATACGCCATACCGCCGGTACCGCCGGTGAACACGGGTGGAAGAGGGTACGGCGACGCGAGCTCGAGCGAACACGGCGCCGGTTTCGGCATGCCGATGAGTCCGACAAGTTTGGCCGCCGCCGGGTTTGGGATGTACGGAGGGAAGTTTTTGAACGACGGAGCGTCGTTCATGAGCTCGAATTACGCGAAATATTTCAGTACGGCGTCCATGCGAGCGTATTTCGACGTGACGGAGTCGTACGTGTTTCACAAGTTGCGTTTGATTTTGTGTCCGTTTTTGCACAAAGGGTCTTGGGTTCGTCTGCCGGAGACCGTGGCCGGAGGGACGGCGTATAAGCCGCCGAAGAATGATATCAACGCGCCGGATATGTACATTCCGTTGATGGCGTTTTGGACGTACGTGCTCATTGCGTCGATTCGCGAGGTGTTCGCGTCGTCGGCGAAGGGTTCGTTCACGCCCGAGGCGCTCGCGACGCACGCGTGGTGGAGTGGACTGCTCTGGTCGAGCGAATCCGCCATCATATGGGTCGCCCTTCGTTCGGCGAGTTCGGCCAATCATCTCGTCTCGGCGCCGATTCTCGACATCGCCGCGTACGTCGGGTACACGTTTACGTACGCCTCGCTCGTCCTCGCCTCCAAAATGTTTAGCGCCGCGTATGTCTTTTGGTTCTTTCTCCTCTGGTCCACCCTGTGCAACGCCGTCTTCATGGCGAAAACTCTCAAGAGGATCATCTTCAGCGAGTCCAGACAGGGTGGGTACTCGCAGAGCATGTCGCACAATTACGTCTTGCTCGCCGTCGTCGTCGCGCAGCCGTTCATTCACTTTTGGTTGAGCCGCGCCTAGCGCCTAGTTCAAACTCTCTGTACATTACATCACCGCACACCGCTACTCACGCGTTCAGCGCGTCTACTACGCTACATCTCCCTCACACACACAACCGTCCGCTCGTCTACCGTCCGCCGCCGCCCTTGATTTCGCGTTCGACGTCCAACAGCGCCGCCGTCGCGCTCTCGCCTCTCGCCTCCGCCTCCTCCGCCACCGTCATCGAGTCCACGATCGGGCCGTCCGGTCCGAAATCCGGTCGCAACGGATCGCGCGGGGCCATCGCGCCCATCTCTTCGTACACGGCGAACGCGACCAAGACGAGAAACATTCCGAAGAGCGCCGCCGCGCCGACCAAACCGAGCCGCCGCGTCCACTCGAGCGCGCGCAACAACGCCGCGGGCGCGCGAGTCTCACCTTTCGGCCTCATCCGTCGCATCACCGGTCGCTCGACGTCTGCATCGACCGCGGGTCCGAAATCTTCCATGCCCGGCACGCCGTGAACGCCTTCATCCTCGACGCCGCGGCGCGCGTCTCGTTCGTCGCCGCGTCGCTCCGCCTCGCCCGTCGACGTCTCGTCCACGTCCACGTCCACGTCCACGCGCGTCTCTCCCGGCGACGAGCGCGCGGCTGAATCGTCCGACATGGTCCCATGTCTTTCCTCGTCCTCTCGCGCGCGCTCACCCTCGCCCGCGTCGTTCGCGTCGCGCGTCATCGTCGCGCCCGCGCGCGTCATCGTCGCGGTCGCATCCCGTCCTTTCCCACGCTTCCCTCGTCGACGCGCGGCGAGTATCGTCGATTCCGCCGTCTCGAACGAACGCTCCATGTCCTTGACGCGCGATTGCCACGCCATGACGCGCTCGAGAGGGCGCGCGGGCGCGTCGAGGGGTGACGATCGAATGATAACACTAATTCGCAATCTCGGCGCGGCGGTCGCCGGCGGCGGCGAGTCGCGACGAATGGACGAGACGCGAACGCGAACGCGGGGTCTATTGGCTGCGTAGAAACGTTGGAAAACGTTACATTGTCTATTTCGCACGACGTTTCTTTGTCGTCGCGAAGGAGCGACGCGCGGTGATCTCGTCGGCGCGGTCGCGCGCGGCGCGGGACAGACGGGCGAGACCGTCCCGCTCGCGAAGGAGCGACGCGTGCGCGACGTGCGCGCGTTGACGCTTAAAGTGACGACGAAAGTCGGCGTCGGGGACGGTGGCGTCGGTATCGGTGCCGTGGGAATCAGTGGTGGCGACGCTGGCGGCGAAATCGTCGCTGAAGACGTCGACGAAGGATTTTCGTTCGCGAGGCGCGCGAGGCTTGGCGCGAAGCGTCGGCGGCTCGACCATGGGCGGGTTGAAGTCGCCTCGCAGCGTGGAGTGCGTCTTGGCGAGCTCGCTCGGGGCGTGTGAGCCCGGTGGTGGGGCGATGGCACCGTTCAGTGGTAAATTCGCCACTTCTCTCGCCGCCGCCGCGCACGTCGGATGGTAGTGCGAGGCGAGGAGCGACAGGTCCCACAAGACGGCGGACATGCCCTGCGCGTGCTCGGGATCGTCGAGATCCATCTGGAACACGCCGTTACCGATGCGTTCGTTCTCGAGTAGATTGCGAACGCGCGGGTACGAGGCTAATATCTGACGCACGACGCCGAGGGAACCGAGACATTCGCCAGCCTCCATGCCCATGGACGCCGACGCGAGACGCTTGGAAAACGCCGCCATGCGCGCCTGGTCCACCTGTTTAAACCCACCGATGAATCTCTGAATCGCTCGCACGCGAAGCGTGCCGTGACTGAGCGAGCGTTGATCGGTGATGGACATGCCCTCTTGCCAACCGGCGTTCCCGGCGCTCGGTTTCCCGAGCATGACGTACAGCTGACGGTAGAACTCTCCCGTGTCCACTTGCAACACCTCTCCGTGACCGCTCAAAATCTCACACGCCGTCAACAGCGTCTGCGCCTTGAGGGCGTCAGATAATAAATCCTCCTTGGCGAGTAACTTTCTAAACAGCTCCATGAGATCACCCAAGAAATCGATGGAGATCAAGTGCGTAAACTTGGCTAAACCGGTGAGCGCCGCGCTCAGGAGGGGCAAACCGGGCGTCGGCTCGGGACTCGCCGCGTTCTTCAACACTCGAAAGTACATCTCAAACGTCGCCTCCAACAGTCGACTCTGCATCTTTTTCTTTTCCCCGAAACTCATGACGGCGGATCCCTCGTCTAAATCGCGACGAAACGCCGCCTCTTCGTCTTCGCTATCGTCCGAGGAATCCACCTCGTGGCCAAAGGATTTCATGCGCTCCTTGTCTTGTTGCTTTTTCATCTTTTCCGCGCGAGCCTTGCGAATCTTCTCGCGCTCCTCCTGTTTCTTCTTGAACGTCTGCTTACGAGAGAGCACCTCCTTCTTATCGCGCATCAAGGGAACGAGGATGCCCTCGTCGAATCGAACCTTGAGAAAGTAGGAAAACGCGATTGGCTGCACGTCGCATCGACTCTGCTTGACGAGTTGCGCCGTCATGTGTAACGCCTCGAGCGTCAACTCACCGCGAATGTCGCTCTCGACCGCGTCACCTAAGGCGTTCGCCACGAGTTTCGCGTGGTGTTCGTCTCGTTTATCGAACACGGGCACGAGGGCGGATAAAATATCCGTGCGAAAGTTAAAGCTCGGTAAACCGACGAGCAACGCGCACAAACACTTGATGGCGGATTCCGTGTCTGGACCGCCTCTTCCGCGCTGCGCGCGCGATTTTTTCGCCCCCGAACAACGAACGAGCGTCTTGACGTACGCCTTGTAGTGTTCGAGGAGACCGCTCTCGAACGCGCGCGTCTTCATCACCTCTTTGCTCACCTTCATCGATAACTCCTTGTCCGTGGGCGGGCGAATGCGGTACCCGGGACAAATGTCTCTGTACACGAGCGTGAGCGAGAGCGCGGCCAATCGAGCCACCTCGGAGTCTCTGTCTTCACACAGCGTTCCGACCTCCTTCAACTCTTTCCACCGCGTCTCCGGATCCTCGAGAATTCCCTGACACGTCGACGCGATGCGAATCTTGACGCTCTCGCGTCTCGCCTCGGCGCTCATCTCCGCCTCCAGAGCCTCGCGCTCGGCTCGACGCTTATCCGCGAGTTTCACCGCAAGTTCCTCTCGCGCGTCCTCCGAATCACTGCTCGACGAATCGTCGCCCTTTTTGCGCTTCTTCTTCTTCTCCGCCTCGGCGGCGGCGGCGGCGGCGTCCTCCGCCTGCTTTTCCCACCACTTTTCATTCTTCTTTGATTTCGTCGTCTCTCGTCCGAGATCGCTCTCGCGAATCTCGCGCGCCATCGCCTTCTTCCCTAATCCCCTCCCCTCGCCCGCGCCGACGTCTCTCCACTTCCCCTCACCCTCCTGTCCGTCGTCGTCGCCGTCGTCGTCGCCGTCGCTCTCCGGCGCGTCCGCCGGCGCCGTCGCGTCCCTCACCACCGTCCCGTCCAATCGTTTCACCGGCAGCGCCAACGGTTTACGCTCCTCAGGCACATTCGCCTTCGTCGCCTCCTCCTCCGCCTCCGCCTCGGCCCGCGCTCGCATCGCGCGACCGTGCGCCGCCTCGGGCGCGTCGTCGTCGTCGTCGTCTCTTCGCCGCCGCCTCCCCGACGGCGTCTCCTCGAACGACCCGCTCGTCATGAACGACGCGTACGCCGCGTTCTTACGGACGAAACGAACGTCTTCATCGCTCACGTCCTCCTCCGAGTCCTCGTCGTCGCTCCCGCGCGCCACGGTTCGCGGCGGCGGCGCGTCGCTCGATGTCTTCTTCCGGCGGCGGCGCGCGCGTTCGGCGCCGTCTCGCGCGCCCATGACGACGAGGACGACGCGCGGAGAGCCGCGGAGACGCGCGAGACGCGAGTCTTTCTCTCTTCCCCTCGCGCGCGAACGGTTCGGTCGCGCGCGACGATCGTCGGCGCCAGATGGTGACGTCGGGCGTCGATTCACTCCGCGCGCACTGCGTCCGACGCCTGCGTCGCGCGTGCGCGCGCGTGCGCGAGCGCGCGAGCGGTGCGGACGAGACGATCATTCGCGACGCGTTCGACGCGAGAGGGGTCGCGTTCGGGAGCGAGAGGACGTGCGAGGCGGTGGTCTCGGCGCTCTTCGAGTTGGGACGAGAAAAGTGCGCCGTCGGGGACGCGGACGATGCGCGCGAGGGACGCGCGTGTGAGGACGGTGGACGACGGAAACGGGCGAAGGTTTCGTTTGAGAAGGATTCCGAGCCGTCGGAGGGGTCGTCGAGGGTGATGGGGTGGGTGCAGAGGTCGTGCGAGGCGTTGGCGAGGAATTTCACGGCGGAGCGCGCGAGGTGCGCGCGCGTCTTCGCCGAGGCGTCGAAACGGCCGGAGGAGGGATTCGATGAGGAATTGGTCAAGGCGGAGGTGTTGATGGCGATGGAGAAGAGCGATCGGGATCGCGAGCGGTCGATGTGGCGACGAGAAGTCATCGTGAGTCATCATCGAGCGCTTCGAGCCGACGCGCGAGAGACGGAGGACGCGAAGAAGACGTGGGAGCGAGTGGTGAGCGAGGACGGGGCGGAGGCGCTGCGAAGATACGCCGAGGCGGCGACGGAGGTTGGGAATCGGGCGTGGGTGGTGAGCGCGCTGGAGTGGTGCGTAAATGCGGTTGGATTGTATTTCGGGGATGCGGAGCGGTGCGCGCCGAGCGAAACCGCGCCGACGTGGGCGACGGCGAATAAGCGCCGCGCGCGCGCGTTGGCGCGCGAGCGCGGAGAGCCCTTCGAAAGCGTGCTGAAGACGATCGTCGAGAGCGAGGACGCGCTCGGGACGCCGGATCGAAGAGTCGCGGGCAAAGTTTTGAAGCTCTTGGATGTCGGTTCGTGTTGGGACTACTTCAATGTGCACTTCAAAGGCCCGTGGCCGGGAAATCTCACCGTGGACGCCGTGGCGTGCGATCTGTGCCCCGCCGTGCCTTCGGTGTACCGTTGCGATTGGCTCAACGTGCGATTCGGCGACGAAGAGCGCGTTGAACCGGCGTCTCGAGAGGGGGAATCCGCCGCTCTCGAGGCGGTGCGAGAACACGACGCGGACGTCGTCGTCTTTTCGCTCGTTTTGAGCTACCTGCCGACGCCGAAACAACGCGGCGAGATGGTGCGTCGCGCGCGTCTGGCGTTGAAAAACCGCGGCGCCGGTCTCTTCTTCGTCATCACTCCTCACAGCACGGACAAGGGACACTGTCCGCACAAGGCGCTGCCCGTGCTCGCCGAGTGGAGAGAGGCGTTTCTTACGGTTGGTTTCGATCGAATAGCCTATGAACGGCACCGAAGTGTCCATTGTCTCGCGTTCAGAACGATAGGCGACGGCGACGAGGCGCGCGCCGCGGAGGGATCACCCCCGGAGCTTCGCATAGCCTTTGACTCCCAGCGTTGACGAGCGTCTTCGCGATAGCGCATAGCGTAGAATAGACAATTGCTTGTTTTCATTAATATACGAACTATCGAGCATACAAAAGCGAAGGCGCGTGCGACGGTCTGCGCGGCGCCGGCGCCGGCATGGCGGCGAAGGACGTCAACGCGTTCTTGCCGGTGCTGACTATGGAATCTAAGATGCGGCACACTTTCGTCAAACGACGCGAACCGACGGGGACGGAGTTGATCGCGCGTTGAATCGCTTCAACGTTCGGCAACTCACTCACGCCCTTCTTCCCCGTGAGCTGTACGACCACCTCCGGGCTCAGAGCGCCGTAAGGGTACGCACCGCCCATCATGTTCAGTTTCGCGCTAAACAGTCTTTCGTTGACGAAATCGACAAAGGTGAGCTCGAGCACACCCGTCGCGCTACACTTGATTCTATTGAGTCGTGGGAACTCGTTTCGACACGCCTCCATCTCCTCCAAAACGCGTTCAGCGCGAGACAGCTTCGGCGCGAGCTCTTGCAAGACTCCCGCGACGCCGCCCGCCGGCACGGCGTCTTCGCCCCACGCAATCGGCGCACCCGCCAATGCGGCGGCGAACTCGCGTCCACCCTTCGGCGTCATCTCCGGTCCATCGACCGACATCACGCGACCGGCACCCGTGCTCGCGTCGAGCGTGACTCGGAAGAGCGAGCCCACGCGAATGGTGAGCTCGGCTCCCTGCGGTCCACCCACGCCCTCCAAACGCCAGGGCGCGAGACCGCTGAGAACGCCGAGTTCTTCACTGGCACCCTGCGCGTTCTTCGCCTTGGCGCGCAATCGCACCTGACTCGCTCGTCGCAATCGAGAGGGCGTATCGTCCATGTCGACGCCTCCAAACGACTTGAAGCTAACAGTCGCGTCCGCCGCAGCGTCTTGCGCCTCTCGCATGGCGTCGAGTTCCACTTGCAAACGGTCTCGCTCAGATTTGATGGTCAACTTGCGCGAGTTCATGCGCTCCAAGTTCTCTTCGCTCGCCACAAGCGCTCTGCGCGCCGCGTTGATGGCCGCACGCTTGTTCGCCAACGCCTCCAACACCTGTTCCTTCGTCGCCGACGTCGACTTGGCGGCGTCGAAGCGCTTCGAGCTCGCCGCTCTTTGCGCTCGAAGCTTGATGATGTGACCGTTCGCGCTCGAAATCGCCTCCGACGCGATCGCTCGCGAGTTGGCGATGCTCTGAGAGCTCTTCAATAAGATTTCGCTGTGGAAGTTCAAGCTTTCTCGCACGAGTTCCTCGGTTTCCATTCTTTGCTGCGCAAATCTCTCCTTGGCCGCTAGTTGGCACTCCTTCTTGAGCGCTTTACCCGCACGTCGAAGCTCGTTGGCGTGCGCCGGATCGTCGGAAGCGGCGTAGCGCAACAGCGGGGGCTGCGTCGCCTCGACGGTGGAGCGCAGCTTTTCCGTCTCCGTGGTGAGCGCGTTCATTCGCACATTCAACTGTTCGTGGAAGCCTTCGAGCGCCTCGATGAGGGGCGCGGTCAAGCAGCACAGTTTCAGCGCCTCGGATTGCGTCTCCGGCGGCGGAGCCGTGGCCAAGGCGCCCATGGCGATGGAGGATCGTCGACCCAAGTTTTTCGCCTCCATGAAGGAGATCTCGCACGCGTAAAAGAACGTTTCCAAGTCGATCGGTTTCGAGTTCATGAGCGCGTCTGGGATCGGCGGCAACGACGTCGGAAGTCCTTGCAGCATCGTGCCCGTGTTTCCACCCGGGGTACCGAACAAAGGATTGTGCATCGCCGCGCCGGGCGTGCCCGCCGCGCCGAATTGCATAAAGTTGGCGCCGCCCATCGTGATCGTTCTCGAAGGCGTGAAGGCTTGCATCACAGGAGGCGCGCCGTATCGACCCTGCATCGGCGTCGTGCGCTCTTGGTACACCTTTCTCATGCTCATCAACGCTTCGTCGCCGTGTTGCTTTTGGCGCAAGAGTTCCGCCATGCGCAGAGACTCGTCGCCCGGCGTGAAACCGTCGTGCGAGCTCGCGATCGAACCATCCGTGTTCGGAGTGGCCGCAACACCGGCGCCGTTCGCGGGCGTCACGCCCATCGCCGCTTGCACGTCCGTGCCCGTCACTTCGGCGGTCGGCGGGTTCGCCGGCGCGCTGGTGCCGGCGGTCGCCGTGCCGTCGCCATTCGCGCCGTAGACGTAATTGAACGTGTTCGTGCCCATCCCACCCTTCGCTTGGCCTTGCAAATCCAAATTCGTCGAGTCGGTCAAGTTGAAGGGTCGCGTGTTCGCGGTGACGGATCGAGGCGGCAACCCCGCGCTCTCGCGCTTGCCGCTCTTTTCGTCAAACGCAAACGTCAACGACGGCGTCGGACCCGGCGCGACGGATCCCGGCGTCGGCGCGCCCATACTGAACGCCACCGTCGCATCGTCCATCATCACCGTGTTCGCCAGATCGAGCGCGCTCGCGTGCGCGGCGTCGACGGCGCGCTGGGTGAGATCGTCGGTGGGCTCAAAGGCGGGAATGCCGTCGGTGGTGTTACCCGTGTCCATGTCCATCTCCCCTTGAGACGTCGTGGTCTGTTCCTCGTCCTCGTTCGCGAGCGCGGCGAGCGAAGGAACGGTACCGGTGATGTCTTCCGTGGCGTCCGGATTGGCACGCGTCGGCGTCTGTCTGTACCCGAGCGGAGACTCGTCCGCGTTCAACAGGTTGGACAACGACGGCACCGCGCCGGTGATGTTCTCCGTGTCCGCCGCGTCCAAGAGCGCCCCCATCGTCGGTACCTCCGACGTCACGTCGTCCATGTTCTGCGACGCGTTAAATGTGAACGTGCCCGTGCGATCGGCCGAGTTGGGCGTCCCGAAGCGTCCCACGCTCGCCCGTCTCTTCCCCGGCGTGTGCTTCCCTTCGCTGTTCAACTGCGCGCTGTTCGGCGCCTCCTGTTCGTCGTTCGCCACCGGAGACAACGAGAAATCAGCCGCATCCGCGTCCTCCGCCGGCGACGGCGTCGTCCCTCCCGCGACGTTCACCGTCTCCGCCGACGCCTTGAATTCAAAAGTCTCCGTGCGATCCCGCGCCGGCGCCGTCTCCACGCTCGCCTCCTCCACGATTGAAAAACCCGCCGGCACCTCAGCGTTCGCCTCATACGTCTCACCGCTCTTATCCTCATCTCCTTCCGGTTCAAACTCGCGCACCGTCTCCAACACCGCCGGCGCCGCGAACGACACGCGCCGTCCCAGCGACTGTCTCTGCTTTTTCCTCTTCGCAAACGCCGGCGACGGCGCCGCCTCCGCCGCCGCGCTCTCACCGCCCTCACCCGAACCCTCTCGACTCACCGCCGAATCGCGTCGTCCCGATCGTCGCCTCGCGCTCGATCGCGTCGCTCGTCCCACCGATTCACCGTTTTCCGTCAGCGCCGGCGACGTCGGCGTTCGACCTCGGTGTTTTAAAATCTACCCGCGCGAGAAAAAACAAAACGACCCACCGTCGTCGTCATCGTCATCGTCAGTCCACCGATCGCGACGCCGCACACATAAAAAAACCAAAACGCGCGCGCGATGAACGAAGAATACGCGCGCGCGTCCATCGCGACGACGACGGAAACGATGGATGCATTCAAAAAATCACGCATCCATCCATCGCGCATGCATCGCATCGTTCGCGCGTCTCCCCTCCCCCCCACGTTCGCGCGTTCCTCTCGCCTCGCCTCTCGCACGCACCGACGACGGTGTTTTCACCGTCCCTCCGTCCCCCCGCGAGTGCTCCTTCGCCGGCGTCGACATCGGCGCCGTCTCACGCGTCGTCGTCTCCCGTCAATGTTTCGCCTCTTTCCCCCAACGGCTCTCCGCGCGCGCGCGCACACTGGTGTAATAGATGGTAGAAAACCACCTTTGCGTACGAGACACGTGTACGTATTCAAAGAGACAAATGATACAGGAATGTAAAAAGGCGCACGCACGTGCCCATTCGAATTCCACATAGATGGGTCTCTCTCGCGCGCAGTACGCATCGCGCGTCCTCGACGCGGTCGGTCGGACACGTCGCGCGCGCGAGGGGAACAATTTCGAGTCGAGCGCGCGACGCGCGCGCGCGAGTTTTCGCGTCTCGACGTGCGTGACGTCGACGATCGATGGACGTCGCGCGCGAAGTGGAAACGGTGGATGGTGTCCGCGCGCTCGGTGGCGGTGTGTGGACGTCGCGCGCGTCGTGAATCGTCGATCGATCGTCCACTCGCATCGTCTCGTCTCGCGAAGTGACCGTCGAGCGTCGAGGTGGATTCGTTCGAGACGGCGCGCGGCGTTTCGCGCGTCTCTCGCGTCTCTCGCGATCGTTGATCGAGGACGGTGTCCCATGCGCGTCTCGGCGCGAGACCCCGGCGCGGCGGCGGCGGCGGCGGACGCGGCGTCGCCCGAATCGTTTCGTCGTCGCGTGCGCGCCATGTACGCGCTGACGCCGGACGCCACGATACAGGGTTTGTGTCCACTCGACGTCAACGCTCGGAACATCGATTCGTACGAACAGGGACGATGGGAGTTGGTGCGTCGAGACGTCGCCGCCGCGCTCGGCGACGCCGTCGCGCGCCGCGCGTGCGCGTTTCTCGACGACGTCGGCGCGATTCAGGATGCGTTCGGGATTCGAACCAACGCGGTGAATTTTAAAAAGGTGTTGTTACGCGCGTTGTACGAGACGGAGGCGTTAGAGCTGCGTTTACGTCGATTATTGACGTATTACAGAGGCGACATGCACAAGGACGGAGGCTATCGCGACGCGGCGAGATTTCGCGAGACGTGCGCGGCGCACGGACGGTGTCGAGGCGCGATGAAGGCGATCTGTGACGCGCGCGTGTTTCTTAAACAGATTTGTTGCGTGCCGAGACATCCGGAGTGTTACCGTCCGAAACGTTTGGCGACGATGCCGCGAACGATGATCACGCGAGGGTTCGTCGTCAGGGCGCGCGCCAAGACGGGACGCGACGCCGACGCCGACCGCGCCGCCCGAGACGAAGACGACGTCGTCGGGTACGCGTTTACGCCCCGAGACGAGACGCAACCGTCGTTAACGAACGATTTCGATCGTCTCGTGACGCGCGCGCGAGAGGAATTACGCGTGCGAACGCACGAGATGGATTTCATCGTCGCGTCGCTCGTCGCGCGAGGCGTCGCCAAAGCCCTCGTCGTGCGCGAGGAATTGCGCGCGTTTTCAAAGACGTGCGGCGACGTCGCGCGAGACGCCGAGAAACTCGCCTCGCGCGTGAGACGAGACCACGACGATCCGGATATCGTCATGCGCGAACGATTTACCGTCGTCGACGAGGAAACCGGGGAGTTACACGCGTCTTCCGAGGCGTTGGAGGCGTTCCGCGTCGCCGCCGAGATGGATTCCGTCGCGCTCGCCCTCGAGGGTTCGGCGCCGGCGCTCGCGGAGACGAAACGATGGATCGACGAAGCGCTCGCGAATCCGCGAACGAGGCTCTTCGCCGCGGGTGACGACGCGCACACGACATCGTTCGTACCCGATGGATTCGCGCTGGTGAAAATGGTGTCGGAATACGCGGAGACGATCGAGCGTTACGAACCGGGCGCGCTCGTCGAGCTCGCGCGCGCGGGGCGCGTCGACGGCGCGGCGGCCGCGCGCGTCACCCGCGCCGAGGGGACGAAACGATGCGGGAGATGCGATCGATCGTATTCAAAATTATGGATCGTTGGATCCACGTGCGTGTTGTGCGAACAAGCGGCGAGAGACGCGGGACGGTGTCCGATATCCCCCGCGTGTCCGCCCGGGTTTTTTTGCCCGCACGCGCGCGCGTGCCTTCGATGCGAACGCGCGGCGTGCGACGCGTGCGGCGTCTCGCGAGGCGACGCCGAGGACGTCGCGCAGCTCGTCGAGACGACGAATGCGTTTTGTGTCTTTCTCGATTTCGATCGCACGATATGCGCGACAAAGGCTGGGGCGTCGCCGCTTCCAAAAAATTTTTTAGACCTGACCCCGGAGGCGCTCGCCGCCGCCGCGCGTCGCCGCGCCGTCGACGAAGATTTCGTCTCGCTGTTGCGTTCGCACGGACGCGCGTACGTGGTGACGAGAAATTCAAACGTCGACGCCATCGAGACGTATTTACGCGCGCACGGCGTCGCGCGTCCGAAAGTGCGTCGAGTGATGCCGGGGGAGAGTAAAGGACCGACCATTCGCCGCGCGCTCGACGGCGAGGTCGACGCCGCGGCGCGAAGGGGCGAGGACGCGCGCGCGCCGAGCGTCTTCGTGGATGACGACGTGCGCGAACTCTTACGAGACGACGTGCGAGAGATGCGCGAGAGGGTAAAGTGTGTTTTATTTTCTCGCGCCGCGTCGTGAGCGCGCGCGCGCGAGGTGCGCGCACGAATCCCGAGGCGCGCGCGAGACGCCTCGCCGGGGTTTCGTC